>ENA-OFCI01000226-OFCI01000226.1-metagenomes-genome-assembly--contig:-NODE-226-length-38282-cov-4.737646_pt1 | contig 38282 bp, 51 predicted proteins | sample MGYA00153391_OFCI01 | MGnify analysis MGYA00153391
CTAGGCCTGACTGGGTATTATTCTGAGCATATTGATTCTGACCCATCCCTAAAAACTGATTGCCGTACTGTTGTCCGGCTCCGGCTACGCCTTGAAACGCGTTCAAGCGCTGGCCTTGGTCTTGTAGCGCGAAATTCTGCGCTTGATTCTGGTTCTGCATCGTTTGGTGGTTCAGCGAATCCAAAGCCCCTTGGGTTTGGTATTGGCCGGCAGTAGATGCCAGAGTTCCGTTAGCGAACTGACTATCTAAATTACCGGACATAAACTTGTTGTTGCCCTGCCGGTCCATTGCTTGCAGGTTATTGAAGCGATCGTTAAAGTCCTGGTTCTGAGCGTTTTGCCCTAAGCCGCCTGCCATACCCATCGCTTGGCTGTTGAGCCCTTGCGCGTTCTGGCCTTGTTGGCCCATAAGGTCGCCGTACTGGCCGCCGTTAACATTCCCTTGCGGAAGGTTAGAACCGGCAGAGGTAGCGTTCCCGTTCGCATCGTATAGCCCTTGGTTGATTCCCCGGTAACCATTTATACTAGAGTTACCGTTAGAATCCATATTCTGTAAACTAGAGTTGGCGGACCCAAGCAGTCCGTTATAAAGCCCTTGATTACCGCCTGACATCGTGGACGTGCCTACACCGTCTTTAAAAGAGACCCCACCCGCCGCAGTATTGATGCCGTAGGGATTGAACTTGACATTACCGGCAAACTGTCCCGCAGCTTGCCTATTCTGCCCATTCTGCATGTTAGAGCCGAAGTATTGCGCTGCGGGGCCTGCAAGGCCCCCGAGTATTTGTGCTAGAGTTCCGCCGTACTGTGAGCCTGCTTGGCTACCCCTGCTGCCGCCTAAAAGGCCGGTTAGTGCTCCGCCGATTTTGCTCCACGGACTACCGCCTCCGCCGCCGCCAAAGGACGGGTCGTTATTATAGCTTCCGCCGTAGTTGCCGCCGCTGACGTCTCCGTTGTTGCTTATGCCAGTGTAATCGGCTCCGCCGCCTGCGGGGTTGCCGTAGTTGGCACTCCCCATTCCAGTGTAGCCACCGGCACTCGGGTCTGTAGGTGCGCCGTAGTTGTTGCTTCCCCCGAAGTTGCTGTTATCTGGCGGGGCGTAGCCTGTCAAGTCTGTATTGCTGAAATAGTTAGGATCAAACGCTGACATATTATTATTGCTCCCCGAAAATGGGGTTAGAGTGTTTGTAGGGACCGAAGGATTAGGATTGTTACTATAATTCTGAATGCCGTTACCGGCTCCGCTCGCCGCGCCGCTTATTGCGCCGCTCGTAGCTCCGCGCCCGGAGATAGCGCCGGATGCCGCGCCTCCGAGTGCGCCGATAGCCGCCCCTTGTAAAGCTGACCCTGACGCCGAGTTACCGAATATATTGTTACCGAGTTGCTTGCCGTAGGCGCTATTTGATGTACCTTGAATGAGGCCGGTAACTGCGCCCTGTGTGCCGCCTTGTAGAGCGCCTTGGCCAAAGCCTTGGCCGTTCCAGATACCGTTAACGCCACCCGAGATTGCGCCAGCGCCGCCTTTGACTGCTGCGTTAGCAAGTGCGGGGTTCCACCCAGCATTGACTAATGATGTATTAGCCCCTGCCCCTAGCTTTGCTAGGCCGCCGCCTAATGCGCCGGTAACTGCGCCTTTGGCGAAGGAACCTGCGGTCAAAGGCGCGCCCGTTAGAGCACTACCGTAAACCGCGCCGGAACCGCCCGCTGCGGCCCCTGTCCCTATCGCTGTAGCGGTTGCCCCTGCCCCAGCTCCGCTTAACGCTGCTCCGGCTATGCCGCCTGTAGCGGCCGACAGCATCCCTATAGTCCCTATAGGCACGGCCTTATTCATAAACTGGTCGAAGCTGCTGCCCTGACTAGGGGCTAAAGTAGGCCCAAAGTTAGAGAGTAAATCGTTAAAATCTTGCTGTGCTTTGGACACAATAGGCGGGGCTGTCCCTCCCATCGAGTCGCGCCCTTTCATTTTTGACCCCGGGCCGCCTGGGTTATTGACGTAGTAGTTAGCTATCTCTTGCGCAGTAGGGCCGGGCAAGGCGGCATACATCGCCTTAAGTTGGTCAGGTGAATACCCGGCCATAGCGCTATTCGCTCTTCCAGCTAGCTCTCACTCGCGAGTTATCGCGGCTATTTATAATCATCAATTCTATAATTCGATCTATCTTAGTAGTCCTGTCATCTGCAAGACGATCTTGCCGGTCCATGCGGCTAATAACTTCCGCAAACATCCTGTCATGACTATCTTTATCTATCTTGCTGACTTCAAGCCCGACTAATCGTGCATCATGATTTCTAAATACCCACGTCATAATGCTTACTAATAGCCCTATTATCCCTAAAGCTATGTCTCTAAGATTTAATCCAAAAAAAGAGTTGCTATCCATGTTAGGTTTAGTTCTTTTAGTTGTGGGTTAAGTAGACGTGACAGAGACAAAAACTCCGCTACTAGCTAGAAGCATCTGCTGCATACCCATGATGTTAGGTAACTCCCGGGCCAGAAATAAGCCAATTTGTGGCGGTAATCTTGAGCAAGTTAGCTATGCCGTTCACCGCGAGGGTTCTCGTGCCAGTTAGCGCAGTGTTGGCTAGCCCCATGGCGTCTGTTGTAATAGGAATCGACATTACTCCGGCGCTGCCGTTGCAGATCGTTACCGCAGTACCGATAGGAAAAGCCACGGACCCATTGGCAGGCACTGTAAACGTCTTGGCTCCGGCGTTAGTAGCATATATGTGCTTATTAGCATCGGCCAGAAAGAGTGTGTAAGTAGTGCCGCTTTGTGCGTTCTGCGGGATACCTGCATATATGGGGTTGGCGTCTACCGTAATTCCTACGCCAGTTCCGCCTACGGAGGCAATGGCAAGGGGAGTACCGCTCGTTGGAGCGGCTATCGTGACGTTACCTGTGCTCGACATGGAGATTCTTGCCGTGCCTGCGGTGCGGAGAATCAACTGCCCCGATAGCTCGTTGCTAATATAGAGGTCGTCCGCTGCGGCTGCATACCCTAACTGGGCTTTAAGCCCCGTAGGGTCATTAATCAAGATCGCGACAAGGCCGCCGCCTCTTGCGACGGATGTTGCTAAATTTATAGGATACGCGGCTGCGGCGGAGCCGTTTATGGTTAACCCATTACCGCTCGTCGGGGCGGCCATAGTAACGTTGCCTGCGGCGGCTATCGCTAGCGCCGACGACGTTCCGCCGTTAGTTGTAAACCTAAACCCGCCTGCTGTAGTCCTAAAGACCATATCGCCGACTAGTGACGCGGCTACGATTTGAGCAGCCGTGCCTACCGTACCAATAAACCCTATATTGCTGCCGCCAGCATTAAATTGTATCGCAGATTGTCCGCCTGCCACTGCGCTCATTAAAAGGCCAACGTCGCTAGTCCCTATAGTTACAAGAGACAACGGGAAGTTACCTACACCGGTAGCTGCATTGAGCGTCAAAAGCACGCCGCTAGTAGGCTGTCCCATCGCGACGCGGCCAGCAGCGGTTATAGTCATTGCCTGAGATGACCCTAAATTAGTAGAAAATTGAAAGCCGCCCGACGCAGCCCTAAAGCACATATCTCCGGCGCTAGAGCCAGTGATTAGTTGTGATGTGGCCCCTGCCATGCCGAGCAAGCCCGTCTGTGCGCCAGCGGTATTAAACTGAATGGTGGAAACACCCGACGCAAGTCCGCTAATAACTTGTGCGGCGTTAAGTGTATCCGCTGCAACAACATTAAGACCAAAGTTACCCGTACCGGCTAAAGCATTGAGCGTGAGGTTAATGCCGGCAGTAGGCGCAAGGTGGACAAAGTTGCCAGTAGCATTGATAGTCATTCGCTGCGTAGTCGCTGTAGCGAAGCCTAGCGTATTGGCGGCGGGTAGATACACGCCGTTAGCAGGGATAGTCGTGCCGGTAGCGTTAAGCCCTGCGCCTTGTACGATTTGATTAACGTCTAGCGCTGCGTATCCGCTAATTGCGCCTTTGTTGGTTGAATCTTCTTTCGTGCCTGACATCGTAGCAATGGCATTGAATTCGGTATCAACTTCCGTGCCTTTGGCTTTCTTGTTAGGGTCGCCCGTAATAAGAGCATCTTTAGCCGCGAAGTTAACCGCTTTTACGTAGTTTGACATTTATGCTAATCGTCCCGTTTTTGCGTATAGTTCTAATTGTTGAATGGCTAAGACTGAGCTGTTGACATCTACTTCGACGCCAACCTTGATGTATTGGCCCGTACCTAAGCCGGGTACGCGGAGCGTTTGTAGGCCGGTCTGGCCACCCCACTCCATAAGGCCCCACTCGCCTAAACCCCACTCGCCGCCAGAGGCGTCAAACGTTGTGGTACGAGTAAAGGAATTAAACGTAGTGCTGAAATCGAATGCCCACTTAAAAAGGAGGCTTGCGCCGGATTGAAAGAAGATAACGGCGCTAATGCGCTTGAGAATCTTTAAATAGTTGGAAGCGTCTTGGCCTAAGTCTAGCCACCCCGATTGGTAGACCATTCGATAGGTGAGTAGATTGTCTTGATAGCCCGAGTATTGAAATATCTGTCCTCCCGAACCTTGATAGATGGTTATGCCATCTTCAAGCGCACAGAGGCTTGTGGGGATCGTGTTGTTCCACTCCGTTACTCGCCAGCTCTCATCGTCTAGCTTTATACGAGTGTCGAAAGCAAATACTTTCTGCCCCGGAAAGGACAGTAAATAAAGGCCGTTGCGGGGGGAGTAGCACGAGCGGGCCGTACCGGCTGTTATGCCAGTGTAGGAGGACAACATATAGTCGCGAATGTTGCGCGAGAGGTCGTGCTTAGGCGGCGAGCGCTCTTGAATCGCTCGGGAGAGTGATTGAACTCCCGCGTGCGACAAGAAGCACATATCGTCTCCGGCTATCGTTTGTACGGAATCGCGCTCTACGCACCCAATACCCGGAATCATGTCGGTAACGATTGTGTTAGAAGGATTAAGTCCTAATACCGAGCCGGTAGTCGTATCCCCTAAGAATAGGATGTGCCTCTTACCGAATATAATGAGGCGGTTATTAAAAGAAGTGACCGCCGTAATCTCGTCTGCACCACCGGGCCATACGTTCGTAAAGTTGATAGACCCTGCGCCGACTCCGGTCCAGTTCGTAGCGTCTAGCAAGAATGAATACTTAAGGGTTTGCTTGTCCGAATCGACGCCCCAAAGGCGTCCGAACGCTGAGAGTAGTTCGTTACCTGCCGGGACTGTGCCGGAAGCGGGGACGACGGCGGTAAAGTTACCCGTCCCGGTATAGACGATTAGCGGGTGGGCGGCTTGTAGGCCGTAGACGTTCCCGTTGAAGTTTACAAACTTCCAATTATTCGCCGTTATAGTCAGGGTGCCGGTAATATCGGCTAGAGCCGTTGTGCCTACATACAGTTTATTGTTGGCCGCTGATATAACTTTATTGACAGTAGGCGCCGTAGGCTTGTACTCGAATATTTGGCCGAAGGCCGGAGTACCTGCAAGCGGCGATACTGTGACTACGAGCCACCCCTTACGGGCGGCGAGTCGGCTAGCGTCGTCGAATACAACATTCTGCGCCTCCCCCGCCCATTGCGCCGGTAGGATAGAGGAGGAAGCCTGCTTGTTAAGCCCGTAAAACCCCGGCCCGACTAGCTGGAGAGGTTGTAAAGGTGCGTTACCTTGGCTAGGCACTTACGCTTTACTCGCTTTGCAACTGTAGTTCGCCCTGCGCCGCTGTATCAAACGCTATGGCGTCAGTAAGGGCTTCGTCGGCCTTAGCAGAAGTCAGCGTTAGCGCCTCGCCTAGCTCCTCTCCTCGCTCGTAGAGGCAATAGAGGTAGGCCCTCATCTGCACCGGCGCGGTAGGGATAAGCATATTATCGGTATCAAGCGCTAGATCGTTCTGAGGATTCTTGACGACTACTGTAAAGTTGTACGTAAGGTCTGGATTCGGGAAGCACGTAATGACTTTAGTAGACACGCCTGCCGTAACGCCGGCAGAGTTAGTCGTAACATAGAAGTTGTACGGACGGGCTTTAAAGCCTTGGTTGGCGTAGGTTTGTAGAGCTACAAACAGCTCGCGGTTACCCAACTGCGTTTGTCGAAGTAGATTGACTACGCCGGAATCGTTTAACCGAACGAGGAAGTCATCGGTATTTAAGTTCTGCCACACAATGGCCCGCTCGTTAGGGGCCGCGCCCGTCCCTGCGAGGGTTTGCGCGTTCCACTTTACAGCTCCGACATTCGCTATCGTAAAGGCTGCTGTGAATTGATCTTGTAAGTGAGTCCACTGCCAAGCATCTTCAATCTCGCGTTTAGCATCGTTCAAAAAAGAACCGACTAATAGGCTCAGTGCATTTGCTGACACTGTGCTTACTGTCGGTTCTCTAAGTTTCGTTAGAATCGAATTGACTATGGTGAGATAGGTTGCCATCTTTCGTTCTTATTCTGTAGTGGTAGTGGATATAAACCCGGACCCTCGTTAGAAGGCCCGGTAATCTATCCGCTAGATTAGAGAGTCCCTATTAAGCAGGGACGAAGGCAATGCGACCGCGATCCAAAGAGACCGTATTCTCAGTCAGTACCTTTGCAGCGCCGAAGGCGGTATCTGCAACGATCACGTCTGAGAGATACTCAAGCTTGTATTGACTCTGCACGCGGGGTTTAATCTGCGTGACCAATACCATGCTGTCCTTGTGGGCAAGCATTACAAGCCGGAAAGTACCCGTGCCTTGTACAACGCTCGGTGAATTGGTCGAAACGTAAACGGGGATACCGTAAACGTTGCCGATCAATCCCGTCCGAATGGTGTTTTGCGAGCCAACTTCGCCCACGAACGCTTGTTCTGTGTAGCGGCTGTTGCCCATCAAACGGTTCTTTTCAACCGGGGGAACAATCAAGAAACGCTCAGTGCCCGGGACATCGTTGTCATCGAGTGACTGAATGATTCGGCGAATGCCCGCATCGGTTAGCGCCGTGCCGTTGCCGTTAGCAGACGCCGACCACAATGTAGTTCCGTCGCCGCCAATCACTGCGCCCGCGTCGGCAGATGCGCCGGCGAAGGTTCGTGCCGTGGCCCACAAATACGCATCAGTTGCAACAGCAAGGCTGTAACCAAGGTCATCTGTGATAAACCGACGGTAGCTCGGAAGCGCCTGCTTCTCGGCAATATCCGGGAACTGCTTACCATTCACCCAATGTTGATTGAGTGTAATAGTGAACTGGTTCTCGGTCGCCACCGTGAACGCAATTGCCGAGCCTTGTGACCCGTAAATGTTCGACGCGGCAGAGCGAGTCGGACTCGGTAAGTGGACAACTCCACCTATTTTGTCGCCATGATCCAGCGAAGTGATGTTGTTCGCAACGACAAGATTTTTCTTGTATCGTGCAGCAATGTCATCACTCCATAAATCTGGAACGAAGCCACCCGTAAGGGTGGTAGTAGTAATTTGATTTGTCAGGCCGCCTTTAGGCGGCTTGGACTATCGCTTCTCCCGTAGGAGTTGAATCACTTAGTCTCTGCCGGTGGAAATGAATAAGCTGTGCAATTTTGTGCTTCTTTAGGCGAGAGTGTTTAGCCATCTCTGGTAACAACTTCTCTGCCATGGAACTATTGCGGGGGCCTAAATTTAGGCTCCATACCGATGTCGTATCATGATCGTATATAGAGCCGCCAAAGGCTTTAAATAATAGTTCAAGCGCAATTCGGTCACTCTTGCTGCACTCAACGACAATTCGTCTGTGCCACTTGCCCGACTTCTTGTCGAACCGGTTCTTATAGCAACCGTCTCCGTCGAAGTACCCGGCTACCCAAGCCCACGAGGGGTGAGATTTGGATTTTAAAGGACCTGCTAATTGCCTAGATGCTGCGCTTGCTAATTTGAGTTTATTCAAGCCTTCCGGGGAAATGTTTTGTCCCTTCATCTTGGTATAAACTTCTAGCATCCACTGCCAGTGCTTGCCCTTAATTACCATATGTTTTATAACCCATGGCAAAAAAGTGTTTAGGTCGGTTCTCGCGCTAATGCGCCAGTCGTTTCTAGTGGAATGCCCTGCCCCCGTAAGTACAGTAGTTTGCACTGTACCTACACCCGTTAACTCTGGTAGCGCCTTAATAAAAGCGCCACTCCTGTCTATTGACTCGCTAGCACATAGTACTAGCCTCAAATACAGCTTTCCGTCTACGGGTGCAAAGGATAAACAACCATCTGCATCTAGTAACCCCGCCATATATTTGGCGAAGCTCTCATTCATTGTAATCACTCTTAGGATCACTCCTTCCGTCTGGTTCCATGTACTATACGTTTTAGTATAGTAGCTTGTCAAGGTCCCATGTTATTCAGATTCAAAATGGCACTTTTACGTACCTAAACCCATGACTTTATTTCCTTTAAAAGACGTTTATTGTTATGAAATGCAAAGTCCCGGCATCGGCTAAACCCTTAAGGTTTTATAGAACGCGCTTCTCGCTGTATGCAGCTAGCATGTCGGCTTGAAACTGAGGGTCATTCCACTTAGCTAAAGCATCCGGTTCACCGTCTTGCACTCGCATCCGCAAAGCCATCAGCTTTGCTCGTGAGTACTTGGCTACTACTCGGCCTTCGCTCGCGGCACTCCGCGTGGTCCGTACCTTATTCAGCTTGTCCTGTCGCTGTTGCTGTATGTCAGCTACTTTGTCGTCAACGTTAGCCACTTCCTTGTATTCATCCCACAAGTCGAATAAGTCCTTAGCGGCCTTGTAATCGTGCTTGTCGGCTCGGATAGCTAGCTGAGATCGAATGTGGTTCTTTTGGACCCACTTAAGAAACTCGGGGCTAGACGCATCTTCTTGGTAGTTGGTGTGCTTGGAGACAAACTCGTTATACGAGATTTGCCCTTCTAGCTCATTCAACCGTTGTTCTTGCGTTTGCTGTCGTTGTGCGACTGGAGAGCGCTCTAACGCTTGGGTTAGTGCTTGCTCGGGATCATCAAGTAAAGTCTGAACATTCAGAGGCTTTACGGTTTCCTTTTTGGCGTTATTTTGATTCTGGCCGGTTATAATTGCATCAGCTAGACGCCGCAGTTCGCCGGCTTCGTTGCCTTGCCGCGAAAGTGCGCGCTCGGCATTCTGGTGCATTTGTATCAAGTCCTCTACAGATTTTCCGGCGTACTTCGTCGGGACTGTGTGAGACTTTGTGACATGCTCTACGGAAGGATTTGCTTCGTCGAGTTCCAAGTCATCGGCAGCGCTCAAAGCGCCCGCAGTGGGTGCGGTCATAAAATAAATATCCTTACTGGGTAACTGGCCGTGTTAGAACGGCTTCTAGTTGGGGCAAGACAGAGATAGCTGTTAGTACATAAGCAAGGATGTACCCTTGCCGCCGTGCATCGTCTCTTTGCCTGTCTTGTGGTGAACAGTCTTTGCCTTCGCCCATTTCTCATAAGCGCTAGGAAAGCCTGGATCAACGCCCATGTGCAGCCAATCTATTCTTGGCGATGCTATGAGGCGATTCGCAGTGCCGCTACATAGCGGACATTGCAGAATTTGTATTGCGGGTTGAACCATGTCTTCAAACACGTTCAAACACTTTTCGCACTCGAAATCGAATAATCTAAAGGCCATTAATATTGCTCCGGCTCATCTTCCACAATCTCGGGATTGAGCGACTTGCGGGCCGCGTCTACGAAAGTGTGAAGGTTAATGATGGACTCGTGGACTTCTGCACGCCCTTTGTCGTGCTGGTAGGTATCAAAATTCTTGTGGGACTTCCATTGACCCGCTATCGCGTCAAGGTACCCCTTCTGATCGGATATAAACGTAGCCCATCCTGGAGACTGAAATAATGTCTCCATTTCGTCTAACCACTTAGATTGTGCTGGCGTCATTATTCAGTGGCCGACGCACGTGCAGACGTAAATGCCTGCTTCTGCGCAGCCATGCGGAGCTTCGCTGTCTCTAGCTCATACGCCTTGTCTACGGGCATCGTCGTATTAACGTCGTGCGCGTGGTTAAGCGAGTGGTTGACGTTATCTTGATGCAACTTCTGTTGCTGAATATCTAGCGCCCGACTTTGAACCTCTATAGATTTGTTCTTAAGCACTTGGTCTGAAGCTTGGAAGTCAAGCTGCTGCCCTTCGTGATGCGCTTTCATCATTTCGGCCTGGCCTTTAACACCGTTCAAACTAGCGCGGCTTTGTACTTCGGCTATCTCGGCTTGAATCTTGCCAAGCTGCGCTTGCATCATCTGCATCTGCATCTGCTGCTGTTGCTGGTCGGCTTGTTGTTTCTGAGGATCGGGTTTACCGATTTGCTCGATAGCTTGAAGGATCTTGTCTTTAGACGGGCCGGAGTAATTCTCTACAATGGCGGTCAAGACTATCGGGAAGGCGGGGGATTCTTGGGGGATGATAGCGAGCAAGTTCGTCATCTGCATTTGCTCAAACTCACGGGCCATAATGCTCATGGTGGAGTTGACGCGGAACTTGACATCTACGGGGTAACGGTCAGGGTCTAGCGTCATGTACGCTAGTAACGACTTGCGCACCAAAGGATCTAGAAAGTCGCTGTCGACGTTCTGCATGGTAAGCTTCGCACGCTTGATTACCGCGCCTTGCGCCATGCTCATCCCGGACGATGTGCCGTTCATGCCGTTCGTGTTGATCGGCGTTGCCGGATCAGCGGCCCCTGTCGCCATCTGCACCATGCGCTCTAGGTCGCCGGAGTGCTGGAAACTGATAGGGTCTAAGTTACCGAACTTGATAGCTTCGATAACATCGGAAGGCTTGCCCTGGGTCATTATGACCTTGCCGGGGCTTACCTTTAAGTTTAGATTCTTAGGCAGGCGGGTAGCGTCTGCACCGATCACCGGGTAGGTGATAAGGCCGAGCGCATCTATACGAGCGCGTATCTCGGCGTCTAAGCCTACTTGAGAGTTGTAAGCCTTTTCGGCCTGGCCTATGCCCCAAAACCTGTTGGGGGACTTGTGGTGCTGGTAGGCGATAACGCCACGGTCACCCCCGAGAATCGGATTCTCCTCGGCTTTTAGCAACGTCATACCGTTGCCGATTGTGATGATAGCTTCGACGTACTCAACTATCTCGTCGTTTGCGCCGTCCGTTTCATCTTCCGCCGCATCCTCACGTAGGTCTGCGTCAGAATCTTCTGCTTCCTTGCCTTCTAGTAATTCTTTAGGGACTAAGCCGTGGTACTCGGTAATGTATACGCCGTCTATAGGGTCTACTTCGTAGACATCGCCTAAGCTACCGCGTAGGACGTTAGACGATCCATACCCGGAGGCCGATGCTACATCGCCTTTCTTGTACTCGCCGGTACGCTGTAGGTCGGTAATCTCGTGGATAGGCCGAACGGTCTCATGGGCGCACCCTAGCGCATCTTCTATGCTGGTAGCGGCCGAGTCTATAACGAAGTTATAAGGGGGGATCGCTTCCCAACTGACACATATCCGTCTATCGTCAGAGGCGTAGGGATCGCCGTTCTTGTCGCTAAGAAACTTAGGAGCTTTCTTTTCGTCAATAACGCGCTTCGCAATACCAGTACCATAAATAGCCCCAAGCTGAAAAGTTTCAATGACTTTAGCTTTGATCTTGTCTTTAGCGAAGTCATCTAGGAGGGTATCCTTCTCTAGTTCCGCGAGCTGTTGGTGCTGTGGGTCTGCGTCGTCGGTTATATCAAACCAATCGCCACGACCGAACACGGCTTCGGCCATTTCGGCTACCGTTTGGTCAATAGCTTGCTGTGTCGCCGGCGCAATGATGCGCGAGCGCTCTACACTTTTGTTTTGGAGATCGGTGGTCCACTTACCACGCCAGATTGCGTAGTACTTCTCCCACTGGGAGGCATAGCTGCTGTCGCGGACGGAGCGCCATCGGCTCACGCGGTCCATGACCCAACCGACTAGCGCTGCATCCGGCTCGCGCTTCTCACCTTCGGAACGACTGTCTGGCGTATTTGTCATAGAGCTTATACTAAAATCCTGAGACTAAATCTAAAGGCTCGAAGTCGTCTATGACGCAGACATCGTTGTAGACCACATCTGCGAGCTGGTCGCAGTAGGAAAGTGCGTCTATTAAGTCGTCACGAGAGCGAGGCGTAGGGAAGTCGTTTGCTTGGCCGATCAACTTGCGTTGCCAACCCATCGAATATTTGCCGGTCGCCTCCTCTTCGTTGAGAATAATTCGACCTTTCTCTAAGCGGCCTTGGAGCGCCCACTTAATGCGCTCGGGCTTCGCCTTACCGCCGTGAAGTAAGTCCCAGACAAGAAAGAAGCGGTTCATACGCCGCATTTCATCGTCTAGGTAAGGGCCGACTGCGTTCTTAAGCGCGCCCTTCTCTATTCCTAACTTGACGGGCTGGTAGTCCTTGTACGCTTTGGCGATTAGAATCGCGGTTTCGCGGACATCCCACTGGCCGGAGATAATCTCCTTGACGAACCATCCATCTACTCCGCACTTGCAGATAACGATAGCCGTTTCATCAAGAATCTTAAGAGCGCCTTTCTTAATAGAACCTGCGCTTGAGAAGCCGGCAAGGTCTACCGTAATGTAGTAGTCGCCTTCTGCCGGCTCTGTGCCGTATTTCCACCACGCCTCGTGAAGGTGCTCGCCGCCGCCTGAGTTAAACGATGCGCCGAACTCTTGCCGCGCAGCCGCTACAGACATGGTAGAAATCTGCCGAGCTATCTCTTTCGGGGAGAGCGTCGGGTTGCTCAAAGTCTCGAAAGTCCAACTCTGCCAGTCCTCGTACCCTGCGGGGTGAGTTAATCCTTTTTGATGTAACTCGTAGAAGTGATTCTTACCATCTGGCGTACCGATAAAGAGCGCGCGCCCTTCCGTCCTCGCTAGCGCCGGCTGAATGATTAGCTCCCACACATCGGGCTTCATAAATGCGTACTCATCTAGTACGACATCTGAAAGGCCGACACCGCGTAACGTGTCGGGCCGATCTGCCCCTTTAATCGAAATCCGCCGCCCGTTAATGAGCGTTAGCACAGCGGTATTCTCGTGAGCTTGCTTAATCAATCCGCCTTGATCTTCCATCCCTAGAAGGTCTTTTAACTGCGGCCACATTATCTTTTTCCCTTGCTCGAATGTGGGGGCTAAGTAATACACTTCCTCTTGAGAAAGATCATTACCGAGCGCATCTACATCTTGCAAGCCCGCTAAGGCTAGAACTACTCGTCCGAGATAGGTCTTACCAAAGCGGCGGCCGGCTGCAACTATCTTGAAGCGGGCCGTGTGGTTAAAAATCTCTAGCTGTGCGTCGTGAAGAGCGAAGGCCCTCACGCCGTTATTCAGCAACGCCATCCGGTATTAAATCAGTACGTTCGGTTGGCGCTTGTAAACAATCGCGAAGTACGTAGTTGCGCCTGCGGGTGCTAGCGCTCCAATAGAAGGATTTACGAACTTCACAGATACGGTGTCTGCCGCAGTCACTTCCGCGCCCAATAATAGGCCTGCGGTGAGTACTTGATTACAAGTAATTTCTACGAAATCGCCTACGACTGCGCCGGGAACGGTGCAACCTATGGTGAGTATACTGTTTGCGGCAACTGAGCCTGCCGATACCGGACCAGTGTTACCATAAACTACTTCCGTTACGATGCTACGGAATTGAGCGGGGTTACGACCTGCCATTTAATTGTGCTGCCCTTTGCCGCGCATCGCCGAAACTCCGGCCATCAGCGTCGTGCTGGCGGCGCGAATTACGTCTGCGCTGTTAATATCCATGTCGGGACCTTGGCTTTCCGCACCTACGGAAAACTGCGCATCTGTTTTTGATGTGCCGGTGCTCATTCTAAATCCAGCGGTCGTTTCGGCGTGTGCCTTGACTCCCATAACGGTGGATAAAGGGCCGTTTTTCTTTTTAATCATAATGGTTTTTATTGCTCACTAACTAGGGGTAAAACTGTCTTAACTACGCTTGCTTGACTAACATCGAGCCGCTGGATAACGATTTGAATCTTCTCTCTAGGAGCTTCATCTTCGTCTGCGGATTTGGCTACGCTAATGCACTTGTCGAGCAAGAGCTTTATCATGTCTGGGTCACCCTTTAGGGCGAACTCGATAGCTTTCTGTAAGATACCGGACATGTGCGGCAACAATTGCTTGCGTGCCTCACCGTCCATCTGCCGTTTAATAGCCGTAAGGGCCCCGACGCTCCCTTTCGGCCTTCCATTTATATTACCGGACTGCCCCTTAACCCATTTGGCGTTCTTCCTCACTGGCAACGAGGGCTCGGGCGAATCGGATGACGTCTCTGTGTCCATGGTAATTCCTGGCTGCGTTGTACATCCAACATACAACTTGGCAGTTATCAGTGGTGTAGCCCTTGAGAGGGTCTTTTCGATCTACAGACGGGCAAAAAGGATTAGTCCTGTTATTGCCGTTTCTACATAAAACTAACGGTATATTAGTTACTGCACATGTCGCTAGGCGGCTTTTAATCCAGTCTTTAGTTAGATTAAATTCAAAACCTCTCTTGATACATCTGCGCTTTATATCGTGCCAAAGAGCCGTAGCACGTGCCTGCGGCCTGTTTGCGTCCCTGCAATACTCCACTTTCTTGAATTCTGGTTGCTTGCGCCGCAGTGTGCGCCTTGTATTTTGGCGAAGTCTATAGCAAGATATACATTGGGCCATCCCGTATTTTCTACCTGTCTTTGTGTAGAATAATTCAGGCGGCTTGCCTATCCCGCAAATAGTGCATATTGCTTTTTCTGTATTCATATAGTGTTTATACTACATAGTCTATAACCAAAGCAAGAGGTTATAGTAAATAAGACTAAACTAATTCGATCAGAATCGGCCCGAGTGCGGAGATTGAATGTTGCGACGCATACCGCCCATCGGCATTGGTGCGCCACCCATCGGGGCCGGTCCAGGGACTCGCATCGGCATCGGTTGCGCCATCGGGCGCGGGCCGGGGCTGGGCATAACTTGCGGAGGTCCGCTAATGCCGGTTAACGGCGGCATCCCTAGGTTACCCACAAAATACACGCGAAACGCTTAGGTTTCCTGTTGAGCTTCCGTCCTGGATGCACGCTATCGTATCGGCACTCGGGGGAACTCGGAGAATAAAAAGACCGTTGGAGCTTCCTAGCATCGGATCAGTGGCTAGCGCGGTTTGAGCGCCCTTGCCCATCCGAAAGTGGCAATTGCCCGAGGACATGAGGGCTACTAATTCCGAACCTGGCGGAATAGTGGCCGAAGCGGACGCTGCGCCAATGGCGATAGAGGCCGCGTTAATAGGATCTGAAGTGTAAATACCGTCTGACATGCTCTTAACCCCCCGCATCAGCAACAGCTTTGTCTATCTGGGCTTGGCGGCCAGAGATAGCATTAGCTCCCGCAGCCACAATACCCGTACCAAGACCCGGCGAGCTATACGCCGGTTTAGGAGGAGGAGTGTGAGCAAATTTCGACGTAATAAAATCGTAGGCTGCGTGTAGCAAGCCGCCGTCGTTGTGGGTAGATGTATCAGCTTGATCGGCCATTACTTGGGTGCTCCCCATCGACGCGAAGCTAAATGCTGCGCGGCGGCGGTAGTAGGTGAAACAACTTTTCGCGCTACGGGCGCGGCTTTCGTGATTTGGACACCGGCTGCGGCAGGGGCCTTGCCCATCGCCCGCGTATCTAAGTGGGTCCCTTGGCCTATCCCTCGGCCCATTACTTCAGTAGAAGCTGCGTAGGGGCTTGTAGCACCCCCGTTTAGCCGTACCTGAGCTTGTAGGTTACCTACAAACACGCCGGCTGCATTCTTGTCGTACAGGGCGGTATCGGAGTTAGGTAGGCCAGCCTGGCGTACTGTGTGAGAGTCTTTGGGGATAAAGGGCATAGGTTTGTATTCTTAAGGTTTGTCGTAGGGTGACTACACTTTTAGCCACCGGGGATCGCCCCACACTTTGGCCGGGGCTTGTACTGCTACCGAACTTCGCTCCCCGGGCGGGGGTAGGTGCCGCAGGTCGGGGGGGTTGGCGCTAACAACAATCTTCTGAGACTCGTCGTTAGCCCGCTTCGATTCTGCCCTCACTAGAAGGTCCCTAAGGGCCTCTACCGAGAGCGCTGGGGTGACTAGAGGGGTAGGCTTCTGCGCCCCTAGGGCGGCTTGTACCGCTGCGTGGATCAGCGCTTGGAGATCATCCGGCGCGGGTAGAGCTGCTGTGCGGTTTAAAGCTAAGGTCTTTTTCAAGTTATCCCCTTTGGGGCTTGGGAAGTTAAAAAGGCGCGGGGAGGCGTCTCGGACGACGCTCTTGTTTTACTTTTGGATAACCCCGCTAAACTGTAGTAATCGTTAATACCAATCGCTTGCAAGGGTAGTATTGTGGTCTCCCCACGCATGTTTATGGCGCGTTCCCGCAGGGGTCTCCTCGAACCCTTTCATAATTTCCCCGGCTGCTGCGGTAAGCTGAAAATGCTTCTCTTTCGAATCTTCCAGGAAACTACGCCGCCTAGCCTTGGCATCAGGCGACATCCCTAAATTAGCTGCTCTGTCATTAGCGTCAGCTTGCTCAACAGGGGTTAACTTGCAATCAAAGTAACTATTAGTGTTTAACATTATGGTCAGAACTTTACTAAATGGTTTAGTATATTGTCAAGAGGAAATAGATAGTTATAACTTTAAACAGTTATATCCTCTCTTCCCTCCTCACTATCGTTCGTCGGGAGGAACTTAGCGGCCCCTAAAGGCCGCCTTATATTCCCTCACCTACACTATAGGTTCGGGAGGAGTTATAAGGCCCCTAAAGGGCCCTTATCTTCGTCGTCCTCGCTATCGCTCGGACTCCTCCTCTGCAAGTATAGGGAATATATAATTTAGACAGCTAAGCTGTCAAGAGGTTTTAGTATTATAGTAAATAGCCCCTAAAGGGGCCTAACTAGTTCCTACCCTCCCTAGGGAGGGTCTCTTAACGGAGCTCAGAGAGCTCCTAACGGAGCCGGGAGGCTCCTTAACGGAGCGGCATCCAATTTACCCCCTCGTGAGGGGAGCGGTTAGGCACCGGGACCGGGGTCCTGACGGACGCCCCCCGGTGATCGCCCGGACGACCAAGACGCGTGCTGCACTGCGATCGTCGAGCAATCAGCTAAGCAATCGCGTTAGCAATGCGAAGCAATACTAATACAATCAATAGGTTAGAGTTCAGTGTGTATGATACGGCTAGTTACAGCTAGCCTTAGATACTCAAAAGCCTAGCGGCTCAGTACCTCCGGGCCAAGCTCCGGAGGAGCGAAGCAGAAGCGCTTCGGGCTACCAACTTCCGGTACTATCGTAACCACTACCCTAGATAGCCCTCATAAACCCCTGCTACGCCTCCAGAGAAGCTCTAGGACAGGCGATCTGATATACCCCGCTAGTACCCCACAGGGTACTCCTATCAGACGGCTGTAAACGGCTTATAAACTCGCTGTTTATAACTAGACCTTGCTGCACTGCACTAGCCGACGCTAGTCGGCGATGCAACAAGGAGCGCTCGGGATGAAGTGTAGCCCGAGGCACTGCTCGGGTTTACGGTATCATCGGACGAACGAGGCGAACCTATACTCCGGTACTATCGTACCCATTTAGAGTTCTAGTTCGCCGAGAGACTTCGAGCTTGTTAAAGCTCAAGCTCTCCTGACTTGATCATAAGGTCAAGCAGCTTCCGTCGCAACCTGTCGTTGTCTACCAGGACTGCTTTAAGCTGGAGTTCTATATTAACTCTCTTGTCTATCTCTACTGTCCCTGGTGACATGGCTTGCCGTCTCACTTGCTCAGCCGCTTCATCCCTAGCCTTGGCAATCCAAAGATACATTCCCGGTACCGAGACCTTGTACTCTTTAGCTAACACGGTTACTTGATCCCCTTGGACGTAACGTTGTACAGCCTTAGCTATTTGATCGCTGGTGTGCTTGCTCTTAATTCCCATGATGCTCATTCCTACTTTGATTAATTACAGTTATTTGATAAATCGTATATGGCGTCTAATATAGCCCCTAATAAAGTCACTCTTCTGTTCGCTAACCAACATAAACATACATTTTAGTAACTATATTTGAGAACTAGACCACACTTCTAGAACTATATACAGAGTTATTGTCAAATATGCAACACATTCATAAAATTTAGTATAATCTCTACATTACTTGAAACGAACCGGAGATCATAATGGAAGCTTATAAGTTCTTAAGAGTCATTACAGCCGATATTGATAGGGATTTACCTATCACCGTTGCGCTAGTTTTTGCGGCCATTGCTAAACATACTGAGGGCATTGATCAAAAGGACCTGATGGAGGAACTTGGCATTGGGTCTAGCGGCATGAGTCGCACGGTGCAGACGCTTGCCGAAGTGCACTATACGAAGGGTAAACCCGGTCTAGGGCTGGTCAAGCGCGAGATGGATCTGACGGATAACCGTAGACGATTGCTTCGGCTGACTTGGAAAGGCAGGCAGCTACTATCTAACATAACCAAGGCGGAACAATCATCATGAAAACATTAACTACTCTTAAAGTACTCTGTGTTATAGGCGTATTTGCATACACAGTAGGTCACTCGGCCCGCGCAGCGGACCTGACCTCTTTAATCCCTAACACTATAGCCCCTGAAATAGAGCACATGTCGCACGCTACCCAACACGCGCCCTTTACTAACCGCCCGACTAAATATGGCGCGGAAATCGTCCAAGTGACCGTTACCTGGGAACTTTCTCATAATTTCTATATTGCCATGTCCGAGGGCATATCGCTTGACAGGCACTATAACGACAATAACTCGAACGGAGAGATCATGGGACCCCGCGAACAATTCACATTACGAATCGGTAAGATTTTTCGGGTCAAATAAATTAGCTTGACCTTATAGTAAAATGTCGAATGGGAGCGCTAATTGTCACCGGATACGTCACGCAACGCTAGATATGTGACGCAAGTCTTGACATTCTAGTATAACTTCTATAACCTATGTCTTACTTAGAAACGAACGGAGAAATAGAGATGAACAGCAAAACCTTAAAATTCGAGTTTCGACAGGTAACCATAGGGCAGGTAGTTTCAAAATTACTTGGAACGTCGCGCAAGATGTCACACGATGAATTAGAGCAACTACGTCGCAACCTGAACGCTAACAATTCGCTAGGTTCAATCACATTACTCTGGATTGTGAACACAACAACCGGGAAGTTTGTTTCTAGTTCCAGTCGTCACGCTTTAGGGGTGCAATCATGACGCTGTGCAATTTTATTAATTCTTGTATATTCCTGGGGATTTTCTCGTACGCCATACCCGCTTACTGTTTATCCCTACCCTCGTCTAATCAAACCGTCTTACTGTTCCTGCTATTGGAAGCTAACGCGTTTATCGCATTGGTTTGGTGGGTTAATAGAAAGTAACTATATAGGTATGTAATTTTATGACTATTAAGCACACATGCGGCGGTCCTGTGTTCGGGCGCACGCAAGCAGGTTGCCCTAGGTGTGACCAATTGCTTGACGGGTCCGCGCCAGTACGCTGGAGCAATGCCGGCGCACGTAAGCGACGAGCCGAAAGAGTTGAAGCTATAAGGGCGCACGATTGCAAAGCAAGTCGGTGCGGCCCTGTATGTACTGCGTTTGAACTATAATCACTTTCAAAAAGGAAAACACATGAACACTGGAAAAGGAAGCTTATCACCCGGTTACTACGTTGAAGGCCGCTACTACGGCATTAGATATTTCCAAGCCCGTGCACGCGCTCAATTCCTTAGCCGAGAATTTGGGCGGCCTGTAGAATTTACTTGTATAGGTCTTTCTTCGCCCGCCGCCAATACTAAAACCTCTAGCTCTTTTGGAGCGATATCACCATGCTAATTATTATATTGTTTACGGCATCAACGATTATAGCCTTGCTCGTTGGCTATTGTTTAGGGGCCGCTGTTGGCGCATTGAAATGAATCGCTTGCAAACGTCTATTGTCCCAGGATGGGATTATGTAGCCCTTGACTTCTATCATGACGCGAAGCCGGTAGAGCGAGTACCGTTAACGGGCATCGAACGCCTAGCGGCTACTATTGAAGCGCAAGGAACCCCTCCTTGCGGCTCGTTGAACGGAGGTAATCAGTGCAAGTGGTGGACACATTGTGCCACCCAAAAGATGGCGTGCAAAGAGTACAAAGACTGGCAAACAGAGGTAGGAACGGGGGGCGAGAAGGTAGAACGGGCGCGTCGCGCTAATAAAGTTTACGCAAAGCGAGTGCCCTGTCGCACTATTTACGATGCTATCTTTACAGAAGCCGATTAACTCTTATACTAATCCTTATGGAAACGGTTATACTGAACGCTAGGCAAGCCGCAAGGCTACTCGGGGTTAGTCCTTCTACCGTCGCAATATGGGCGTGTAGCGGAATCATACCGGGAACTAAGGTAGGCAAGCTGTGGCGTTTCAACCGAGACGCTTTGGTAGGATTGATAGAAACTAAAGCTAAGGAACAAGAGGTCTTAAAGCCATGCTTCTCAAACGTAAAGGCTCGCCGCACTGGCAAGTCAAATTCGCTCTCTCTGGTAGAACGGTTAACCGTAGCACGAGAACAACTGACCGCAAGTTAGCCGAAAAGATAGAGACTAAAGCACGCAACGAAGTGCTAGAGCAAACTCTAGCCGGCGTTAAACCCTCTATTAGTTGGAGCGACGCTCGCGACAAGTGGTTGCAAGCTAAAGCTACTAAACGGTCTATAGAGACCGACAAGTATCTATTCGCATCTATAGATAAATTCTTTGAAGGCGAGCCGCTCTCCGGGATTACTACGGAAGCTGTGGAAGGCTACGCACACTTAGTAGCTGCTCGTGCGTCTCCGGCAACTGCTAACCGACACATAGATTTAATCCGGGCGGTATTCTTGTACTTGAAGCGCAAGCGTGTTATAGACACCGTCCCCCAGTTTGACCGTTTCCCGGTAGAAGCTAAAGAGCCTGTATGGGCGAGTCAAGAGGACTTCCAGCGGCTTACTAGCTACTTGCCTCCTCACGCTAAACAGATAGCTACCTTCGCGGTCCTAACCGGCTTGCGAAAATCTAACGTCACTCTCATGAAGTGGGAGACTATCGATCTAGACCGTGGTATAGCGTTTGTACCGGCCGCAAGAGCTAAGGGTAAGAAAACCATACCAATCCCTTTGTCACCGGATGCTGTAGCGCTCCTTCGTTCCCAGATAGGGAACAACCTAGAGTATGTGTTTGTTGACCACAAGGGCCGCGCTCCGTGTAAGGACATTAAGACGTGTTGGGAGACAGCCCGAAGGGCTGCGGGTATGGAGCACTTCAGGTTCCACGATCTGCGGCACACGTTCGCATCCTGGCACTTGCAGAACGGCACGCCAGAAAGCGTGCTCCAAGAGTTAGGCGGATGGGCGTCTAACGTCATGGTCAAGCGCTACGCGCACTTAAGCTTGGACCACCTTGCGAAGTACGCGGGCAACTCGGCGATTAAATAGCAAAAAAGACCTTGACTACACTAAAACCTATACTATAGAGTTCACCATATGAATCAGCAGCAACAAATTTCTCAACACTCCGGAAGTAAAATGCCCGTGGCACTTCGTACACAGTGGTTTTTTAAATGGCTAAAAGCCTACGTTTTAAGGGGTTTGATGAGGACCCCGGCGCGTTGCGAACGCGACGCTCTCCCAACTGAGCTACTCCCCCTTTCAATGAAATCAATGACTTATGCTTGCTCTATACTAAACTCTAAACTTTACGGTCTAGGAATAATTTGTATAGCTTGCTTTGTGCTCGGACACAATCGTACACACTAGGAAAATGACATGACAACCCGTGAACGCTTATTACCCAACTGGCCGGACCCAAACCCCGACGAGCCGCACCCTTACAGCGAGCTCGACTTTGATCGAGACGACATCGATCTAAGCGACGCGCCCGAGGGCTACTTCGACGAAGATGAATATGACGAGGACTTATAAACACCATGAATAAGATACTCCACGACTTAGCCGAACAGTATGCCTCACTTTACTGGCAGATTGAAGCGCAAGAGACGAGCGCTATGGAAGCGCAAAACCGACTGGATATATGTACAGCTGATATCCTAGCCTCTCGCTACGAGCTAGAAGCCATACACAAGAAGATACACAAGGCATCGGCTTGAGCTCTTACCAAGCACTACAGATCGAAGCGGCAACTATGGTTGCCGGTACTCGGACCAAAATATTGTGTCCTGCGTGTAACGGCGGCTCGTCTAAAGAAATTAGCTTGTCGTTGTTTAAAGACCACGACGGGCGGATAGCGTGGAAGTGCTTCCGGGCAAGCTGTGACTATAAAGGCAACCGAGGAGTTTCCGGGGAGTCAGGCAAGAAGCTCCCTCTGCCACGCTTCTACACAGAACCGTTTGTTCCTCTTAGTGAGCAGCAACGCTATTGGTTCCGCACTCGTTTTGGCTTTGAACCGCCATGTTGGTACGCGGATTCGCAACGGTTTGTACTGCCCGTCAGGGCTCCTAACGGGACACTTAGAGGACATCAAGCATATTCGTTTAAAGAGTCAGTTCAACCTAAGTGCATTACTTATAGGGAGCGTGTTGCTGAACCTTTTATGCACTGGCCGCGCAGCAAGCGGCAAGCGCTGTCTCCCGAACCACTCATTACCACGACAGTAATAGTAGAAGATTGGTTCAGTGCCCAGAAGGTTATGTTAGCTAGCGCCCAGAGCGTAGCGCTGCTAGGGACTACTCTAAACGAAGAGCGAGTAGAAGAGATTTGCTCCGCGTCACAGAATAGGCAGGTAATCCTTGCGCTAGACGCCGACGCCTATGCAAAATCCGTCCGATATGTTATCGATTACGGAGAGGCGTTTAAGCCACCCCTGCGGGTGTGGAAGCTTGTAAGGGATTTAAAGTACGAGAGTCTTGACCGAATTAGGATGGCATTAAATGACGATAGAAACACCAATTTTGGCGTCGATTTTAGATAGTAGGAGTATCTATGAAACCTTTACCGGACTTGGAGATGTCGAATCCTTCAGCCCTCTTGGAAAGCTCCTCGTTGGAGCTGTGGGCGAGTATTACAAACTTGATGCGAACATACAATCTTGCGATAGAGACGTTGTCTGCGAACGGATTATTAGAGGTCTACCCAATCCAAAACATCAAACTACCTTTAGAGAGTTTATGTGTAGCCTTCCTAGAGACGTTTCCGCCCCCAATGTCACCTTCGAAATCCGAGAGTTGCGCCGCCAGCATGTTGGACAAAAACTCTCTCTTGCTCTCGCCAATAGAAGTGATGCAGGAATCGTCGCCGGGCTGCTCGAAGAGTATCGAAATCTCGTTGACGGACACGGCAGTCATGAAAGCGCTGAAAAACCCGAGTTAATAGACGTGCTAGATACTACTGACCTCGCTACGGAAAAAGATGATAGCGTCGGGCGCATTAAGCTGTACCCGAAAGCGCTTAACGAGCGCTGTGCGGGAGGAGCGAGAGCGGGTCATCACATCCTTATTTTCGGACGGCCTGAATCTGGGAAAACCGCGTTTGCTATTAACATGTGTGCGGGCTTTTTGAAGCAGGGGCTTAGCGTGCTGTATATAGGCAACGAGGAACCTGCTGAAGATATCCGCGACCGCGTGCGGGCGAGATTATTAAAGATTCCACGAGAGACTTTAAATGCAGATAGATCGCGCGCTTCAGCCGCGCTTCAGACTATTAGAGGAGCTTCGCTTATAGTGGCCCCATTGCACCCCGGTAGTCCGTACCAAATATCAAAACTCCTGGAAACTCGCCCGTTCCAAGTTCTGGTTATCGACCAACTCCGGAACCTATCAGTTAAAGCCGATACGAAAGTTGGCGAGCTTGAAACTGCGGCCAAGGAAGCACGGTCGTTAGGAAAGAAGCACAACGTGCTAGTAGTGTCCATAACTCAAGCGGGCGACTCTGCGACTAACAAGGTTTACCTGTCGATGAACGATGTTGACTCTAGTAAGACAGGTATACCTGCTGCCGTGGATGTGATGGTCGGCATCGGTAGCGATGACGGTATGAAGGCGAATAATTTGATGGGTATTAGCCTCCCAAAGAATAAGCTATCGGGAGATCACTCTAACTTGACGGTGAAGGCTGACTTTGCTACTGGAGTAATACTATGACCGAACTCTATACTATAACCTCTATTAAACCCTGCAAGCGAGGACACACGGGCGCGGCGTGGACGACGAAGCGGAATATCAAAACTCAGGCCGTACCCGATCTGGAGTTCGCGCGTATCGACTCTCCCTTCGGCTGTGTTGTCGAACGGCATTTGGCCTCTGACGACGAAGTGGCAGCCTTACTTGAACCCTCGCGCCCTGCTCGCTCGGCTGACGGCGAGTCACCGAGATCTGTAGCTGGCCAAAGAAATACCGCGTTTTATAATGCGCACAGTTACCACACGAAAGTGCCCCCGGAGGCCATCAGCCCTTTTCTGAAGCATTTCACGCGGCCCGGAGACGTTGTTCTTGACCCGTTTTGCGGCACAGGCATGACGGGGGTCGCAGCCATGCAATTGGGTAGGCGCGCCATATTAAACGACCTGTCGGTTGTTGCCGCCCACCTGTCACACAATCATACGCGTCCCTGCAACCCGATTGTACTGCAGGAGGCTTTCGCTGAAGTCGCAGAGGATCTTCGCGAAGAATTCAGAGATATTTATGCGTGCGCCGATGGCAAAGAGAGGGGATACGTCTATTACACTCTTTGGAGCCGCGATGCGATTTGTCCTAAGTGTGACGCGCATTTTTCGATTTGGGACTCTATCAATCGCGAGACGGGTCGAATGCCGGCGACTGTCAAATGCCCCACTTGCCGGCGAATGGTTGCGAAGCGAGGGCTAAAATACGCGGGCAATCGACCTGTCTTGATCAGTTACCAATGCGCCGACGGGGAGCGACACGAGCGACCGCCTACAAAGGCCGACATTACCCTCTTAAGTCGATATACCGATGAGTCACCGTCGGCCTGGTATCCACGCGTAAAGGTTGACTCGTCACGAGAAATGTATATCCGTTCGGCACTACATTTACAGGGCATTACGCAGGTCGCCGATTTTTACACTCCGCGTAATCTTCGTGCGCTAGCGAGCCTTTGGGCAAGAATACAATTGGTGAAAGATGAAAGAGCCCGCGCGGCGCTCACATTCGCTTTCACAAACACCGCTTGGCATGGGACTCGTATGCGACGCTTCAATGCGCGGGGTGGGCAGCGGCCTTTGACAGGGACGTTATATATCCCTCAACTATCGTCTGAAGCCAATGTCCTTGAAGTTATGAGAAACAAAATTAGGCAGCTACGTTCGTACTACGAAGCCTTGGGCAATCCACAATCACCGCCGCCGGCTGTTCGTCTCGGCTCCGCAACGAGATTGACTTGCATTCCAGACGGTAGTGTCGATTACGTCTTTACCGATCCACCGTTTGGCTCGAATATTTTCTACGCAGACTGCAACTTGATCTGGGAGTCGTGGCTCGGGGGACTGACCAAGACTAATAATGAGGCGGTCGTAAACCGCTCGCTTAAGCCCGCGCGAGGCGGGAAAACTGTGGCAGATTATGAAGCGTTGATGTCCGCTTCGCTGGCGGAGATCTTCCGTGTATTAAAACCCGGTGCATGGGCCACTTTGGTATTTCACAACACTGACCCTCAAGTGTGGCGAGCAATTCAATCTGCGGCGGAACACGCGGGCTTTCAAATTGATGGCGCCGGGTCACTCGATAGAAAGCAGCAGAGTCACAAAGGGTACAAGGGTCGCGCCGAAGTGGAGTCCGTTGCCCACTTCGACGTCATTATGTCGATGCGCAAGAAAAAGACTCGAGCAGGCAAGCCAAAAGACGCAGGAAAGCGCCTCACGCCGCACCAATTGGTCTTAGATGCATTTACCGGGCTACCTGACGCTGAAAGATCAGTCCAACGCGTACATTCAGAAATCTTGCAACGACTCGCTCGCAATGGCGGAGATCTAGGTTCCGTATCCTTTGAAGACGTTCGTATGCATATGCCGACCGGGCGCTCCTTCGGAGCATCGCGCGCAAACTGCCATCGCCTGCGCCACGGCTCTCTACTATAATGTATACCCAAAATGCTACCTGAATTTATATCAAATCCTAACCCGGAGATCTATCTTGGAAACAACTACGTGTGCCTTGACTTTGAAACTACCAATCTCGACAAAGGATCAGCCCTTACTAAAGGAAATTCTTTACTCCTTGCCTGCTGGTGTCTTGGGCCAGATCACAGCGCCAAAGAACGGGACGGTAGAGATCACTATCACTTCGGCGGGGAATACAGCCAAGTTCAATTATTGGCGCATATCTCAAGTGCTAGCTTCGTTGTCGCGCATAACCTTAAATTTGAATATCAGTGGCTCAAGCGATGCGGAGCCGAACTGCGAGACTTGCTTGGATTCGATACCCAGATTGGACAGTTCGTTATCAACGGTAACCGTAAGACTTCCCTCCGACTCGACGACGTTGCCCCGCACTACGGGCTTGGCGGTAAGTATTCCTTTGTCTCCCGACTTATCAAAGGCGGGTGCTGTCCCTCTACAATCCCTAAGCAGTGGCTCCTCGATTACTGCCAGCGAGATGTTCAACTCTGCGAAGAAGTTTTCCGATCTCAACGCTCCGTTCTTAAATCGAGTGGGCTCTTACCTGTCACGTACTGCCGGAACCTCTTAACGCCATGTCTAGCGGACATGGAAGAGCCGGGGATGTCGTTAGACGCCGCGCGAGTTGCTGAAACGTACACCGAATATAAAGGACGGTATGACGTATTAAGCGATGAGTTTGCAGCTTTAACGGGAGGTATAAACCCTAAGTCACCTAAACAGATGCGAGAGTTCTTGTACGAGAAAATGAAGTTTGCCGAAGTTACAGACTACAAAGGTAATCCTATCCTTACCGACTCCGGCCAGAAGTCTACCGATAAGAACATCTTGTCTCAATTGACGGCGACGACGCCAGAACAGAAGGTCTTTAAGAAGTGCGCGCACGCGCTGGCGACTCTTAAGACGCCGATGCAGAATCTTACCAAAATGATGGCTATTGCAGCCACCGGAGAGAATGTTCATGCTAAGTTTAATCAAACTGTGGTCCGATCTCACCGACTCTCTAGCAGCGGGGCTAAAGGCGGCTTTCAGTTCCACAACTTCGACCGAGCCTTTAAACGATTGTTCCGAGCTAGGGACGGATATGCCTACGTCGAAGGCGACGCGCCGCAGCTTGAATTCCGAGCAGCGGGACATCTTACGGGAGACCCAGTTATACGATCCTCCGTGTTGGCTGGGGAGGACGTACACGCTTTGTCCGCCTCCGTACTTGGAGTCTCCCGACAAGCCGCTAAAAAAGACACGTTTAAGCCGCTCTACGGCGGCCAGTCCGGTACGCCGAAAGAGAAGCGGTACTACGAAGCCTTCCGTGCGAAGTATAAAAAGTGTTACGACACCCAAAAAGCGTGGACCTACGAAGTCGCGCAAACCGGCAAACTCCGTATCGCGAGCGGGCTTATCTTCTACTGGCCGGACACGAAAATCAAAGACGGCGGTTACGTCACGAACACCCCATCGATCTTTAACTACCCCATCCAAAGCTTCGCCACTGCCGACATCATTCCGCTCACCCTTGTCCTACTTTGGCACCGAACGCGCTCGTTAGATGTTCGTTTAGTTAACACTATTCACGACTCGATAGTTGCTGAAGTTATACTAAAACATCTTGACAAGTATGTAGAGAAATTAGTATATTCTTTTACATCGGGCATCTACACTTTATTGGAGAAATTATATGGAATCTCATTTCAGATACCACTCGGAGTCGGAGTTAAGCACTCCCAACACTGGGGAGAAGGGCCAGAGCAAAAGTACGAACCTATGGGATGACGTATATACCCCGGAAGCGGGTTATCGCATCGTTATGGAAGAAGATGCTTTCGACCTCCAAGTTGCCGTTAATCAGCTCAACGCCGACGTTATAGCGGCGGAAGGTTCGGTAGACTTTTTAGGTGCGCCCATCATTAAAAAGGGTGTCGCTATGCAAGCTGTTGTTATTTATTACTACTAACTCACTGGATATAAAACTTATGTCAATCAAAGGTATTGTTAAAGAAACTTCTACTAACGATTGGGGTTTTACGTCCTACGTCGTTTCCGGTCACAAGTACGGCTCCGAAGTGAAGGGCGGCCCACTCGCAAAGGCGGGGGATTTAGTAGAGTTCGACGGCTACGACAAACCGTCTAAAGACGGTAGTCGGGCCTTTCCCACTATTCGCAAAGGCACCCTACGAGTACTGCCGGCAGAGAGCGCTACAGTGGCCGATTTGGCCGTTAAGTCAGCACCAATGGCCGTTACGAAGGACGTCTACTGGGCTAACAAAGAATCAACGGACAAAGGGAAAGAACCTAAGATTGCTTACTTCGCTGCGCTAGACCGCGCTATAGCGGCTGTGAGCCTCTATGTCGCTCAGGGCGCGGTCCCTATCCCTACTAAGGCTGCGGATAAGCTGGCGGCCCTCCAGGGCGCGATTGACCTTGAAACTTCACGGTTCTTTCACAACTCTAACAACGCTTTAGAAGTGGTATCTAATGAGCCGCAAGAAGCGCCGGTCGCTGCTAAGGTAGCAAAGGCTAAGAAGGTTGTAGGTGAGGAAGTAGTCGAAGAAGCGACGGACTGGGAGTCTTAAAGGGTATGAAAATCTATGAGAACGTCAACTACCATATCGTAATTTGCGAGATGGACGGCATTCCGTGCTACGGCATCGAGAACCTGGTAACCGGGGTTATAGAAGCTAGGTGCGGAGCGCTTGCTGTCGCTAAGTCTGTAGCGGACTTCTACGACAAGGATTTACGGTTAGGGATCGACCGAGAGGACCAACTACCAGGCTCTAACGCTATGAGAGGGCTTCGTAAGTCTAGCGGTAGTACGAGCGGCGGAACGCCGGGAGCGTTGAACTAGTGAAACTATTAATAGACGCAGATTCTATTATCTACCGAGCCGCTTTTGCGGCGGAGCGGAGCAAGTATCTAGTGACTTACTCCACGGCTTCTGGCGAATTTGAAAAGTTCGACGACGCTAAGGCGGCGAAAGCTTGGGCAGGTAGTAGGCCGGGAGCCTTTGTCTGGTCCCGCAAGGAACTAGAGCCTGTAGAGAACGCCAACTTAATGCTCGATTTATTTCTTAAAGGAATCTTGGAGGCTTGTAATGCAACAAAATCGCAATGCACTTTATATCTTACTCCTAGCGTCGGTAACTTTCGTGACGGCTTGGCAAACCGGGCAAAATACAAGGGCAATCGGGATGCTCAGACTCGGCCAACTCATTTCAAAGCCTTACAACGGAGAATTATTGAAGTTCACGGAGCAGTATTCGCCGAAGGTGAAGAAGCCGACGACGCTATAGGCGTCGCTATTTCTACCGACAAGCAAGCGACTATGGTTCACATCGATAAGGACTTAGACCAACTACCGGGCTATCATTACAACTGGGTTGATAAAACGTCGTACGAAGTCACTCCTCAACAAGGAGTTACGTATCACTACCAGCAAACGCTATCGGGGGACGCGGGAGACAACATTCCTGGAATCGAGGGGGTCGGCCCTGTAGGGGCCAAGAAGCTGCTAGACGGTGCTAAGACTCCCACCGAGTGCTGGAAACGTGTCCTTGAAGCCTATACTAAAATGTATAGTGATAAAGGCTTAGAGTACGCACTAGAGGCGGCCCGGCTAACTCACATCCGCAGGAAGGTTGGGCAAATATGGCAGCCGCCAAAGTAAAGCGGGGGCAAGCACGCCGGTACGCGAAAGCGGCCGGGCTTAGATCGGGATTCGAACACGCAATAGCAAAGGACTTAGATGCACGAGGAATCAAATATGAATACGAACCTAATACTTTCCGCTACGAGCTTCCGATTCGTTCTAGCAAATGTGGAGAGTGTGGCTCAGCCCGAGTTAGCCGCAGCGCTCGCTACACTCCAGACTTTAACTGTACTCCTGGTGGATACATTGAAGCAAAGGGGCGTCTTACATCCGCTAACAGAACTCGCTTGGCAGCTTACGCCAAGTCGGTTGACCCCCAAGGTAAAGGAAATCCACCTATCCGCATCCTTTTTGCATCGGACAACTGGATCACTAAAAAGCACCTGGCGCGATACTCTGACTGGGCCAGAAAAGAAGGTTTCGAGTATTCCGTTGGAAAAACAATACCCGTTAGTTGGACTAAGTAGTACAGAGGTAGTGACATGATGCACCCCGAGGATGCTTCTGTAAGTAGTTGGGCTATAGCGCACGCGGCGGTAGGATCGTTATTAATCACGGCTACCCTTGTCTTAATAGCGCTCCTTGTGACCGGGTGTGGTCCAGTCTCTGCTACACAGTTTGACGATGTAACGCGGTCGCCTTCCGCGCCCTTCACCGAGAATTCAGCGCTACTGTATCGCGACACTGACGGCAACTGGATCATTAAAGTTGTCAAGGTACCCTCTATGTCCGCTCACTTGCCCTACGTATGCTTCGGTATAAAAGACAATAGAGCTATAGAGTGCTTTTATATAGGTAATGACGAGGTTATCCAACGCGGCGTTATATTGGACGAGGTAAAAATATGAAGCGCTCCCCTTTCGATATTCCACACTCGCAAGAGTGTCCTAACTGCGAAGGAACCGGCCACACGGTTAAGGATGCTCCGTTTATCAAGCAAGATAAAGACGGGCATCTATATACAGTCTTACAAGGATCTGGGTGCGAGAACTGCACCGGCTTGGGGCGTATCTCGTGAGCGCTAGACACTACGAAACTCAAGTACAAGGCTGCACCTGCGTCTACTGCAAAACGGAAGTCTCTGACCAAGTAGCTTTCAAACAGAAGGCCCTAGATTCCCAGATAGGAGGCACGCACTACAAGGACTTCGCTATTCAGCCGATAGAGTTTATTCATAAGAATAAAATCAGCTTCGCGGCTGGCAACGTCATTAAGTACGTATGCCGCTACGCGGCGAAGGATGGGGTTAAGGACTTAGAGAAGGCTCGCCACTACATCGACATGCTAATTCAGATGGAATCTAAATGAGATACATAACTTTCAAAGTTTCAGAAGGCCAGTGGATGGACTTTAAAGACGAGATAGAGAGCGCTATAGAGGAGATGACCGAGCTCAGTAAGCGGGTAGAGTGGTATGTCACGGACCTACCAGACCGGCTTACAGCGTCTATGACGTTGATTGAGGAGGTGAAAGTCACTTGAAAATCGCTACGGTAGACATCGAAACCGCACCCCTCGAATCCTATACCTGGGGAATTTGGGAACAAAACGTAGGGCTTGAGCAGATCAAGACCGAGTGGTCTATATTGAGTTTCGCTTGGAAAGGGCTGAACTCCAAAAATATCATCTATGCCGATACTTCCGGGCGAGGCGCAGCCAAGGTACGCGACGACAAGAAGCTAGTAGGCGAGCTGTGGAAGCTGCTAGATGAGGTAGACATCGTCGTTGCTCAGAACGGAGCACGCTTTGATATTAAGAAGATTAACGCACGGCTTATCATGCACGGCTACGGCCCATACTCTCCTATTCGAGTAATAGACACGCTATCCGTTGCTAAGAAACATTTCGGGTTTACAAGTAACAAACTAGCTTGGATGAGTAAGTATCTAACGGCTGAAAAGAAGTCGGAGCACAAGAAGTTTCCCGGCTTTGAGTTGTGGCTTGAGTGTTTAAAAGATAACCCGAAAGCGTGGGCTGAGATGAAAAAGTACAACATCCAAGACGTAGTGACTACCGAGGAGCTCTACCTTAAGCAGCGGCCTTGGATTACCGGACACCCTAATATCGGCGTGTACGTCGATTCTGATAGTCCTGTGTGCCCTAACTGTGGGAGCAGCGAACTTAAGAGCAATGGAATGCGAGCTACTCAAGCCGGTGTCTACCGCCGTTACCATTGCCACGGATGTGGGGCTTGGAGTCGCGGCAAGATATCTCTACTAACCCAAACGAAGCGCAAGGCGCTAATGGCGGGAACATGAGGGAATACCTAGACGTTGTTTGCGCTCGCTGTCAGGCTCCTGGTACTTCCGAGACATTTTTCATAGAGGAAGGAGACGAGTGGGAGTGCCCCTCGTGCTACGAGCGGCTTGAGGCCGAGCAAATTCAAACAGATAGGAAGTACGGCAATGAAAATTGAGCTAGTAACGTGGCGGGACGCGGGAGGTAGCTCCGATGACCACACGTGGATGGAAACGGACGAAGTATCCGACGACAACCCTATTATTAGATCGGTCGGGTGGGTAGTTAAAGAAACGGAGAATAATTTGACACTAGCGATGGACTTAGCAGAGGACGATACCACTAACGGCCGTTCCAGAATCCCTAAAGGGATGATAGTTTCAAGAGAGATAATTTATTAATGAAAACTATAGGATACATACTATTCTTTACAGCCATCCAGGCTGTCGCTGCGCTCCTCGCGATAGTAGGGGCACCAATTTGCTTGATACTGGCGTATGCGGGGACGTGTAGGATGGATTACGCCTCGGGCCTTATACACTTTCCCAAGTGGGCGTGGCTTTGGGATAATTCAGAAGATGGGATAGCACCTGAGTGGTACAACCGTGCGGCCAGTAGCTGGAAAGTCTTTGTATGGACTGCACTACGCAATAGCTGCGCTAACTTCCGATACGTCCGGGGAGTATCTAACCCTTCTCGCCCGCTGTGGCGGGTGACCTGGCGGATGTTCGGTAAGCCTTTCTACGCCCAAGCCGGTTGGCAGCAACCGACAGGTAGGCCAGTAATGTCCGCAGGACGCGATATTTATAGTTGAGATTAAAGGAGCAACCTTGATGGAAGATTTATCATTTGAGCAACAAAAGGACGTTCTGTTAGAACAATTACTATTACGCGTTGCCGATACCGCTAGAATAAGGGCTTATAACGAAAGTCGGCCTTTTAATAGTTGTTTTCACCATGAGTGCTGGCGCGTCACGCAGATATTACCCACACTAGCCGTAAAAACCCCTAAAGAGATATAAATTTATGAATAACCTTACTAAACAAGACTACGAGAACCTTATTAAGATACTAGAGACTGTAGAGATTAAAGGCTCCGCTTCCGCTAAGTACATTATAGGCTTAGGAGAGCGGCTAGGAGAGGCGGTAGCGAGCTACGAGGAGACTACCTAATGACCATCTCCCTACCGAATAGCTTCTTTCTTGTCGGCTTTCTAGCCGGTATCTGTATCGCCGTAGCCTGGGTTACATCCAGGCAAGAGGGGTAATAAAAAGCCCTCACTAAGGAGGGCTAATAATCGACTCTCTAGGCCGCCTTCGGGCGGCTTTTCTATTTAGAAGCTACTCCTTTAACTTTCTCAAAGGTCCTCAACGTACCCATACCTAGCATCCCAAACATTAGTTGCCATAGGTTATCGTCTATGCCCGGTAGCACCGGGGTCGGAAACCCTCCCAAGCTGCATCCCCACATAATCAACGGTCTTAGTATGTATTGCGCCCCGAGCGCTGCTGCACACACCCAGCCTATGCTGGGTCTCCATCCTGAAACGAACACCGACGAGTTAGCAGCCTCTACCTTGTCTATATCCGACTGAGATTCGGTAATGCTCTTAAGCTGAGCAGCTTCCGCCTCTAGTTGCCCTTGTAGGGCTAGGGTCTGTAACTGAGATACCGCAGCGGCAGCGGCCGCTCTATCGGGTATTACCTTATTGATTATCGAGACTATAGGCGAGAGTAGATCGGTCCAGAGGAATGCCATGTTAATACGTCCCGGTTAGAAGTTGTTGAGCGATACGGTTAGAGCGAGTGGGGCCAACCTGGCCCGCCCACTTAGAGCTGAGTAGCTCTTTCGCTGCGTTATCGAACTCTTTATCCGCTATCGCGGCCCGACACTTGAGGAACAACCGCCATCGGTGAGGCCCTAGGTTAAACATAAGTTCTATTAGAGCGTCTGTGCGTACCGGATTAAGCCCCATAGCTTCCGGTAGCTTCAACGCCAGATTCCTGGCAGATTCTATATCCTCTAGTAGCCACGTATCCGCTTGGTTTTGGGTACAGGATTGACCCTCTTCCGAGGGAGTGTGGCCGTAACCGATAGTCCAGATACCCACGGAGTCCTGGTAGGACTCTAATTCTAGCCCTTCCGAGTACTTTATATTAGAAACGAGAGGTCCGTCACTGTTTATCGTATTCATTTTAGTATATAGTCCGCTTATGGAACACATCATCTTTGAGATTTTTTGTAAGGTTGTTGACTTAGCGGCCTGGGTGTGGTTTGTACCGATGGCCGGAAAGATGCACGTATGCTTAGTACTAATAAGGAGAATTTAAATGCGCTTTATAATACTATCGGCAGTTATTTTACTTTCGAGTGGGTGCGCTAGCTTTCTGAAAGGTGTTCAAGAGGCCCAAGAACGGGCGCGAGTACAAGAGGTCGCACAGCAAGCCGCTTTTCAGCGTGATTGGGATGCGCTGACGCCGGAGCAACGGGTGCAGTACCGAGTTGCACAACAGCGGCTTGACTTTGAGCGACAAGCCGCCAGAGAGAAGGCTTTTCAAGAGCAACTAACCCCCCCGCGCTATGTGTATCCACCGCCGTTCATTGATAGTAACCCGCACACTGATTCGTCATGGCACTCACCGACGTATACCGACTGTACGGCTTATACACCTAATAACGTATCTTGCACTACCCGCAATTAGGACTAAGATAGCCCCTAGGACCGACGCAGAGGCTCTAGGAGAGGAGATCTCCCTACCCCCGCTAGGGGGGTACAGGGTAGGCATTTATTGAGGGCTTTGGTCGCCTAGGATACCAGCCGGGGCCCCTTTTTCGTACATGTGGGAAAATGCCGCAGTATTGCCGTGGATAGCGTCTAAGGTCGCTTGTCCATAGGTGCCGCCAGCGGGTTGCAATAACGAGGGGTTATCATTCCGGCGAACTAGCCACCGGGCCGCAAAGGCTCGTGCGGCGGGTATCATCGCTAAGGAAGCCCCTCCCGTACCGTGCGCGGCGGCTGCGCCGGCTAACGTGTTAAACGGGCTGGTAGGTAAAGGAGCCCCTTGGGGTACGCTGGATATACCGCCAGCCGAGTTAGCAAAGTCTGCTATTGTTTTAAGATCGCCGGTTAACGGGGTGCCGTTCTTAAGCGCTTGCCCTATCCCTATTGCGTCAACATTGCCCGTACTAGGGTTTAGGGTTTTTTCTACGTCATGAGTTTTGGCGATGAGCTGCCGGGCTGCTCTATATCGATCTAGCATGCCCGAGGGGACATCTTCTGCACTCTGTAAGTGCCTATCAAGCAATGCCTCTAGGTTAGCGGCTTGCTTGCGAAACGCCGTTCCTGCGTCAGAGCGCTGCGCTGCAAAAGCGTCTTGGGCGCGGCCTCTAAGCGTACTTATTTGATCCGTAATTGTTGCCGGGTCAAAATTATCTTTGTTTAGAATGTTTGCTGTAGCCACTACATCAGGATTTCCGGACAACTCGTCTCCGTGTAGAGACTGTATAGCAGAATTTTCCTTTATGAAGGGCTCATCTACAGGTATTTTTCCTTGTAACTGTGCTATCGGCTCGTATCCTTGCCGTACCGCTTGATTGCGAATTGCTTGCAAAGATTGCGTGGTTATTAACGAGGCGGGATCTTGCCCTACTGCCCGAGCTGCTAGCGCGTTGGTCACGCCTTGGTTCTGTACCCTAGCACCTTGCTCGGTTTGATTCTTGCCGGCAACGCCTTGCCCTAAGCGGTCTATGAAACTTGCGGTAGGGTCATAGTTGGGGGTAACTTGATAGCCGACATCCTTGCCAGTTCCTAAAGATTGGTTAACTAGTTCGCTCGGGGTAGTAGGGATGGCTTTGGGTGTAGCTGCCTGCGCTACAGCTGCAGCATCACTTGCAGCCCTTTCCCCCGCTATTGTTGTAAAGTTTTTGCTGGCGCCCTTCATAGGAAGTAAACTTAGCAACGCATTGCCGCCAACGTTAACTGCAGTCCCGAGTAACGGGCTACCTGTAGCATCTGCCGTTACTTCGCCGGCTTTATTTAACGCTTGCGGGATATACCCTAAAGCCTTGTCGGCCGCTGCGGATAAGTCTTGACCGGCCTTTGTGCGAGGTTCATAGGTCAAGGTCTTTTGCATAGACTCTTGTACGGCTTTAGCCGCGTCTGTGTCGCCTAGCGTGCCGACTAGGGTGCCTAAATACCCCAGCCCTCCCCCAAGCCCGCCTAATGCGCCTGTCCCAAGGTGCGCCGCTGTTTCTAACGAGCCAATACTTTGCAACGGGGCGGCGGTAGCCATAGCTTTAGCGGCCCCAAGATAAGGGCTTGAAGCATCTGTAGGTGTATGTATTTGGGGGTAATTCTTTTGTATAGCTGCAGCCATATCGGCGTCGGCCATGCCATCCGGGAACTGCAAGGACCCTACTCCCGGAACATTAATAGTTTGCATTATTTGAACGTCCCGGTAGAGGGATCATACGTGCGGGTATTCCCTGAACCGGCATCTTGCTTAATCTGAGTCTGAGCTTGCGTCTGGCCTTGCGGAGCGCCGGGGACCGTGCTCGGCGCGTTGATGCTGCCGGGAGCCGCAACGCCGGAAAGTCGATCCCTAGTAGCCTTCATTTGATCAGCTAAAGACGATATCCTATTCCGGCCCTCTGTTTTGACTGCTTCGAAAACCGCGTCCCGACCCAATGTGCCAATGCTAGAGTGCATTAGTTCTAAATTCTCTTTGCGGGCCGGGTCCGAAATAGGAGTGTTTCCGAAACTGCCAGATTTGATCTTGGCTAGCTCGTTACCGACTGAATCAAAATATATATTATATTTGGCATAGGCAGGGTCCGACGTGCCTTTTAACCATTTGGCGTAGGCGTCGTTTAACATGGTAACGTCCCCGAAGTTTATTTGTTTAGCAGCCGCATCCGCTGCCGCTAAATTTTTATCCATCGTAGCAACATAGGCTGAGGTGTTGTCATAGGTTTTACTAAGCATAGCCAGAGATGCCCCATCCGCTTTGATCCCCGCAATACGCGACGCAGCCGCTCCTTGCGTATCGCCTGTTTGCATCTGCCGTACCCCTAAAGCATTGAAATATTCGGCCTGCATAGGCTTTGACATTCTAGTGGGATCTTTGCCAGTAGTCAGTTTCTGATCTACTGCGTACTGTAATCCTGGGCCGCTCCACGCAGCGCCGTCCCCCGAAGCTGCTCTATTTGCATTAGTAGTAGCATTTTGCTGCTCAATACCTAGCCGTGTATCTTCTTGGCTTCTCTGCATAACGTTGTTAGTAGTGTCAGAGGCGCGCTTATCTATCTCGTTATAAGCAGAGGCTCCTTGGCCGTTGTCCTTAAGCGTCTCGGCTTCCATCTTATTACGAGCTACTAAGTCATTCTGAGCTTTAGAGAGTACGTCAGTCGCCGAATTGCGCCCCAATTGTACCCCTAGGGTACCGGCTGCTATACGTGCTTGCACCTCATCGCCAGTCGTTTGCAGTGTATGTAAATACAACGCCCTCATAGCCTGGTCCGCCGAGGTGTCCGTTTGAGTACCAGGTAGTCTACTGCCTCCCGTAGCAGTAGGAGCACCGCCTTGCTGCTGCGAGGGGGCTCCCTGCTGAGGCGAGGGAGCGTCTTGGCCTTGGCTCGGATCGGGCATAGATGCAGGGCCGCCGCCGTCACCGGCTTGCGGAGCGATTGCCGGGAATGTTTGATTCATCCCCGTTTGGCCTTGCTGCCCTAAAGCTTGCGATAGATTGCTTAGAAAGCCTTGATCTGGGTTGGCAGCGGAGTTGCCCCGGAAGTGGCCGACCAAACCTTGGAGGAAGTTTCCTAAGCCTTGCCCGGCTTGCACTGCACCTTGCTGCATAACCGGGTATTGCTGAGCGTAATCCATCTGCTGAATCTTGCTCATGATAGCCTGGGATTGGCGCGGGTCAACGTAGTCCGGCATTCCTAAAAAACCTGACTTAGGCTGAAGAGATGCCGCTAACATCGCTTGTAGTGAATCTTGTGTAGACATTTTAGTATAGACCTTAAGGTTTAGGAGGGCCGCCCAAGAAATTGCCAACACCTGACAATAACTCGCCGTTCTGACTCACTCTATTTGCATTATATTGCGGGGTATAAGCGTTAAAGTTACTCGATGATTGTTGATACCCAAGGTTCCCGCCTATACCCAATAAAGAGTTTTGGTTAGCATTCATTTGATTCATGCCAGTCTGAGCTTGGTTAAGAGAGTTTCCGTAAGCTCCCATATTCTGGTTAGCTTGCTGATTTCCGCCTTGGAACATCCCCATCGCTCTACCGAACGCATCTTGCGCGCGGTTGTAGCCCATATTAGATTGATTCACGC
>ENA-OFCI01000227-OFCI01000227.1-metagenomes-genome-assembly--contig:-NODE-227-length-38268-cov-24.253291_pt1 | contig 38268 bp, 28 predicted proteins | sample MGYA00153391_OFCI01 | MGnify analysis MGYA00153391
CAAGTTTAAGGATGTTCCGGTGCCTCGACCCGTCATCTCTTAATTCAGCAACGCCCTATTTCTAATAAAAAACTTACCCAGAACCCCCCCGGCCCCCAATTCTGGGGGAGCATGATGTCGAAGCCCCCAGAATTGGGGGGTTAGGGCCTCCGGTAAACCTATTCTTAGAAATCACCTAAGATGGCATCACATCTTCGCAAGGGCACGATCGATAACACTCAGCGCCTCATCCATTTCTGCCGCCGTGACAATGAGGGGTGGCACAAAGCGCACGACTTGGGGACCTGCCGGAACAAGCAAAAGACCCAGTTGCATGCATTCCTTCACCAAACCGATCGCATTCACACTCGCCGACTCATGAATCAGCAGGCCCTGAATCAGCCCCCAGCCGCGAGACTGCGCCACAATCAACGGATACTGATACGCAAGCTGTGCCAGACCCAATCGCAACTGCTCACCTCGTTGTTGCGCATTATCCATCAAGTGTTGATCCTCGATCGCATGACAGACCGCTAGAGCAATTCCACACACAAAAGGATTGCCACCAAACGTGCTGGCATGATCCCCCGGCGCAAAGACATCCGCCGACGTCTTCGCCAAAAGCGCACCGATCGGCACCCCACCGCCTAGACCCTTTGCAGACGTGAAAATATCTGGCTCTATCCCTAGATTTTCATAGCCCCACATTTTCCCAGTTCGCCCCATGCCCACCTGCACTTCATCTAGGATCAGCAAAATCCCCGTTTCGTCACAAATGTCACGCACGCGTTGGAAATAAGCTCGATCGCCAGGGTTCACACCCCCTTCACCTTGGAGCGCTTCCATCATAATCGCCGCCACTTGAGGACCGTTACGATCGAGATCGGCGATCGCCGATTCTAAAGCCGTGATGTCGTTGTAGGGAACATAGTGAAACCCCGGAACAAGGGGCGCAAAGTTCTTCTGATACTTCGGCTGACCCGTTGCCGTAATGGTTGCTAGGGTTCGACCATGGAAACTGGCATGAGCCGTAATGATCACCGGATTTTCGATGCCGCGCTTCACATGGGCCTGCTTTCGCGCCAGCTTAATCGCACCTTCATTAGCCTCAGCGCCTGAATTACAGAAAAATACCCTGTTCGCACAAGAATGCTCAACCAACCATTGAGCTAGCTCCCCTTGCTGAGGAATGTAGTAAAGGTTCGACACATGGTGCAACGTCTGCATCTGCCGCGTCGCAGCCTCGACCATCACCGGATTCGCATGACCGAGCGTACAGGTCGCAATTCCTGCCACAAAATCCAAATAGGGTTGGTTGCGATCGTCCCAAACGCGGCAGCCTTCTCCTCGAACCAACGTCAACGGAAATCGCCCATAGGTCGCCATTACATACTCATCAAACAATCCGGTGTCAAATGGCGAACTAGACTCTGTACTGGTGAAACTAGGAGACGGAATCAGGGTTTGTACACTCACTGCAACAATGACCTCAAGGGGGAGAAGTGGATTAGAGATAAGACGACCGTAAGACTCTCAAGGCAATTTCTTAATGAAAACCTAGCATTAGTCCTAGTTAAGTTTTTAGTCCAGTTTTAGCGCACCTGCGGGAACATCATCCCAAGACGAAATTTGAGACATCCGAACAGACCAGCCCGATTTCTTCTGGTCCTGAGTCAAATTCGACTCAAACGACGCTCGACAGTCTAGAGCTTGCTGTTCGTTGACACAGGCAATACAAGCGTATAGGAGACCGCTCGGATCAAGCTGCTCATTAACCCATATTTTTTGCATGGTGAGGAATACCCAGTTAAAGGACTCTTCTCTATCATACGATCGTTAACCCTACGATGAGTCCTTTAACCGAGCCAACCCTTGAGGCGCTCTGCAACTTGGGGACGTCGAAGTTTTCGCATGGCTTTGCTCTGAATCTGACGGACTCGCTCACGAGACAGGTTAAAAAAGCCACCGACCTCCTCCAACGTGTAGGGCTTCGTGCTCGTCAGCCCGTATCGTAAAGAAATTACGTCCTTTTCTCGCTCTGTTAGGACGGTTGTAAGGATTTCTAAGATTTCTTGACGCATGACCGATTCATTCATCTTGTCCTCAGGAGACTGTGTGGTCTGGTCTTCCAATAGATCCAGTAGCTCAGTATCTTCGCCTGTGCCCACACGATGGTTGAGAGAAAGAGACTGCCGACGGATCTGAATAAGATAACGAAGTTGCTCGATTGAGATGTCTAGGGCAGCAGCAAGTTCACATTCCTGAGGGACACGACCTAGATCTTGCCTTAGGTCGCGCTGAGCACGTTTTAGTTTGTTAAGTTTTTCAACGATGTGAATTGGCAATCTGATGGTCCGAGCATCGTTGGCGATCGTTCGGGTAATGCCCTGTCTGATCCACCAGTAGGCATAAGTAGAAAACTTATAGCCTTTGTCTGGATCAAACTTCTCTGTTGCGCGGTGCAAGCCCAATGCACCCTCTTGAATTAGATCTAGGAACGGAACGCCCCGATTGAGGTACCGTTTGGCGATCGAGACGACAAGGCGCAGGTTGGCTCGGACCATGTTCCGTTTAGCGACTCGGCTTAGATGAAGTTGGTGGTTAAGCTGTTTTTCAGTAATTCCATAGTGATCTGCAACATCTTGAGAAGTGATCGATCGCTGATATTCTTCGGATAGTTGACATTTGAGTGTCTCAATCTCAGCAAAATATCGGATCCGCCGTGCAAGTTCATATTCCTCAGCAGCTTTTAGCAATGGATACCGAGCCATATCTTTAAAAAATGCACCGACTGCATCGTCACTGATATTCTTGGTATAGCCTGAATTGACTTGCTCTCCAGTCGATTCAATGTGTTTTTCTAGTAGATCAAGTTCAAGGTCTAAGAAGGTTTCGGCTACGTCAGTTTCGGAAATATCGATTGAGCCATAGCTACTCTGCTTGGGATTTTTTTCAGACGGCGATCCATTTAGTTCTGAAACGATAGTCCAATGCTGGGATGGGCAGGGACCGTACGAGGGGGCTTGCGCGGGGGGCGATGAACTATGTTTTGAGTTAGCTAAAATAGAAACAAATTTAGTTGGATTCATGAGAGGTAAATTTCCTGTACTAAATAGGGGGCTAGTTTTAATTAAAGGGAGAGTAAAATGGTAGATTTAAGTCTTATTGCTTATGGCGTTTAGGATAAAGCTTTTATCCAGAGTCCAAAGAAAGTAAAGTTAAGATTTAAGGGAGAGGCTATTTCAATAAAACTTAATCTTCATATTTTATTTAACATTTAAAACTAAGGTAAATTTTCTTTTCTCTATTTTCTTAATATTTGATATTACGAGTTTAAAGTCAGTAATGGATCGGAATAGGTCTGAATGAAGAGTGGCAAATTTATACACTGTAATGTAGATGATAACGGGAAAGACCTTGAAATGTTGGGTGAGTGCCTTGGTCGATTGTCCGGGTGTGCAGGGGTTTTACACCTATGAAGTCCCGGCTGATATGCACGTTGTCGTCGGTGATATTTTGTCAGTGTCTTTTGGTGCGCAGCAGATTGGGGCGATCGCAATTTCCTTAGAAACTGATTTTTTAAAGCTAGATCTCAAGGGTGTAGACCCGTCTAAAATCCGTCTTGTGGACGATGTGATTTGCTCAGGATTCTTCCCATCGAACTATTGGAATCTATTGAATCAGGTCGTTTGTTACTATCAAACTTCATTGATACAAGTTGTTCGAGTTGCATTGCCTCCTGGATTATTATCTCGATCGCAGCGGCGACTTAAATGTCGAAATCTGACACCAGTCCGGTTAGGTTCATTCACATTAAGTCCGATGGCGCAGAAGGTGCTGGATCTTTTGTCTGCGAGTAAGACGGGTGATTACTCTTGGCGATTTATTCAGCAGAAGGTGCGAGGTGCAAATGCTGCGGTACAGGAATTAACGAAGTTAGGCTTAGTCGAAAGCTATTTACAACCGCCTGAAGCTGTGCGACCTAAACAGCAACGATCGGTGACTTGGGTGGCCGAAGTAGAAGAAGCAGGCAGCGATCGGCACCGAGAGATTGTAAATGCCTTGCGGCGGATGGGGGGTGAGGCGTGGGTAAGTGAGTTGCTTCAAGTTGCAAAAACTGGATCGACGGTGTTGAAAACCCTGGAGAAGAAGGGATATGTGACAATTCAGATGCGCGAGATGCTTCGACAAGAGGTCTATCCCGTGGAACCCGATCGGCCCAAAGCACTGACCCACGACCAATTGCAAGCCCTGGGTCGCATTCAGAAAGTTCGGGGAAAAGCGGTGCAAATGTTGCTCCATGGGGTCACGGGATCGGGGAAAACTGAAGTCTACTTGCAGGCCATTGCACCGTTGCTAGACGATGGAAAATCGGCCCTAGTATTGGTACCAGAGATTGGGTTGACGCCGCAGTTGACCGATCGATTTCGGGCGCGATTTGGCGAGGGTCGAGTTCGGGTGTATCACAGTGCGCTCTCCGAGGGGGAACGCTACGACACCTGGCGGCAGATGTTTTCAGGTGAAGCTCAAGTGGTGATTGGGACGCGATCGGCTGTTTTTGCGCCATTGAGCAATTTGGGGTTAATTATCCTGGACGAGGAGCATGATTCAAGTTTTAAGCAAGATCAGCCCGCGCCCTGCTATCACGCTCGAACGGTTGCCCAGTGGCGATCGCAGTTTGAATCCTGTCCGTTGTTGCTGGGTAGCGCAACGCCCTCACTAGAGTCCTGGCAAGCTTGCGCTGAAACGCCTGCTGAAGGTCCTGATCACTATGTGGCGCTTCCTCGTCGAGTGTACGATCGGCCTCATCCCGCGATTCAGGTCGTCGATATGCGGCAGGAACTCGCGAGTGGCAATCGATCGATTTTTAGTAAGCCGCTGCGGGACGCGTTGACCCGGCTCAAAAATGGGGGTCAGCAGGGCATTTTATTTATTCATCGTCGGGGTCACAGTACTCATGTGTCCTGTCGAAGTTGCGGCTACGTGATGGAATGTCCAAACTGCGACGTGTCTTTGTCCTATCATCAGGTCCACGCTTCAGCGGCAGAATTATTGCGCTGCCACTACTGTGGTTATGGTGAACGTCAGCCTAAGGTGTGTCCGGTCTGTTCTTCTACGTATTTCAAACAGTTTGGCAGCGGGACCCAGCGGGTGATGCAGGAGTTGGAGCGAGAGTTTCCAGCGTTGCGATGTCTGCGGTTTGACAGCGATACGACCCGGACGAAAGGCGCGCACCGGAATTTGCTGGAGCAGTTTGCACGAGGCGAGGCAGATCTGCTGGTGGGGACGCAGATGTTGACGAAAGGATTGGATTTGCCGCAGGTGACGCTGGTTGGCATTGTGGCGGCAGACGGGCTATTGAATTTGCAGGACTTTCGATCGGCGGAACGGGCCTGTCAGACGTTGCTTCAGGTGGCGGGTCGATCGGGTCGTGGGTCGGAGCCGGGACAGGTGATTTTACAAACCTATACGCCCGACCATCCAGTGATTGCGTCGGTTGTTAGCCAGGATTATGCCGCATTTGCCCGAGGCGAATTGGAAACTAGACGGGTGTTGGGTTATCCGCCGACGGGTCAGTTAATCTTAATCAGGCTCAGCAGTCCTGATGCGATCGCCGTTCAAACGGCTGCGACCACTGTGGCGACGATCCTTCGAGACTGGGTAAGGACAAAGGCTCCGGGTTATGAAGTCCTCGGTCCGTCTGAAGCCTCGGTTTTAAGAGTCGCACAGCGGTATCGTTGGCAGGTGATGGTGAAATGTTCAAGTTCTACAGGCTGGAGTTCCACAACCGTGGAACTCCAACTTAATCAGTTGCGATTGGCGATCGGATCCAATGTCAGTTTGACACTAGATGTAGATCCACTTAATTTTATGTAGGGATTAAATCTAGGAGCGTTGGGATGATCATCGATTGGCTGGGAACGGTGGGTCCGTTGTGGGAGAAACTAGCGATCGCGGCGCTGTGGTTGGCGATCGTTGGGATTGCAGCGACGGTGACGGGTCGTGTGTCGCCTCGGGGGTCTGAGTACGTGCGAAAAGTGGTTCATATTGGGACGGGCAATATTATTCTGTTGGCATGGTGGATGATGATCCCCGCTTGGGCGATCGTTGGGGCGGGGGTGTTTTTCGCTGGAGTTACGTTGCTGTCCTATCGTTTTGCGCTGTTGCCCAGTATTAATAATGTGGGGCGAAAAAGTTATGGAACCTTTTTTTATGCGGTGAGTATTGCCGTATTAGGCGGCTGGTTTTGGACCATTAATCGTCCGGAGTTTGCGGTTTTGGGGATTTTGGTGATGACGTGGGGCGATGGAATGGCGGGACTGATCGGCAAACAGTTTGGGCGTCATGGGTATGAAATCTGGGGCATGAAAAAAAGCTGGGAAGGGTCGGTGACGATGGCCGTTGTGAGTGCTGTAGTTTGTGCCCTTGTGTTGTCTGCGACGACTTCAGTCTCAGGAATTATCGTGATCCTTTCGATCGGCGTAGGCATTTCGGCGGCCCTTCTAGAAGCCTTTTCAAAGTTTGGATTAGACAATCTCACTGTTCCGATCGCTTCGGCGGCAATTGCCTATGGCTTAGTGAATTGGTTTAGCGAATTGATTTAGTTCCTGCGCTGCTTAATTTTGTCCTAAGAGATCTTAATAGAGGCGTTCAAAAGTCCAGTATTCTAAATCAATCAGCCTGAAATGAGTCTAAGAAACATTCCAGCGCAGATTTCCGTCATCTATCAATACTCTGGTTTCCTTCAGTGCGAGTCGCCCCATGACCTACACGATCGCTACGCCCCAAAATTCCGTCCTCGCGGCGCTTCCCATCACCCTTACGCCCGATGACGAGCATCTTGATAATATCAAAACCCAACTAGATCTTGTGCTTTTGGCTCTAGAGTCCATTGCACCTATCACCTCGGAGGCAATGCTACAAGCGGCGACGACCTTGGGCCTCGAATCGTTGGTGGCCGATCGGGTTTCCCTGTGGCGGCTGCGGCAGTCCAACCCGCTACGTAAGGGCCAAAATGGCCGCAAAAAGCTGGACGTTGAGGAAGCACGAGCTTTGACCTTAATTAGCTGTCATTTGGCTCATAATCATCGCACCGAAATCCGTCATGCGATCGCACTGCTTGAGCAACTCACGGAGCAAAACCGTGCGCCTCACCAAGATCCGATTCTGGGCAACTATCTAGATAAATTTCAAAATACCTATCAGGACCGGATGGATGAAGAAGACACTCCCACGCCCGATATCCTGACGCATCTGGGGCTGAAATTACTGATTGATCTCCTGTTCTACAGCAGTAATCAAGGCTCTCGTCGGCTTTGGTCGGCCTTGCTCGATCGGACCCTAGCAATTTGACGGTTGATTGATGGTTGATTGGCCTAGGCGATCTCAATCGCGATCGTCATGCGCTAGACTATCAGCGTTATTCACCGAAATCTCTAAATCAACTGTTCTAGAATCAAGTTCGCGTAGCTGAAACCTTCCTCATGATTGCCCTTCCCCCAACGCCTGATTCTGAAACACCTCAGAATCCTCAACCCCTCTCTGGTGAACTCGTTCGCAAATACACTTCGCCAACTTGTACCTTAGAAATTGCTGCGAATGCGTCGGTGTTGGCCCGCTGGACCCGAAAGCCTACGCTCAAAAATCAACGCTTTAGTCTGAATTTTGATGATCCGCGCATGGGGGAGGATCAGTGGGTCGTGTTAAGGGGCGATCGTCTGAAACTAGAGGCTTTGACTGACGCCGTTACCCGCTACGTACAGACTTTTCTGACCCGATCGCCCACGTTTGCCATTTCCGAAGCTGATTCAATGGACGCGTCGCTGACAGGAGTTTTTCTACCTGAGCACAGGCAAACCCCTCCCCAGGGCATTACCCTTCAGCCCAAGGGGCTTCTCGCCCACACGCTTACCCTCGGAACCCTCGCCACAGAAGCTACTGGACCCGATCTCGCCTTGACGTCTACGCAGTTGGCTGATCTTGCCGCTGTCCTTGATGAGCACGACGCTGAAACGATTGCCCTTCCAGTTTTGACGCGTAACTTTGCTTGGACGCGATCGACCGCTGTTTGGGGCAAAATTGCAGCGGGGACATTACTGGCAGTGGGATTAACCGCAACCGCTCTGAATCAATTTGGGAAATCTGGTCAGCAGCCGATCGTGGCCACCTCAGCCAGCAGCAATGACCAACGAAATGCACCGGTTCCATTGCCCGTTCCCCCGCCCGCCTTCTCGCCGCCGCTCAACACCGGAAATCTTCCCGTTCAAGTTCCGTCTAATCTTCCCAACGCAGGTGCGATCGCCTCCAATCAAGGGATCCCAGTTTTGCCCGCTCCAACCTCTGACGCCGCTAAAGAAAATCCTGAGTCAGGGACCGCCAAGCCAAAAACAGTCATCGTCCAAAAGACGACCTCAACCCCTCAAGGAACGACGGTAAACATCCCTGAAGCGAGTGTTTCTAATGTGGCTCCTGTTCTTAGAAAATCCGCCGCTCCCGCCGCCTCAATAGCACAAGGTGTTCCTGTATCCCCACTGCCCGGTTCAAGCAGCGCCCGCAAAGCCAATGCGAATGTAGACGCTGAACCCTCGCCGCCGATCGATCGATCGACCCAACTCGGAGAGATTCAGGACCAAGTGGGTCGTCGGTGGAATCCACCCGAACAGCTATCCAAAGATGTTGAGTATGTCTTGACGGTCAATGCAGACGGAACCATCGCATCTATTGCGCCCGTGGGAGAAATCGCCCAGAAATACTCATCAAGCGTCCTCTCTGAACTTAGCGCACTAACCAAGCTGCCTCCAACCAGCGGTTCCTACAGGGTTCGGGTCGTTCTGTCGGCATCTGAAAATCCAATCGATCGGGTGAAAGCCTATCTCGTTCCTTAAATTAATAGTTAGATAGATTGCAATCTAATAGATTTCTATGGATAGCGCATAGGGTGTAGCTTGCTTCTCTGAAGTGACTTCAAGGACGTAATCGCCATCCATTGGCACGCGGCCTTGCCAAGACTTGGATTGAACGGACGTCCCGCCGATGCGGACGCCTTTGGGCGTTAGGATACCTACCGTTACAGCTCCCTGGACGTCACTCAAAATCATCATCTTACTATTCTTAGCATTGACAAAATAACGCTTCATCTGCTGGGTCTGAAGTGTCCCGGTGACCGTAGTACCTGCCTTTCCAACGGGAAATTTAATACGCTGAGTCTCGATCGGGATTTGACGACTAAGGGGCGTTACTGAGACCTCCAGCGAATAAGAGCCGCTTCCAGAAACGTGGACTTGGTAGTCATCATCTGCTGGCAGGGTTCCGGTCCAGATGCGGGTTTGGTAGGACGAGGACTCTAGGGCTTGGTTGTCGCCGCGCACGAGATTCATGAACACACCCGACCCATTAAGCACTGCCGTCATGATTTGTCCTCGCGAGGCCCGAATAGTATGAACTTGGACCCGATTTCCTTGGAGGTTGCCCTGGACGACTTTTGACATTTCTCCAAGACCAAACCGAATTTCGTGGGGTTGTCCATTGTTAGGCGTCATGTCGGGTGTGGCTTCGGGGGCCACTTGTCCGGGGGCTGCGAGTCCGGGTTGAAGGATATTCGCACTGCCAAAAATCATCGGCGTGCGGAAAATACAAGCACCGATACCCAGTGTGGCAAGGAGGCTAACCGTGACGGCTTTGAGCGGTGAGAGGCTCTGCCATGAGAGTAGGGATGAGGCCGATCGCTCTTGAATCGTTGGCATGAGGTCTGTTTTTTGAGACCACGTTCGATCGGTTTTGATCGGCTCAATTTGAAGTTTTTGGGTGGTTACGCTGCTTCTTGGCCTCATGTTTTGCTGCGCTACCTCGTAGGTCGTTATGAGAGCTTCGGCTAATTCGTCTTCTTCCTCCCAAGCCGTATCCGAAATCATTTGATCCGCTGAAAGTGTAGTTTGGGCAAGGGGTAAGAGATCGGTCCAAACATCATAGGCACGAGGATAGCGATCGCCGGGATGCAGCGATAACATCCTGCGCAAAATGGTTGCGAGCGTATCGCTGAGTTGGATGTAAGGGTCCCAGCGCCAGCTCAAATCTTGACTGTCGATCAGAACGTTAGGTTCGCGTCCAGTGAGGAGCACCAAGCAGGTGACGGCTAGGGCGTAAAGGTCGCTATGGGGCTTAACGTTGCCCGTTTGCAGCTGTTCGGGGGGAGCATAGCCCACTTTGCCAATACGGGTCATCGAAGAGACGAGTGTGAGTCCGCTGGTAGCTTCTTTGACGGCTCCAAAATCGATCAAAATAGGAAGTCCCATAGACTTCTCGATCGCTGTTTGACCCGGTTCAGAGACTTTAAGAATAATGTTATCAGGAGAGATATCTCGGTGAACGATTTGGCGCTGATGCAAGTAGCTCAAGACTGGAAGGAGATGAGTCAAAAGATGGATAATTTCAATCTCAGTAAAATTTTTGCCCGCTAGCGTGCGCTCTTGCTGGATTTTTCGATAGGTTGCACCCTTTACATAGTCCTGAACGAGAAAGAGTCGATCGTCCTCTTCAAAAGCCGCCCAGAAGCGTGGAATTTGGGGATGCTTGACCTGGTGGAGGATGCTGGATTCGCGTTTAAATAACCCTTTTGCTTTCCGGATTAGGGCATCATCTTGGTAAGAGACTACAAATTCTTTAATGACGCAATGCTCTTGGAAGCGCTCTCGGTCCATCGCCAAGTAAGTCCGTGCAAATCCCCCCTGTCCAAGCACCTGCTGGATCAAGTATCGTTGCCGTAATAAAGTTGTGACCGGAAGTGAAGAAGTCATCACAATCGCCAAAAATTAGAGGTATCGGAAAGGGAAGAAGAGATGAACTGGTATTCCAGGTACATCTAGAACAATCATGTACTTTTTGTAACATGGTGGTTGAGATTCTTCCCATGGGGCGTGACCCCTCGTTGGCATAAAATCGGTCATGAAACTTTATGGATGGAATCTTGAGTCTGCCCAGAGTTCCCCTTGACTGCATAGTGAAGTTACGCGACACTAAGATTTATCTTGGTTTTTATAGTTAGGAACCGTCAGATAAAAGTCGTCCCTTAGTAATTGGTCCGAATAACGTTATGGAAACTCTTGAATTTATCATTTATCCAGATGGTCGGGTTCAGGAGAAAGTAACGGGGATTATGGGAGCTTCCTGTGCGGAGGTCACGGCGGCGATCGAGGCTCAGCTAGGTATTGTTCAGCAGCAGCAGTCCACTTCTGAGTACTTTTCACAGCCGATTAAAGCGGATACGTCCGTTGCTAATGTCACCCAAGATGGTTCTTTTAGCGATTGGTAGATTTGACCCGCATCCGGTTACGAGGTCACTTGCTTAGTTTTTCACCTGCTTAACTGTCCAACTGCTTTTTTGTCCACTTAATGTACGAGTCGTAACCATGTCTCACTTTAGCCAGATTAAAACTCAGATTCGGAATTTACCACTCTTGAAGTCGGCGCTGAGCGATCTCGAAATGGATTGGAAGTCGGGGCCTTGTCAGGTTCGGGGCTATCAGGGGTTGACCCAGACTGCTGATGTGGTGATCGAGCAGCACAATGGCTACGATATCGGATTTGCTTGGAATGGCGTCTCTTACGAGCTAGTGACAGATCTTCAGTTCTGGCAGCAGAATAGTTCGGTCGATCGCTTTATTAAGCAGGTGACGCAGCGCTACGCCTACAATACAATTTTGAGTGAAGGTGAGCAGCAGGGTTTTGCGGTTGCCGAGCAGCAACAGCGGCAGGACGGCACGATTCGCTTGGTGTTGCAACGCTGGAGTGCTTAGGATTATGCCAGACGATCGCCCTCCTTCTATTTCTATACCATCCCATGGTGTAACGCCTCTTCCGGTTCGTTCAGGGTTTGAGCCGGAGCTGTCACTGGGGCTATCTGAATGTGATGATGGGCGATCGGGCTTTGAGCCTGAACTTGGAGGCGTCTTTGAGCAGCAAGGGGTCTATGTAGACGAAACGACCTGTATCGGCTGTTTGAACTGCGCTCACGTCGCCCGCAATACGTTTTACATTGAGCCAGATTACGGCAGGTCTCGGGTGATTCGCCAAGATGGTGATTCGGTTGAGTTGATTCAAGAGGCGATCGAGACCTGTCCGGTGGATTGCATTCATTGGGTCAAGTATCAGTCGCTAAAAGACTTAGAAGAAGAGCGTAAATATCAGGTCATCCAACCGATCGGACTCCCGGTTGACCCAAGTATGACGGTGTCAAAACGACGTCGGTTGAAACTTAAGCTGAAGAAGTTGGGACACTAGTTATCACTGAGCTTGATTTGATGTTGAGCAGGGTTATGGTTCTGGCGGTTCGATTGGCGCTGTCGGCTCTGACCATACTTCCGAAAAAGAATCTGAACGAGGCTGTGGGAACAGATCGTCCACAACGCCTTCTTTGGAGAGAGCGTGCTGAGTAAGGCAGGGAAGATGTGCGCCTTTGAGACCCCGACGAATGCGATCGGGTGAGTCTTGTGACAACACAAATAAAGGGTAGATTTTATCTGCGCCCTCGGTCAAGAGATGCTGATGACGCAGCGGAAGAATCCATTCATACTCTTTGCCTAGGATGACCTGGGTCTGTCTCCAGCGGCCTAGAATCTCAGATAAATCTTCTCCAGGGCGGTGGATAAAGACAAAAATCTCGCGCCCCGTTTTGACTTTCCATTCAGGGTCACACATCAGAAAGGCAACCTCACAGGGAAGCTGCATCGGTTCGGAACTATAGATGTTTCCGAAACCGCTGGAGTTGGAATTAGACTGGAGTTTTCGGACCCGAACAATGGGCAGAGGGACGGTAATGAGACTGTCTTCAGGTCGTCGCATACTGGGCATCAGTTCGAGATAAGGCCGATGCTGCCGGAGGAGGGCGATCGCTTCAGTTGTTAAGCTGTAGGTCGCCAGTAACTCCTCATAATCTATTTTCTCAATAGTCATACGGAGGTGGGGTATCGAGGTGGAGCCGTTTTGAGTTGAGTCTTAGCCGAGTTTATCGAAGACTTTGAACATGGGGAGATACATGGCGAGCAAGATTGAGCCAACCATTCCGCCCAGAAAGAGAATCATGATGGGTTCCATAATGCTGGTGAGGGCTTTGACGGCTTGCTCCACTTCATCCTCATAGAAATCAGCCACTTTCATTAGCATTGCGTCGATTTCTCCGGTTTCTTCACCGATGCTGATCATCTGAATGGCCATAATCGGGAAGACTTGTTCTTTCTGGAGCGCAATACTGATCATGCCGCCAGTTTGAATCTCGCGGCGCGCTTCATCAACGGCGTTGGCAATGATTTGGTTTCCGGCGGTGTCCCGGACGATTTCGAGACAGGTCAGGATGGGGACGCCCGATCGAGTGAGCGCTCCGAAGGTCCGACAGAATCTTGCGGTTGCTGATTTTTGGATCAAATCTCCAAACAAGGGCATTTTCAAGAAGAAGCGATCCATCGTTTCGCGACCGACGCGGGTGCTGTAATAGCGCTTGTAGGAAAAGACGACGATCGGAATCAAGATCACTAAGATTAGAACTTTCGGGCTGCGAAGAAATTCACTAATGTCGAGCATGACTTGAGTGAAGGCCGGCAGATCGCCCCCAATTTCCTTAAAAATCCCCGCGAACACCGGAATAATAAAAATGGTCATCGCCAAAAAGATAATCGTCGCCAAACTGCCGACTACCACAGGATAGGCCAAGGCTGATTTGATTTGGTTTTGCAGGCGTGCGGTATCTTCTAGCAACTTCGCAAGCCGTCCGAGAACCTCATCTAGCACCCCGCCCACTTCCCCGGCTTGGATCATACTGACGTAAAGGTTGTCAAAACATTCTGGATGCTTCCGCATGGCATCAGATAAGCTGACCCCTTCTTGAATGTCGGTGCTGACGGCGGTCAATGCGACTTTGAGCTTGGGGTTGGTGCATTGCTCCGAGAGAACGCCCAACCCGCGAACCATGGCCACCCCGGCACTTACGAGCGCCGCAAACTGTCTTGAGAAGACGGCTTTGTCCTTAATGGTTACGCTGACCATTGAGGTCTGGATCTTCTTGAGATCCAGGCTGCCTATCCCTGCGTTTTGCTTGATGTCTTGGACGAAGAGTCCTTGATCTCTGAGGGTCGATCGGGCCTCAGCGAGGTTGGACGCTGCAATTTTTTGCTTAATCGTGTTACCACGGGAATCTCGCACTTGGGCAACGAAGGTTGGCATGGGTCTGGGTCCTATGGAGTCATGGAACGGTGGCTCGGTGTTGATTCTAGGCTCAATCGTTTGGATTGAAACAAATCCAGGGGTTTAGACAAGGTTTAGACGATCGTCTAAATCATCATCAGGACGTTATCGCCCAGCATTGGCCGGGGTTCCTCCGATCAGACGTTGGAGTTCATCGGGCCGGGAGGTCTTGGACATGGCCGCCTCGAAGGTGATTAAGCCCTGTTTGTATTGGTCAGAGAGGACTTTTTCAAGGGTTTGCATCCCGAGTTTGCCGCCCGTTTGGATCGCCGAGTAGATCTGTGCCGTTTTTCCTTCTCGGATGAGGTTGGAAATCGCTGGGGTGATGATCATGATTTCCTGGGCCATGATCCGACCAAATTCGCCCGGTTTGACATTTTTCTTGGGTACTAGGGTTTGGCTGAAGACCGCAACGAGAGAGTTGGAAAGCTGGACACGGATTTGGGTCTGGCGCTCGGCGGGGAAGACATCGATCATCCGATCGACCGTTTGGGAGGCGGAGCTGGTGTGCAGGGTGCCGAAGACTAAGTGACCTGTTTCGGCGGCACTAATGGCGAGAGAAACGGTTTCCAAATCCCGCATTTCTCCCACCAGAATGATATCGGGGTCTTCCCGAAGTGCGGCCTTCAAGGCGTTTTCAAAGCTCTTGGTATCCTCGCCGAGTTGGCGTTGGTGAATAAGGCTCTTGATGGGTTCGTAGACAAATTCGATCGGATCTTCAACGGTGAGGATGTGCTCGGCGCGGGTCCGGTTGATCAAATCGATCATGGCCGCTAGCGTCGTAGTCTTGCCGGATCCCGTTGGACCTGTCACAAGAATTAATCCCCGAGGTTTCTCCGACATTTCTCGCACGACATCGGGCAGTCCGAGTTTGTCAAAGTTGGGGATTTTAGAGCTGAGTGCGCGCAAACAGGCGGCGTAGGTCCCTCTGTCTTTGTAGACATTGACCCGGAACCGGGCTAGACCTCGGACCCCGTAGGAGCAATCTAGTTCCCAGTTTTGCTCTAGGTTCTTACGCTGAGTGTTGTTCAGCATACTGAAGATGAGGCGTTGGCATTCCTCAGAGCTAAGGATTTGATCGCTGATGGGCTGAAGATGCCCACTGATGCGGAAATAGGGGGGGAGACCTGCGGTGAGGTGAAGATCGGATCCACCCATTTCAATGAGCTGCTCCATCAAGTCTTCGATCATCAGTTCCATGGTTTCAGTCTCCTGTTTGGATGTGAGGGATGTAGAGATTTTTGAAATTGAGCGGCTAATCCTGGAATCGGGAGGTGAGGCAGTACGGGCACTCTAGCCATTCTTGCTTCAATTCTGCGTTGCAAGTCCGGCAAGACAGCACGCTTTTGCGTTTTGCGCGCATCTCAGATTCTACGCCCGTGTCGGTAAAGGTGACTCGTTCGACTTCTTCCAAAGTGGTTAAACCTTGACGGACGAGGTTGAGGCTGTAGGCCAGCAGGGTTTGCATTCCTTCTTCGACGGCGGCTTCCTTAAGCTGGTCGCTTGGGGTGCCTTCGTTGATGAGAACTTGGAGTCGTTCATTGACTTGCATAACTTCATAGACTCCGCAGCGTCCTTTGTAGCCCACTCCGCCACATTTTTGGCAGAGAGTTCCCTGACTGCGAGCGCTCTGGATTTCTTGAGGAGAGAGAGAGTTGGCTTTGTAAAGGGTGGTCTGGGTGTCGCGGGAGGTGGTAAGTCCAAAGCGTCCAAGTTCTTCCGGGCTGGGATTGTAGGGAATGCAGCATTCGTCACAGACGCGGCGGACCAGACGCTGGGCAACCACGCCGATGAGTGCGCCCGAAACCATGAACGGTTCGACGCCCATTTCATCAAGTCGTGAGATCGCTCCGGCGGCATCATTGGTGTGAAGGGTAGTTAAGACTAAGTGCCCCGTCAATGCGGCTTCAATAGCCGTCTTGGCTGTTTCTCGGTCACGGGTTTCTCCGATCAAGATGACATCGGGATCTTGGCGAAGGAAGGCGCGAAGGATGGCGGCAAAGTCCATTCCTTTTTCGCGGATGACTTGAACTTGGGTCAGACCGGGGAGACTATACTCGATCGGATCCTCTGCCGTACTGATGTTGACGCCAGGTTCGTTTCGTTCGGCAAGGGCGGAGTAGAGCGTGGTGGTTTTTCCTGATCCCGTTGGACCTGTGACAAGGATGAGACCAAAGGGCCGACGCACCATTTCCTGAACCATTTCCAGGGACGCTGGGTCTTGGATCAGTTTGTCAAGGCCGAGCTGAGTCACGGAGTTATCCAAAATCCGCAGAACGACTTTTTCACCGTGCTTACTGGGCAAAGTACTGACTCGGAAGTCGATTTTGCGACCCTCGAAGACGCGGCGAATCCGGCCATCTTGCGGCGCGCGGCGTTCGGCAATGTCGAGCTGGGAGATGATTTTGAAACGGGCGGTGACAGAGGGAATGATTTTCTTGGGCAGATGCTCAAAGGCTTCTTGAAGCACCCCATCTTTGCGAAATCGGATCCGAAGATATTCTTCTTGAGGCTCGATGTGGATGTCGGAAACCCCGGTCTGGAGCGCTTTGATTAGAATTTTGTTGACAAGGGCGACGATCGGTGCTGCCTCGGCATCTCCTACAGAGTCGAGATCGACGTTTTCGGCGCTGCCTTCTTCAAGTTCGGCATAGTCTTCGAGCCCTTCGAGTTCCGCTTTCACGTCCACGCGGGCTTGCTGTTCGGCCTGTTGGTCTTTTTGAACTCGCTCGTCGAGGTACTGGGAGATGAGGCGATTGTAGTCTTCGTTGGTGATGACGAGACGCTGGAGGGTCAAGCCTTTGGCGCGGAGGATGCGGTTGAGGTCATCTTGGGCATCAAGGTTGTCCGGGTAGACCATCGCCACGAGGAGATGATTGTCGGCTTGAGACAGGGGGACGAGTTGGTAGCGGCGGCAGACGTCTATTGGAATGAGGGTGTCAATGAGTTGGCCAATTTGGGTGTTGGCAATTTGGTTGACTTCCGGATCTAGGGATTCGACCCCGTAAAGAATCTTAAGCTCGAAGAGTTGCTGCTTCTTATACTGACGCAGCAAATCGAGTGAAAGCTGCTGTCCGGTGATGAGTTCAATCGCTTCGGTCAGAGATTTCCCTGAGCGACGGCTATCCATGAGCGCCTTCTGGATTTGCTCTTGATTAGCGTAGCCGGATTGAATCAGCTTGTTCCCAAACGGTGAAAAGCCGTTCTGGACGATAAGTGCGCGTCGCTGCGAGGGGGTGTTCGTCATGGTTGATGGGGTCGAATGGGTGGAACCAAGTGGGGCTTGCTTATTAAGATATTGCCCCAAATTCTTCACAAGATCCTAATTTGTCATGGAAAGGTTTTCCAACCTCTGCCCCGATCGGGCACAATGTACAGACGCGTAAATGGTTTCATAAGTGAGGGAAATGTGCATGATAGGTGAAGAAAATCAAATTGAAACGGTTGAGGAACTGCTGGATATCCCCGCTGACGAGGGCGATCGGCTAGCGGCTCCATTTGGGACGCCCGAAGCGGTTGCAGTCGATGCTGTCGTCGATATAGCCTCATCTCAGACGTCCTCGGATAATGCCGATGACACGGATTACGAAGCGGCTTTCATGGAGCTGCGATCGACCTACGCGGCCAAGGATCGTGAATGTGAAGTTTTGAAAACAGAGACCGAGGATTACAAAAATCAATATCTTCGGCTCGCCGCTGATTTTGAGAATTTCCGTCGTCGGACTCAGCAAGAGAAAGAAAATATTGAAGCTCAGGTTAAAATATCCACGGTGACGGATTTATTGTCAGTGGTTGATAACTTTGAGCGAGCGCGATCGTCTGTTAAGCCCCAAACAGACGGTGAGACGGTAATTCAAAATAGTTATCAAGGCGTTTACAAAGACATGGTGGCCCAGCTTAAAAAAATTGGTGTCTCGCCTATGCGCTCCGAAGGGAAGGTGTTTGATCCTAACCTCCATGAGGCACTGATGAGTGAACCTACGGCGGATTATCCGGAAGGAACTGTAATGCAAGAACTCATTCGGGGCTACATGATGGGCGATCGGGTGATTCGTCATGCTCGGGTGAAAGTTGCCGCAGCTCCGGAAGAAGGATCCCTGACAGAAGGATAGTTTTCGGTTGGAACTTTGCCTGTTAATGTATCTCCAAATACCGCCAAAATCCTGATGAATAGGCTAAGTATATCCTTCTGGATTCAGGTCTATTCATTAGGATCCAGACATATCCTAAAGTTATTCCTGTTGACCCTGTTGGGATTTGCCAAGTTTTGAGGAATATTGTTTTTATAAGATACGGCAGATACGGCTCAGTTCAGTTATTCACCTCGGCCTTGCGCCTACCTACCTCAAATTTGTTATGGGAAAAGTTATTGGAATTGATTTGGGAACCACGAACAGTTGCGTTGCGGTTCTAGAGGGCGGGCAGCCGACGGTGATTGCCAACTCTGAAGGCGGACGGACGACTCCGAGCATTGTGGGATTTGGCAAAGCGGGCGATCGCCTCGTTGGTCAGTTGGCCAAGCGCCAAGCCGTGACCAATGCCGAAAATACGGTCTTCAGCATCAAGCGCTTTATCGGTCGGCGATGGGATGACACTGAAGAAGAGCGCTCTAGATCCCCCTACACCTGCGTAAACGGCAAAGATGGCACGGTGGACGTTGCGATTCGCGGCAAGAACTACACGCCTCAAGAAGTCTCTGCCATGGTGTTGCAGAAGCTGAAGCAGGATGCTGAGAACTACTTGGGCGAGGAAGTGACCCAGGCGGTGATTACAGTTCCGGCGTACTTCAGTGATGCCCAGCGTCAGGCGACCAAAGATGCGGGGACCATTGCAGGCTTAGAAGTCCTCCGAATCATCAACGAACCCACGGCGGCGGCTCTAGCCTACGGCATGGACAAGCAGGACCTCGATCAAATTGTTTTGGTCTTTGACTTAGGCGGCGGGACGTTTGATGTCTCGATTTTGCAGTTGGGCGATGGGGTTTTTGAAGTTAAAGCCACGTCGGGCAATAACCACCTTGGTGGGGATGACTTTGATGCTGTTGTGGTGCGCTGGCTAACGGACACCTTTAAGCAGCAGGAAGGTCTCGACCTGTCGATCGATAAGATGGCCCTCCAGCGTCTCCGGGAAGCCGCAGAACGCGCCAAGATTGAGCTGTCTGGCACAACGAGTACGTCTATTAACCTCCCGTTTATCACCGCTGATGCGTCCGGTCCAAAGCACTTAGAAGTGGATTTGACTCGGGCGAAGTTTGAAGAACTGGCGGCGACGTTGGTTCAGGGCACTCTGGATCCCATGGCGATGGCGCTCAAAGATGCTGGAATGACGGTCGATGGCTTGGATAAGATTATTTTAGTGGGCGGCTCTACCCGGATTCCAGCGGTCCAAGAAGCGCTGAAAAAATTCTGTAATGGGAAATCTGCCGATCGATCGGTGAACCCGGATGAAGCGGTGGCCTTAGGCGCGGCCATTCAGGCTGGGGTCTTGGGCGGTGAAGTGAAGGATGTCTTGCTGCTTGATGTGACGCCGCTCTCTCTGGGCATCGAAACCCTGGGCGAAGTCTTCACCAAAATCATCGAGCGCAACACCACCATTCCCAGCAGCCGGACTCAAACCTTCTCTACTGCCACCGACGGTCAAACCTCGGTGGAAATCCATCCGCTCCAAGGGGAACGGGCGATGGCTCGGGATAACAAGAGTCTCGGGAAGTTCCAACTCACTGGGATTCCTCCTGCGCCGCGTGGGGTGCCTCAAATCGAGGTGAGCTTTGAAATCGACGCTAATGGCATTCTCAAAGTCTCGGCCCGTGACAAAGGAACTGGACGTGAACAGAGCGTGGAAATTACAAACAGCGGCGGTCTGAGCCAAAACGAAGTCGATCGAATGCGGAAAGAGGCGGAACTGTACACCGACGAAGATTCTCAACGTAAGGAACTGGTGGATCTCAAAAACAGTGCTGAAAGCCTGTTCTACTCCTACGAATCGACCCTCCGCGACAATGGAGAGTTGATCAATGAAGATCTGAAGCTTGACGCCGCCGCGAAAGTAGCTGCACTGAAGGCTGCTATTTCTGATTCAGAGATTCCGCTAGAGTCCTTCAAGAGCTACCTCAAAGCGACTCAACAGGTTCTCTATGCCTTTGGAGCGGCTGTATACCAGAATTCTGGGACCACCTCGGGTAGCACCTTCTCGGGTATCGCGTCGTCTGGCACTTCCGCTAGCCCACCCGCCCCATCGGCTCCAAGTGCGCCCCCGGCTCCTCCAGTGGCGGCGGTGGCGGCGTCTACGCCTCGTCAAGCTGCGCCAGATATGAGTGATCCTTTTGCGATCGTCCTAGACGATTTGGCCAATGGTTCCCAAGATGAAACCGTCCGTGTCGATACGAATCCCTTTGCTAATCCCTTCGAGGAGGATCTGGAGTTTGATCAAGATGCCACGATTACGGCAGATTATGAGGCGATCGACTAAACTCAGTCAGCGATCGAGTTGTCTGTCATTTAGAGACGTCCTGTGGTGCTGTCTTGGCGTATGCTCAATGCAATCTGGTTATAGGTAGGTCGGTTTTCCCTCCCCCTTACGCATTCCATTGAGCATTCTTGATTCGATACCCTGTTAATGTTCCCCCAACTGCTCCCCTAGACAGTACTCCGAACTATGGCGCGTGATTATTACGAAACCCTTGGTGTTTCCCGGAATTCAGACAAAGATGACGTTAAAAAAGCATTTCATCGGATGGCGCGGAAATTTCATCCGGATGTCAATAAGGATCCGGGTGCGGAGGAGACGTTTAAGGAAATTAATCGAGCTTACGAAGTGCTATCTGAGCCAGAAACTCGTGCTCGCTACGACCAGTTTGGTGAAGCAGGGCTAGGCGGCGGTGGCGGCTATGCGCCTGACATGGGTGACATGGGCGGCTTCTCGGACATTTTTGAGAGCTTTTTTGGGGGGTTTGCAGGCGGGCAGCAACAGCAGCAGACTCGTCGGCGCGGGGGGCCGACTCGGGGTGATGACTTGCGACTGGATTTAAAGGTGGACTTTCAGGATGCCGTCTTCGGGAAAGAACGGGAGATTTCGATTAGTCACCTGGAGACTTGCGGGATTTGCACTGGATCGGGCGCAAAGTCTGGAACGCGGCCTCGCACCTGTCCGACCTGTTCTGGTTCTGGGCAAGTGCGACGGGCGACTCGGACACCCTTTGGTAGTTTTACTCAAGTCTCGGTTTGCCCGACCTGTACGGGGACGGGGCAAGTGATTGAAGATAAGTGTGAGATTTGTTCCGGTAGCGGTCAAGTTCAGAAGAGCAAGAAGCTAAAGATTACGGTGCCAGCGGGTGTCGATAATGGCACTCGGTTGCGGGTGTCGGGTGAAGGGGATGCGGGGATGCGTGCAGGACCACCCGGCGATCTATATGTTTATCTATTTGTGAATGAGGATGCCAATTTTAAGCGCGATGGGATTAACATCTTGTCGGAGTTGAAGATTAGCTACCTCCAAGCTATTCTAGGGGCGCATTTAGACGTTAAGACCGTCGATGGTGATGAGATGGTTGATGTTCCGGCTGGAATTCAGCCAGGGACAGTGGTGACGCTAGAGGGCAAGGGCGTTCCTCGGCTGGGCAATCCGGTGAGTCGCGGCAATCATCTGCTGCTGGTTTCTGTGGAGATTCCAAAGAAAGTGGGGTCTGACGAGCGTGAACTCTTGGAAAAACTGGCTAAGCTCCGAGGCGATCGAGTCGGGAAAGGCCCAGTGGAAGGATTGTTTGGCAAGATCTTTGGCAATTAAGTCTGGTAGTTCAAGTCTGCAATTCAAGTCTGGCAATTCAAGTTTGGTTACCCATTATGTCAACGCCTGATCCAACCCATCCAGCCGATGCGTCCCTTGATTTACGGGGGACGCCTTGCCCGATCAATTTTGTGCGAACCCGATTAAAACTCGATCAGATGGCTTCTGGACAACTTCTGGAAGTGTTGCTTGATGCGGGTGAACCGATCGAGCAAGTTCCGGACAGCCTGCGCATGGAAGGATATGGCATTGAAAACTTGGACGATCGAGGGGGCTTTTTTGTGCTCTCGGTTCGCTGTCCGTGACGCCGCCTTTGGTAACCCCCTTAGAGGGCATTGTTGTTGCGGTCCAAGCTAATTATTACTGGGTAAGGTTTGGTGCTGAGTTGGGGATGGGTGACCTGCCGCCGTTGCTTTGTACCCGTCGATCGCGCCTTAAGAAAATTGGTCAGCGCGTGATGGTGGGCGATCGGGTTTGGGTGGAAGAACCGGATTGGGAGAGTCGGCGCGGCGCTATTTTTCAGGTCTTGACGCGGGTATCTGAACTCGATCGGCCTCCGGTGGCCAATGCAGACCAGATTTTGTTGGTGTTTGCACTGGCGAAGCCTGCACTGGACATTACACAACTGAGTCGATTCTTGGTCAAGGCCGAATCCACGGGAATCGAGGTTTGTCTGTGCTTGAGTAAAAGTGACTTGATCCCCACGCCTCACCGGGAGGCATGGCGCGATCGATTGCGATCGTGGGGGTATGATCCTGTTTTTATCAGTGTCTATACGTCGCTTGGGATTCAGGATGTCACCAAGCGATTAGCAAACCGGGTTACGGTAATGTCCGGTCCGTCCGGTGTGGGGAAGTCGAGTTTGATTAATGTGCTGATTCCAACGGTGGATTTGCGGACGTCTGAAGTGTCAGGAAAGCTAGAACGGGGACGGCATACCACTCGTCATGTGGAACTCTTTGAATTGCCGGAAGGCGGACTGCTAGCCGATACGCCAGGGTTTAACCAGCCGGATTTGACGTCCACGCCGCAGGAGGTGATGCAGTTTTTCCCGGAGGTTCGATCGCGTCAGGCAAAAAAAGCGTGTCAGTTTAGCAACTGCTTTCACTTGGACGAACCTCGCTGCGCCGTTCGGGGCACTTGGGAGCGCTACGATTTGTACCGATTGTTTGTGGAAGAGGCAAAGACCTGGAGTGCGCAGATTGCTAATCAAAGTGATGGGGAGACGGCCTTAAAGCAGAAGTCTCAGGCGAACGGTGAAGTGACCTATGAGCCAAAGCTAAAATCGAAGTACCGGGCCGAATCCCGCCGTCACCAGCAGCAGTCGGTGCAGGTTATGAAGGGGAAACTGGAGGATTGGGATGAGGAGTGAATTTGGAAGTAAGAATTTGGAAGTGAGACTTTTGAATTTGGAAGGGGCTTGATGGGTGAGTGCTCTGTCTTGGGGTAGAACCTCAGCAAACTTACCGAATTTTCATATAAAGTCTCGATCGAAGAGGTAAGTACGAAAGTTTGCTGGATTAATATGCGTGACTCTCTACAAAATATCTAAAATGGATAACACTAATGATCGAATGATTAAGCGTCTCTAAATTGTTTTAGCTCAGATTATTTCAATAGAATCCTAAGCAGGGGGTCAAATATGACAGAGAAATTAGCTCGGCAACATGTGGTGATTATTGGGGGTGGGTTTGGCGGATTGTATGCCGCTAAGGCCCTCGGCAGCAAGGATGTGGATGTGACGCTGATTGATAAGCGTAATTTTCACTTGTTTCAGCCCTTGCTCTATCAGGTTGCGACGGGTGCTTTATCGCCAGCTCATATTTCTGCACCCCTGCGATCGATCGTCAGTAAGCATAAAAATGTGCGTGTCTTGATGGATGAGGCGGTGGATATTAATCCGGTCACAAAGACCGTAAAATTGCTGAGTCAGGATGTGTCCTACGACAAGCTAATTGTGGCCACTGGGGCCAGCCATCACTACTTTGGAAATGACCAGTGGAAGGATGCGGCTCCGGGACTGAAGACTCTTGAGGATGCGGTGGAGATTCGCCGTCGGATTTTTTCGGCCTTTGAGGCGGCTGAACGGGAGTCGGATCCGGAGGCCCGCAAGGCTTGGCTGAACTTTGTGGTGATTGGTGCGGGTCCGGCAGGCGTGGAGCTGGCGGGGGCCATTGCTGAAGTGGCGTTCAAAACGCTGAAGGATGATTTTGCGTCGATTAATCCGTCGGAGGCTCAGGTGCTTCTGCTCGAAGGTCTCGATCGCGTGCTGCCACCCTATCCGCCGGAGCTATCGGTGAAGGCCCAGGCGGGGTTAGAGCGGTTGGGGGTGACGGTGAGTTTAAAAACGCGGGTGACGAATATTACGGCGGGTCAGGTCACGTTCTTGCGTGATGAGGTGAGTCATGATGTTGGTGCGAAGACGATTCTTTGGGCGGCGGGTGTGAAGGCGTCCGAACTCGGAAAGGTGCTGGAAACGCGCGTGGGTGCGACGCTCGATCGGGTGGGCCGGGTGATGGTGGAGTCGGATTTGAGCGTGCCAAATCATCCTGGGATTTTCGTGATTGGTGATTTATCCAATTTTTCTCACCAGAATGATAAGCCGCTACCAGGGGTTGCAGGGGTGGCCATGCAGCAGGGTGATTACATGGCGGATTTGTTGGTGAAGCAATCCCAAGGTGAGACGCTCGACCGACCGTTCAAGTATCTTGATCTCGGCAGTGTAGCGGTGATTGGGGACAATGAGGCGGTGGCGGATTTGGGCTTTATTAAGTTCTCTGGTTTCTTGGCTTGGTTTGCCTGGATTATTGTCCACATCTACTTCTTGATTCAGTTTGATAGCAAACTGGTGGTCATGCTCCAGTGGGCTTGGAATTATTTCACGACCAATCGAGGAGCGCGAATTATTACGAAGACGTCGCTCCAACCCGATGAGCCTCCGATCGTCAAGGAAGATACTGTCCCAGCGGTTGTCAGTTAAATCAAACGGCTAGATAACGAAGGGTGAGGAGGAGTTTGATTGTCCTTTCCCTTTTCTGTGGGCAAGTGGTGAGCGTGATGGGTGATGGAACGAATGATGCTGCCGCGCCAAAACAGGCTCATGTAAGCGTGTCAATGGGAAGTGGTACGGCGATCGCAAAGGAGTTCAAATTCAACGGTTCAAATTCAACGATAATGATCTTACGGGTTAGCTTGTCACACCCAAAACCCGATCGGCTAAACTCATGTTGCCTCTTGACCTGCTGCCTGCTGACCTGCGATCGCGCCTATTGACTCCTTTGACGATCGGTAAGGGAGTCAATGCTGTGACGTTACATAGTCGCGTGTTGCAGTCGCCGCTGTCGGGGGTGACGGACTTGGTGTTTCGGCGGTTGGTGCGGCGGTATGCACCGGATTCGATGATGTATACGGAGATGGTGCAGGCGGCGAGTTTGCGGCATTTGCGGGAGACGCCGATCATTATGGACATTGATCCGGACGAGCGGCCCATTAGTATTCAGTTGTTTGATTCTCGTCCCGATTTCTTAGCAGAAGCAGCGCAGAAAGCCGTGACTCAGGGAGCGGATACCATTGATCTCAACATGGGCTGTCCGGTGAACAAAATCACTAAGAATGGCGGCGGCTCTTCACTGCTGCGTCAGCCGGAGTTAGCGGCGCAAATTGTACGATCGGTTGTTGATGCAGTGGATGTTCCTGTTACTGTTAAGACTCGAATTGGTTGGGATGACGATGATATTAATATTTTAGCGTTTGCGCAACAGTTGCAGGATGCTGGGGCTGCGATGTTGACGGTCCATGCTCGAACTCGGAGCCAAGGCTACAACGGCCATGCAAATTGGGACTGGATTCGGCAGGTTAAAAACCAGTTGGATATTCCGGTGATTGCCAATGGCGATATTGACTCGGTGGAATCAGCGGTGAATTGTCTAGAGATTACAGGCGCAGATGGCGTGATGTGTTCGCGCGGAACGCTAGGGTATCCGTTCTTAGTCGGCGAAGTGGATTACTACTTGAAACATGGCATAGAAAAAGAAAAGCCGTCCACGATCGAAATTCTTAACTGTGCAATTGATCATTTGACAATGCTGGCGGCATACAAAGGCGATCGAGGTATCTATCAGTCTCGCAAACATATGACGTGGTACTGCAAAGGATTTTCGGGTGCCCATGAACTGCGGGACCAATTGAGCCAGATTCGATCGGTGGAGGAAGGGACTCAGCTTTTGGAGAATGCGATCGATCGGCTTGCGAACTATCCTAAATGATCTTCCCAAATGAATCGATTCACAAATAAATCATTTCATAAATAAATCATGGGGTAGACGGATTAAAAACTGGTTAATAATCAGACTATTCTCTGGGTGAAATCCCGTAGGAATATTCTTTTTGTCGAAACTGACTTCTTCTAGATGCAAAACTCGGACCGATCGATGGGCAAGGCCGATGGGCGGAGAGTGTGGATTTGTCTCAGCAGTTGAAAAAGAATCATTTTCGTCGCCGATGACAAAATGTGGTCAACTTGTTGAAATTTTCATGCATTTTGGAGGCTTGTGAGTATTCTGGTAGTGAATAATCCAATTTTGAAAATTTTGAACCCATACCCTATGCTGATTCGCCGCTTTATTCCGTTAGTGTTGGGACCTGTGGTTTGTGCAGGGTCGTTTTTGCTTCCTGGGAAGGCGAGAACAGCAGAGTTGGTTCCGCCCGCCCGTCGGTCAGTCGATCGGGCAGAACGTGCGGTTGTTATTCCTGCGGTGAGCCGTCTTTTACCTGAAAATACCGCTGGGCTATTCCTGTTGAACCCGGACCCGAAACTCTGGCAGTCTCTAGCGCAGTTCAAATCGTTTCCTCGCGATATGACCACGCCCGGTTCGCTGTTTTCCGGTGCCTTTCAAGGGCTGACCTATCACGGGGATATTGCGCCTTGGCTAGGGGGATCGATGGGTATTGGGATGGTCTTGGACGCCGATCGATCGCACACTTACTACGTCACGATCGCACCCGTGCAAGATGCGACGCAGATGCCGAAGTTTCTCGATCGGGCTAAGCGCGGTCGTGGGACAACATTGCCTGTGATGCGCACCTACAACGGCGTGAGCATCCTCTACTGGGAACCGAAGCAGTTCACCTATCGCGCGGGTGAAATTCCGATCGATCCGATGGATGCGGATACCTCTGCTGAAGCGGCGGTGGTGGATAAGGCTGGGGTGGCGGCGATTAAAGCTGGGGCAAAGCCTAAGACGCGCGAGTACGGCGGCTATGCTATTGCGTATTTGCCTAGTGGCTACGTTGTGGCGTCCGAGAAGCTTAAGGCGGTTGAGTATTTGATCGATGCTCAAACGGGAACGAGTAAGCTTGCGGATGTTCCGGCGTTTCGACGAATGCTCCAAGACGATCGCTATCCGAAGTCGCTCATTTCAGGCTATGGAAATTACGCGTTGATCTTGCAGTCTGACGTGATGAAAGCCTCTACTCCGGCATCTCCGCTCCCATTATTTCTAGATTCCCCTGAATACAAAGCTGGCTTTAAACTGGTCGAATCGATTCAAGATCGGGTGGATGGATTTGTCTGGATTCAGCCGGAAGGCTTGCAAGTTCAGGCGTCCCTGCATCTGAAACAGCCGTTGTCCTTGGCGATGACGGGAGCGTTCAGAAGCCCCAACGCACTTGTTCAGCGAATGCCTGCGGTGACTTACAGCATGAGCGACAGAAGTGACTTAGCGTCTTTTTGGAAGGTGGCGATCAAAGCCATTGAAGTGATTCCGAAGTTTAAGAAAGACTTGAATAGCTTCCGATCGTACAGCCAGAAGTCCTTTGGATTAGACGATCGAGACATTTTTCCGTGGATGGATCAAGAATATGCAGGATTCATGTTTCCCACTCGATCGAGCATTTTTTCTAAATTTGAGCCAAAACTAGAATTGGGACTAGGCGGAATCATTCAAACCAGCCAGCGACCTGCTGCCACAACTGCGTTAAAAAAGATTGAAGCGGCGTTGATTAAATTATCGGGCGGCCAGATGAAAGTTCAGTCTCGATCGGTGAATGGCCAGAGCCTAACCAGTTGGGAAATGCCCGGTTTTAAGGGTAAAAATGATAAAAGTACTGTCAGCGTTGCGGCCTATCAGTGGGCCTCTCCCGATACGTTGATGTTGTTCAGCGGCGCAGAATCCAGCGCCAATCTTTTACCCAAGCCGTGGCGATCGCTGGACCAATCCGCCAACTTCAAAGCCGCGATCGCCCCCCTGCCGACAGACAACCTAGGGTACTCCTATATGAATCCGCCTGCGATACTTGCACTGGCTAATCGCTTTGGGTTTGCCAGTTGGTTTAAGACCCCTGCTACGCCAAGCGATCCTGAACTGGATGCGTCTAATATTGTGAATAGCGTTTTTAGTGTAGCTGGAACTACGGCCATTCAAGGGACTCAAATTTCCTCTGACGGCTTTGCAAAACTTGCCACTCGTCCGATTCCAACGCCAACCGCGCAGACCTTTCTAGAGCGGGCGCAGCTCAAATTGGGTAACGATAATGACTGGGCTATTGCAAACTTCACCCGTTCTCTGGAGCTAGATCCGAAACAAGCGGATGCTTACTACGGTCGTGCGAGTGCCAAACAATCGTCCCGAGATTTCCGAGGGGCCATCGCCGATTTCGATCGCACTTTAGAGATGGAACCCAAGAAAGTTGATGCCCTGCGGTTCCGGACCGAAGCGAAGACGGAAATCTATGACTACACGGGAGCGATTGCAGATGCGACTCAGGGATTGGAACTAAAACCCGATGCGGATAGTCTGAGTTCTTTCTATGAAAAGCGTGCCACGGGACTGATTGCGCAGGGTAATTACTCAGCCGCATTAAACGATCTTAATGAAGTGAACAAAGCAGACAATGTTGCGACTCAGATTCTTAACTTACAATGTGCTGCCTCCGCCCGATCGGCCCGTCCTGATGCGCTGAAACTTTGTAACGATGCGATCGCAGCCTACATCGGAGAGGATTCACTCCTCAAGGGTTCACAGCTTGCTGCAACTGACCCTTCCGTTGAGTCTAAGATTTTTATTCCTGGAACCCTTTCGGCTCACCGTTGCCTTGCCCGAGTCCAGAAAAAAGATGCAAAAGCGTTCCAAGACTGTGGCAAGGCGATTAGTTCTGAACCGGAAAATCCGATTGTTTATGAATTGCAAGGTCAAGCTCGTCTAGAATCGGGAGATAAGCGCAGTGCGGTGCTGTCCCTCGAAAAAGCCCTCAAGCTTTACGTGATGTTAGAGGATGCGACGGCGATCGATCGGACTCAGGCACTCTTAAAAAAAGCGAGTCTGTAGGAACGAAGTAACTTCCTGATTTTTGTTCATTGGATTTTTAAGTGGGGAATGATAGAGGGGACCGACATCTACCTCCCCCCTACATCGACCTATGGCATCTCCTCTTCGTCACAGCCTGATTGGTTTGCAACTGAGTGTGTTCTGTCTAGCGGGTGCTTCTCCGTTGGCCACTGCTGCCCAAACGGCCAAGGCAAACCTCGACATGCCAACTGCTTCGGCAAAGCCCACTCCGACCATCGCCCTATCGGTCCTGAGCAGCGCTAGCATCGAGTCTCTGGTGGCTGTCGTCGAAAATAGTAAGCTTCCTTTGTCGCAGCGCGTGGCGGCTATTGTCGCGATCGGTCGGTTTGGGCCGGATGCGGGGACAGCGATTACGGTGCTCAAAACGTCGTTGAACGATCGTAACAATGTAGAAGTGCGCTTGCGGGCGGCGGAAGCCCTGATGGCGATCGGTCCAAAAGCCAAGGCCGCAACGCCGGATCTGTTGATTTTGCTCAAAGATCCTAATGGTTCTGTCCGAGCAGCGGCGGCCAACGTGTTTTCCAAAATTGACGATGTGGGAAAAGACGTGGTTCAGTCCCTCACCGAACTGGTGTCAGACCCAAGTTCGATCGTTCGGGTAAATGCGATTAATGCATTGGCGACGCTGGGTTCTAGTGCAGCGCCTGCGGTGCCTGAGATCGCCGAAGCCTTGGGCGATTCCAATAAGCTCGTCCAAAAAGCCAGTATCAATGCGCTCGGTCGCCTCGGTCACGACGCCAAACCAGCGGTTCAGGGTCTCAGCCAACTGCTCCATAACTCCGACTCGGCGACGGGCATTGCCGTGTTGATTGCCTTGGGTCAGATTGGGAGCGATGCGGCGTTGGCGGTGCCGGATCTACAGCAGGCGTTAGGGAGTGACGATCGGCAGATTAAGATTTTTGCGGCAATTACTCTAGGCCGTGTTGGTGAGGCGTCGGCTCCGGCCTTAACGGAATTGCTGAGAGCACTTAAAGATCCCGATAAAGACGTTCGTCAAAATGTGGCTTCTAGTCTGGGGTATATCTCTGCTGGCGCTAAGGATTCCATTCCAATGCTAGCCGAAACGCTGCAAGATTCAGACATGGGGGTGCGGATTATGTCTGCTAGCTCAATTAATCGTCTAGCTGGCTATGTCAATGACAAAGCAGATCAACTTTCCCGCGACGATCTTGGGCAAATTGTCACTACTCTAGAAGAGGTGTTGCCGCTGCTGGACGATCCAAAAAATAATGTCAATGAGGATGCGCGATCGGGCTTGAGGCGATCGCTTAGTGCCATTAAATCTGCCCGGAATTCTCGCTATGGGGATCAAGTGTTTGAGTGGGGTAAAGAGAATCCGGCTTTTGCGTTAATTGGGTTTTATATTCTGGCGACTCCCGGCTTTTGGCTGTTGGTGTTATTGCTGCGTCCGCTGTGGCTGATGAAGATCAATGATTTATTAAAGCCCTACACGGACTTTGAATTGCCCACTCCCTTGGGCGGCACCATTAAAGTTCCGTTGCGGTTTGTCATGTTCATCGGCTGGTTGCACTACCATCCGCGCGTGCTGGATGCCTGGGTGGAGCGGCAGTTAACGATCGCTCGGGATGCCTTTGCCCACAAGAGTACAGTCAACGATCGACGGGTGTACATCCCCATTCCGGTGGTGATGCAGGGCAATACGGTTACCACGATGGAGAATCATGACTTGCAGGCTACATTTCTCGATGGTCGTCAGTGCGTGTTGATTTGGGGCGAAGGGGGCATTGGTAAGACTAGTTTGGCCTGCCAAATGGCGCAGTGGTCTATGTCCGAAGATCGCACCAAACGCCTCTGCCGTCATCGGATGATTCCGGTGTTAATTGAACAAGAACTGGATTTTAGAGTTCCTGAGGGCAAAGATCCGCTGCGGGAAGCGATCAGAGGTCAGTTGCAGGCATTGGTAGACTCTGCCGAACCGCTGAGCGACGATTTTATTGAAAAGCTTCTCCGTCAGCGTCGGGTGCTGGTAATCGTCGATCGTCTCTCTGAACTGAGCGATGCGACCCGTCAAGAAATCCGCCCAGGGCACCCGGACTTCCCGGCCAATGCGTTGATCGTCACCTCCCGCGTCGAAGAAAATCTGGATAATGTGCCGAAAACCTTGGTTCGCCCCATGCGGATTGAAGGCAATCGTCTTTCGTCTTTTTTGGAAGCCTATCTCAACCAGTCCAACAAGCGGGAGCTATTTACCGATTCGGAATACTTCGATGCTTGTAGCCAACTGTCCAAAATGGTGGGGCAGCGCAACATCACGGTGCTTCTCGCCAAACTCTACGCCGAGCAGCTCATCGTCAACAAAACGGGCATCACGGATAGCTATCTGCCGGATAATATCCCTGACCTTATGCTCAGCTATCTGAACGAACTTAACCGCGATCATAATCATAACGAACCGGACAACCCCACGGTCCACCAAGATTCAAAAGTCCTGGCCTGGGAATGCCTAAAGCAAACCTTTCGTCCGGCTCCGGCACGCCGCGATAGCGTTTTGGCTGAAATGGAACTGGCCTGCGGAATCGATCGTGAAGCTGCAAAAGACCGTCTCCGCCACCTCGAAGGCCGTCTCCGCATTTTACAAACGGTCGGTCCGGCCCAAGACCAAATCTCGTTTTCCCTCGATCCGCTGGCCGAATGTTTGGCGGCGCTGTATCTGGTCGAGCTTTACGGGAACGAGTCCTATCTGTGGCAAGATTTCTTGTTTCAAGCAGACTCCATGCCCGGTGCGCCGGAAAGTATTCAAGGGTTTCTATTGGCGCTGCGGGATTGTTGTTTGACGCGGGGGGTGGAGATGGAAATTCCAGAAATGGTGATTGATGAACTAGGTCGCCGGGTGGGCTTGAGTACAGAGATGCTCCGCCGTGCCCAAATCGAGCAGCGTCTGGCCCGACTCACGCCAAAGCTCACCGATGGAATGATCGAAATCCGTTTGCGAGCGATTCGAGAACTAGGCGATCTGGGCGCGGCGGCTAAACCCGTTCTCCCGGCCTTGGTGCGAGAAATCCACGATACGGAATGGCGCATTCGGCAAGAGGTGGCCCGCACGATCGGACTGATGGGAGCAGAAGCGCGCAATGCGATTCCGGTCTTAGTCGATCGAATGCGAGATCCCGATCGACGCGTGTCCTGTGAGGCGATCGCGTCTCTAGGCAAAATTGGGTCGGTCGCGATTCCGGCGTTGGTGTCGGCGTTGGAGTCTAAGACGTCCTATGTGCGTAGCGCGGCGGCTTGGGTGTTGGCTAATTTTGAAAATGGGGCTAAGGCGTCGGTGCCTTCGTTGACGCGGTTGTTATACGATGACGACTGGCAAGTTCGCTGGGTGGCGGCTTATGCGCTGGGGGCGATCGGGGCTGAGGCGAAGACGGCGGTGCCAGATTTGATTACGACCTGCAAGGGTGAGTATGTGCTGGTTCGCCAAGAAGCGAGTCGTGCCCTCTGGCGCATTAATGGGGATGAGGCGTCGAAGATTGTGACGGCGCTGCGGGTGTGAGAAGTTTGAATTGAGAATTGAGAAGTTTGAATTGAGAAGCTATAGCGATCTCGATCGCTGATTGGGTGAGGGGCATAAACTATAATAGCTGTAGACCATCACCACCTAAGGAAAGGCGATGCCGATGACAGTCGCAACTGGCCGACGAATGACGCTTAAGGAGTATCTGGACTATGACGACGGTACGGATATTCGCTATGAGCTTGAAGACGGGGTTTTAGTCGAGATGAGTGCTGAAACGCCATTAAATCCACAGATTGCAATGCTTTTAGTCTTTGCCTTCGCACGTTTAGGGGTGCCTGAAAAACATCTTGTGATCGGCCATCAGATTGAAGTTCGATCGCGTTATGCCACAGCTCGGCAGCCTGATTTAGTAGTCCACACTATTGCCTCGGATGCAGCGCTTCTGAGTGGTGAAAAAGTGTTGTGCCTCGGTTCCCCCTCGCCTTTGTTAGTGGTCGAGGTCGCCTCACAAACGATAACGGATGCCAAATCTCGCAGGAGAGATTATGAGCAGAAACCTAAAGAATATGCCGATCGTGGGATTGCTGAGATGTGGATTGTGGATCCTGATAGTTTGTGGGTCAAAGTTGGAACGCTAGCTGATGATGCTTACCAGTTCGAGACCTTTCAGGGCGAGGAGCCGATCGTCTCTCCAACATTCCCTGAACTGAACTTGACGGCAGCCCAAGTCTTGAGCGCGGGTCGATAATTTTAGCAATCAATCTCTAGACCATGCCAATCCTACGATCCTGCTGGCGCTGCCAAAAGATGATGCCAATGCTTGACCATAAGGAATGGGCATCGATCGAACCATTACTCTCTATCAAAACTCAGAAAGAAGCCTGTGAGTACTATTACCAAATAACAGGCTTATCTAAAATGAATATCAACGCTATTGCACATCATAACAATCAACGCTTAGGTCCAAACTGCAAACACTGTGGGAAGCCCTACAGAACCCAAAAAGCTCAATCTTGTGTTGAATGTGGCGATTGTTGATAGGAAGTCCATGGCTTATGATGAATGTGGACGTAATGCAGGAGAGGCGATCACACTAATGACGTTCACTAAAGCTAGATTTACCAGTTTTGAAGCCTATCTGACGGCGGAAGTGTCCGACTTGCCAGAAGGACGCTGTGAGTATTGGGATGGAAAGTTAGTTCCGGTTAGGACTGAATCTAGCGGCAATGATGCGATCGCAAACTATCTGTACTTGGTGTTGGTCCAGATGGGACTTTATTACAAACTTGTCCGTCCTGGACGTGCAGAAGTCGAGGTCATCGGAAAGCCTAGGACGCGCTTCCCAGACCTGACCGTTTTAGATGAAGTCCATTTGCCTCTTGTTGAAACACGTCTTACGATTACCCGTAAGATGCCACCGCCTCGGCTGGTCGTCGAGGTCGTGTCCCCCGGTGCTGAGTCAAAACCCAATTACACCTTCGATTATCGAGACAAGCGGGACCAATATGCGGCGATCGCGATTCCTGAATATTGGATTGTTGATCCCGATCGTGCGTGGGTTATGGTCGGTACTTGGGTCTCCGGGACTTACCAGTTTGCAACTTTTCGCGGCGATGAGCCGATCGTTTCTCCCACGTTCCCAGAGCTGAAACTGACTACGGCGCAAATCTTGAGCGCCTGAAGCTCAATTGTTTCCTCAGTATTTTGAGGTAAGTTCGCCTTTGATGACGGAGGCTTGATGGGGGCGATCGTTTGAGTGGGTTCGATCGGACTACGGGATTGCGCTGAGGGACGATCGATCGTTTCCTCAGTCTCTGGAGTTGGGTTCGCTTTTGATGAAGGATGCTTGAGGAAGGGGCGATCGGGCTTAGCTTAGGTTGGACGGTCTAGTATACATTAAGGTTGATTTAGATCAATCTTGTAATGAAGTCGATTGACCTAGCGTTGAAGGTGGCTGCCATGGTAAGTCATAAAAATATGGGTTTCATGAAGGGCGATCATGAAATGATATATTTGTCCAAGCCATATAAATCACTTCACGGATAGAGGTAAATTAGGTCTTATGCGAAGCATGTTTATAAAGTTAAAGATTGATTAGTGAGATATATGAAGAGTAATCTATACAAAGGACTTCAAGAGAATATTTATAGATGGCTTAATAAATCCATAAGAACAGGACTTATGGATTTGGGGGATGAAAATGTTTCCTTAGGAAGTTCTTTAGGGAAACGCTCCGAAAATCAAGATTGTATTGTCTTTTATAGATTTAATTTTCGGAATGCTCATGAAAAAAGTCTTTTAGGTCTAATATTGTGTGATGGAATGGGAGGAATGGTAGGTGGAGGTGACTGTACTAGTTTAGCGATTAGTACATTTTTATCGTCGTTAGTTAAAAATTACAAAAAAAGCCTATCTGAAAATTTATCGTTAGCAGTTTATGATTCAAATGACTCGGTTTTTAAACAATATAGAGGGAAAGGCGGAACTACTCTTTCATCTATCACTTTTGACAGAGGTAGTTGCGTAGCTGCCAGTATTGGAGATAGCAGAATATATCGCGTACTAAATGATGATACGGTAGAGCAACTGACACTTGATGACACTTTAGAACGAAAGCTTAGTGATTTAAATCTCCCATCCCCTCCTCGTGAATTGATGCAACTTCTGCAATTTGTTGGGATGGGAAAAGACTTGGATTTTTCACCTATTCCAATAAGTATAGATACTAAAGATAGCTATTTCATATTGACATCAGACGGCGCACACAATCATGTATCACCAGAAGTATTTAGAGATATCCTGATAAATGCGACATCTTGCCGAGACATTACTACCCGACTTGTTACACTTTCAGAATGGCTTGGAGGAAAAGATAATGCAACGGTAGGAGTTCTGACACCCATCACATGCTCTTCTCTAGGTCGGCAGGAATCAAATGACTCGGGTTCATTAGAACTATGGGGAATATCTGGAAAAGTTGAGTTCTTTTCATTCAATCAAACTAAACACGATATGAATTCATCTAACAATGAAGACGAAATAGAGGAATCCTTAAGAAACGATATAGATACAGTTAAAGTTGAATCATCTATCAAGAAACCAAAGAGAAAGAGCAAACAATTACCAGATAATAGTAGAAAATTAAAATCATTAGATGAAACTTCTGCTACAGTAGTAGATATTAAATTCCCTGAGGAAGAAGAGGACATAGTATGGTAGAAAGGTTTTTATCTCGCTATACACCTACAGGTGAGAAAATTGAAGGTGGGCACGGGGAGGTTATTATCTGTGTGGATGAGCATTTAGAACGTAAAGTTGCGATTAAATTTATATTTAGTGATATTGATAAAAGAAGACTTTTAGATGAAATTAAAGCACTTCAGAAAATTCGTTCAAAGCATGTAGTTCAAATTTTCGATATTATTGTTACACAAGAGCCGAGAAGAATTGGAATTATTCAGGAATACATTCCAGGTAAAGATCTCTTTGATATTAGTGTCTCAGAATCTCTTAGAAAAGAAGAGTATTTAAAGTTAATATATCAAATTGCTTCTGGCTTGTCTGACATACACAATCAAGGAATTGTACACAGAGATGTTAAATTAAATAATATCAAATTAGATCAGGAAAATATTATTAAGATATTTGATTTTGGGCTAGCACGATTACTTGATACAGATGCGTCAACATTAGGTTTTGTTGGCACACAGTCTTTTGCTGCTCCAGAACTTTATGTATCAGGAATTGTTAGTTTTACGGAAGCTGTTGATGTCTATGCTTTTGGTGTGACTATTTGGTTGCTATCTGGGGCTGTTTTGCCTGATAGACTTAAAGTCTGTCCACCAACTGGTCACGATAAATCCTTCAGTTTTTCGGATCTTTCTTATAGTTTGGAAGATGAAATATGTGAAATATTGGACTTAACTTTATCATTAGAACCTTGCGATCGTCCTAAAATGTCTTCTATTGCAGATATGCTGAAAAAGTATCTACTACGTGGAAAGCATAAAGCAGTTGTAGTGAGCGAGGGAAAAGTTTATGAATTGACTGGAAGCAGAAGAACAATGACTTTAGCTTCCGGGACTTTAGGATCAATAGATATTAAATATGATAACTTGAATTTTAAAGTTTTTAAGGTGATGGGATCTGCGTATATTAATAATCGAGCGATCAGTGAAGGTTATATTCTCCCCAATAATTGTGTAATTACATTGGGTGATAGCAATAAAGATAGATCTCGATCATTTATTACATTTGATATTTCAAATCCAGAGGTTGTACTATGAAAAGCTCTCAGATTCATCAAGTAAATGATTCAGTTGGAGATAATCGGTATAAGATTATTCGCTTTATTGGTGAAGGTGGTATGCAGCAGGTGTACGAGGCACAAGACTTGGTACTTGAAAAGAGCGTCGCACTAAAAGTCCCTAAAAACTCATCCGCTTTAAAAAGATTTAGACGAAGTGCTGTCGTAAGTGCGCAGATCAACCATCCCAATGTCGCAAAGACTCTAGATTACCTTGAAGATGGAGAGATAAGTTATTTGATTGAAGAACTTATAGATGGGGATAATTTAAATGATGGATTTTTGGGAAAGGTGAAATTTGTAGACCCGTATTTAGCTGCAAAGGTATTTCATTACTTAGCTAAAGGTGTGGCAGCTTCACATCATGTTGGAGTTTTTCATCGTGATTTGAAGCCGGATAACATAATGATAGTTGGAGGATTCAACTTAGACCAGATTAAAATTACAGATTTTGGAATTGCTAAATTAGCTGAAGCAGAATTTACGAGTGTTTTAGGTAATGAAAATGATACATTAGCATCTTCTACAGCAGTAGGCGCTATTCCCTATATGGCACCTGAAATGTTTCTAGATGCGAAAAGTGCAGGTCTACCTGCTGATATCTGGGCTTTAGGTGCGATGATGTACGAACTTATCAGCGGGAAAAAGCCTTTTGGTTCTGGTTATATAGCCATAGCAAAAATTCTTGATCAGATAAATCCAGAAGCTATTAAGCCTGAACAACCTTCTCAAATTGTTCAAAATTCTCAAGTAAAACCATTAGGTGATGCTCTATATCAAATAATTCTTTCATGTATGAATAGTGATGTAGATAGCCGTGTAACAGCAGACGAACTTGTTACTAAATGTGAAAAATTATCCTACCCAATTGCACCGAGACAGATGGGAACCGTTACTGCTAAACATCCTCAGTACAATTGGGGTAATATCTCAACTGACTCTGGAGGAAAATTCTTCTTTCATTTCGATAGTGTTTTTGGGGAAGCACCAATTGTTGGAAGTCGCGTTTGTTTCTCAGCCTTTTCTGGCCAGCCTCTAGATCGTGCTCATCCAGTAATTGTCTTGAGGAATTAGTTCCAACCTGCGGAATGATGATCCCACATTCCGCTAGTTCCAAAAGTCGAAAATAATTAAAAAATGAAACCCGCTCC
>ENA-OFCI01000228-OFCI01000228.1-metagenomes-genome-assembly--contig:-NODE-228-length-38184-cov-23.504498_pt1 | contig 38184 bp, 30 predicted proteins | sample MGYA00153391_OFCI01 | MGnify analysis MGYA00153391
CCAAAATAACATTGTAGGGACACGGCACGTGCAGTCTCCTCGCTTGTCATTCCGGTGTTACCGGAATTGATATGAATTAGGACTAAAGTCCTGACTACAAACCTTTTAGAAATTTAATCCTATCTTTTCCTTTGAATTAATTAGGACTAAAGTCTTGACTACAAACCAGATCGATCGTACTTGCGCGGGGTGTACGCCCATACGCCTCCGTGTTTGCGGGGAATAATCCGAGTTTGACTGGAACCGATAATTACTAAAGTTCTCATGTCTGCGTCTTCTGGTTTCAATTCGCCGAGGGTGCACACGCGCACGGATTGTCCGGCTCTCCCGAGGTTTCGCCCCAATATAACTGGGGTTTTAGCATCGCGAATTTGTAATAAAATCTCGATCGCCCTTCCCAATTGCCACTTGCGCTGTGTTGATATCGGATTGTAAAATGCGATCGCGAAATCTGCGATCGCCGCTGCCGAAATTCGCTGTTCTATGACCTCCCAGGGCTTGAGGATATCCGAGAGCGAAATTGCGCAAAAATCGTGTCCGAGGGGTGCTCCGATCGCCGCAGCGGCCGCCTGCATGGCTGAAATGCCCGGTGCTACCCGAATATCGATGCCTTGCCATTCGGGTTTGGCGTCAAAGTCGATCGCCTCAAACACCGCCGCAGCCATCGCAAAAATCCCGGGATCTCCCGACGAAACAACGGCAACGGATTTTCCGGATGCTGCTAAATCTAGGGCAAAACGGGCGCGATCGATCTCTTCGCGGTTGTCGGAATCGTGACGTTTTTGCCCTTCCCGCAGGGTGCCGGCTAAGTCGAGATAAAACTTGTAACCTACCCAATCGGTGGCTTCCCTCAGAATTTCTTTGACTTCCGGGGACATCCACGCGGCGCCACCGGGCCCGGTACCGACGATCGCCAGTTTACCGCGGCTAATGCCGATCGCGCTTACATTTATCGGTTCGGTAGCAAGGGCGATCGCGCAATCGAATGCTAAAGTGCAATTGTGTTTGACTAATTGACTGTTTGCACCGGCTGCTATCAGCGCAATTTGGGCTGCCTGATTTTCGCTGAATTCAATTGAGTCTGATTCGACAAGTTCGGAGAGATTCAAAAAACGGACGGGGACTTGAAAATATTCTGAAACTGCGGCTAATAACGGATTTCCCATTTCATATTTTAAGGCAAAAAATCCGGCAATTGAAGCTGCTGCTAAATTGGTTTTGGCTAGTAATTGCTGTACGCAAGACACGGCTAATTCTGGCTCGATATTCGATAGGTTTGTGAGGGAAATTGCCAGAATTTGCGGATGGTAAACTAAGCAATCGGGTGTTGGTATAATTGCTTTTTCGGTAACGCAGATGGTTAATTTGGCGTTGGGGGCGATCGGCAAATTGCTCTCGGAAAGCCAGCTAGCTTTGCCTTCTAGGCGTACTTTCGCCCCGGCGAGCAAGTTTGAAATAAAAGTTTTCGCATCCTCTGGATTGGCTAAATAATAGCCTTGGGGAGGACTCAGCAGTGCGGTGCGAAAGCGGATATCTCCCGTAGTTGTGATTGCAGGTTGGACACCGAGGGCTGTGGCAATTTCTCGCGCTAAGTCGTTCACTCCGTGCAAACCGCCCAGCAGCGGGACAACGGCGCTTCCGTCTTCTGCTACTGCTAAAACTGGCGGTTCGGCGCGTTTGTCTGACAGCAGCGAGGCGAGGGTGCGGATTAGGATTCCGGCGGCGCAAATGCCGATTATTGGGGTTTCTGTTGCGAACAATTCCCGCAATGTTTCGCCGAAGTTGCTAAATGTAATGTTTGTGTCGGAAGTGCGATCGGCTAAACCGTAAATCTGGGAACCGGGGAAATGTGCGGAGATTTTTTTGGCGATCGGTAGGCTGTTTTGACCTAAAATAATTATTGCGGGAGGAACTGGATTCACGGTTATAATTATGACTGCGTTTGGATTGATTCGATCATTTTAATCTGTTCTTACTTGAATAATACTTTTTTGGCGGACTGCTTTTGTCGCGAAGGGTGCGAAGGAGGAGAATCAAGAAGTTTATTTTATCGTTTTAGGTGGTAATTTATGTTGCATCTCTATTTTTCAAGGGCGAAGCATTTCGGCAGACAATTTGTTAGTGAGAATCAGAGATTTACTGCCGAAATGCTTCGCCCCTACGAATATATTTGCACAAATGAGATGCACCCGTAATTTAAGTTGCCGATCGCACAATACGGTTCAGATAAGACAGATCCCCCCTAGCCCCCCTTAAAAAAGAGGGGGACAAGAAGTTGCTCAAAGTCCCCCGACCTAAGGGGGATTTAGGGGGATCTCCGGGGAATTAACAGTGTTAACCCAAGCGTATTGGCCGTTAGCGCAGCCCGCCCCTACGGGGGCTGCGCCAACGGAGAGGATCGCCCAGTTGCAACTACAAACCTGATAAGCTGAGGCTTGCATAGTAAATAAAACTTACGGCTAATCCTCGGAAACCCGGTTTTTTAGGGCAAGTTCTAGTACAAATAACAAACACACTCTTAATTAGTTGCACTTTAGAATGAGAAAATTTTTAGGATTAATGGTGTTTGGGATGATAATTGCGATCGCCTCTGTGGCTGTGGCGGCTCAACCTTTGTTTGTCGCTTATCCTCCCGCTAACCACAAAACTATAGCCGATCGCATCTTTTTGATCGGTACAGCCCCCCCAACGGGACAAGTATCGGTAAATGGCAACCAAATTTCACGCACCGCCGCAGGCCATTTTGCCCCAACTTTTCCGCTGCAACTAGGCGAAAATGTGTTTAGCTTGCGCTACGAAAATCAGTTGGTTAAAATTCAGGTGACGCGCCAGTCGAATCAGCCGGAAGTCCCGGCAGGATTGGCTTTTGCGAAAGATTCTCTGACGCCAAAAGTGGATGTGGCGAGTTTACCGGGGGAATATATCTGCTTTGGGGCGATCGCACCTGCGAATGCTACAGTTTTGGTAAAATTGGCAGGCGCAACTATTCCTTTAAAAGCTCGATCGCAAGTCGAACTCCCCGACAATAAATCTGTACTTTTAGGTGAAAATTCCCCAATCAAAAAAGGTGGCAGCGAACAGTATCAAGGCTGTGCTAAGACCCCTGCTGATTCTTCACTAGAAAACAGCAAAAAAGTTGATTTGGGCGTACCATTGTTTGAGCTAACCATCAATAATCAAACAATCAGTCAACAAGGGACTGGCAAGATTTCGATTCTATCTCCGGCGGAGTTGGAAGTAGCAGAAGTGACAGCAGAACCGGGTGTTGCTCGAACCGGGGCGAGTACCGATTTCTCTCGGATGACGCCGCTACCCAAGGGAACGCGAGCCACTGTTACCGGGCGCGAGGGAGAATGGATTCGACTCGATTACGGTGCTTGGATTAAAGCATCGGAGGTGCGAATTGTCAAGGATGCAGTGCCAGTGCGATCGATTATTCGCAGCGCGCGATCGCGTCAAGTTTCCGGTTGGACAGAGGTCTTATTTCCCTTGGAAACACCAGTCCCTGTTACCGTCCAGGAAGGAGAAAAGACTTTCACTTTAACACTGTACAATACTACGGCTCAAACTGACATTATTCGGCTCGATGATGACCCGGTAATTTCGCGTTTGGCATGGCAACAAATATCGCCGCTGCAAGTACAATATACTTTCAATCTCAAATCTGCGCAGCAGTGGGGTTATAAGTTGAGATACGATGGCACAACTTTAGTGCTGTCTTTGAAACACCCCCCAGTTCGATCGGGCAAGATGCCCGATCCACAAGAAAAGCCGCTTTCTGGAATTAAGATTCTGATCGATGCGGGACACGGTGGGCCGGAGGATTCGGGAGGTGTTGGGCCGACGGGATACCGCGAAAAAACAGTGGCTTTAATTGTGTCGAAATTGGTGCGATCGGAATTGGTGAATCGGGGCGCGAATGTGGTAATGACACGGGTAGAAGATATCGATTTGGATTTGCCACCGAGGGTGGAGATGATTCAAAAAGAAGAACCGGCGATCGCAATTTCGATACACTACAATGCTTTACCCGATAACGGCGATGCCATTAATACTAAAGGGGTTGGCGCTTTTTGGTTTCACCCACAAGCGCACAGTTTGGGAATGTTTTTGCACAATTATTTAGTTGCCAAATTGAACCGTCCATCTTATGGTGTATTCTGGAACAATCTAGCGATGACTCGTTCGGCGGTTGCTCCGTCTGTTTTAATGGAATTGGGATTTATGATTAATCCCGAGGAATTTGAATGGATTGTGAATCCGACACAACAGCAGAAGTTAGCAGAGGCGATCGCCCAAGGTATCACGGAATGGTTTGCTTCTGTTGAATAATAGTTCTTTTAACCCAAGGAGATTAATGTATATGCTGAGTTTTAGTCAATCAAAAGCTTTCTTCATTGCTGCTGCATTTGCAAGTTTAAGTTTTTCACTTTACAGCTTTCCGGTTTTCGGCAAACAGCAAACTCTCGCACCGGAAAAAGCAAAGGCTTTGGAGGCGAAAACTAAATGTTCTTTTATTAACGTCAAAAACGGTACTGTTAATATTCGCAAAGGCCCAGGTGATAAGTACCCAGTTGTTGTTAAACTGAAAAGAGGAGATGGAGTTAGGGCTGTTAGCAGACAGGGGAAATGGGTGAAAATTGCCGCCAGAACTTATGGGAATCCTCCTAATCAAACTTTTGAAATTCTTGACGGTTGGGTGAACAATCAATATATCAACGGTTGTTCGGAAGACCAATTTGATATGTGGCGGAAATAGTGGGAGATGGCATTGCTCATTGGTGTCAACTTAGCGTCAAACCCATTTACAGACTGCTGTTTGACGATTAAGGCCAGATCCCCCCTAGCCCCCCTTAAGAAGGGGGGACAGGAGTCCGATCAAAGTCCCCCTTCTTAAGGCAGGGCTGTTTCATTCTCAGACAAATCATTCTCTTGTAGGGGCGGTGCCCCCGTGCCCGCCCTCCGTGTCCACGATTTTGTAACTGTTTCAGAGATTGGGGCAGCCACGGGGGGCGGCCCCTACAAGAGAATGAAACAGCCCTGCTTCTTAAGGGGGATTTAGGGGGATCTAGACTCCGGTAAAAACGAGATTTATCAAGGCTTTCAGGCTTAAGTTGACACTAATGGGCATTGTCGTTTCCCACGATGATTAATCCCAGCCGAAGTCTCGATCGCACATTTGGGCTAATCTCTGATTGTGCGATCGATAATATGCCCTTAATTGCTCGTATACTGTCTCGCTGACGGGCTGATATTGGTTGGAGTTGTATTTTTCGTAGGTTTCTAGTTGGTGGGGCGGCAAGTCTAGAAATTCTAATACGCTGTTATATGTGCCGCAGGGATTGGTGTACAAGTCTTCGCTTTTGAGGATTAAAAGTTGCGATTTGGGGAATAGCTGCATCCAGGCTGGAAGTTGGTCGGCGTAAATGCCGCGACTGAGATAGGTGTGGTGTTGGTGTTCGTAACTGTAGTAGTTTGGGCTGGTTAAGAGTTTTTCGATTTCGCCTTTGAGTCGATCGGGTTCGCAGGCGATCGCACTTTCGAGAGATAATGATTCGTATCCGATTTTTATGTAGTAATGATAGTGGGAAATTGCCCGTTCTACGGGGTTTCTGAGTAGGGCGATTATTTTAACTTTGGGACTAAAATCGTGGATGCGTTCTGGTACGCGGGGATGAAAAATATAGTAGGGGCTGGCTTCTCCGGTTAGCTGAGATTCGCCACTTTCTGGTTGGGGAAATTGGGAATAATACCAGTCGGGGGTTTGGTGGAAATTGAGATCGAAGTAATGGATTTCTTTTTGGGCGGCGGGGGCGATTTGGGGATGTTGAATTAGGTAGTTGTACAGGGATGTTGTGCCGCCTTTTTGAACGCCGATGATGATGAAATCGGGGGGTTTGGAGGGTTGTTTCACGGGTTTGTGATGATATTTGGCGCTTGGTTAGTGTCGGTTTGGGCGTCGAACTGTTGATAAATATAGCTTACAGTCGAGTTACGATCGCGCGATCGTCCAATTAACTTGGTGGGGTTGTGGTTTTTTAGCTGATGGTGCTAGTATTACGTTTAACGCGATTGCGCGCAGCACGTAGCGACTCGTTCTTGATCGCCAGATGCGAGAATGCAGATATGCGCGTTTGAGAGATATGGCTAAAAAAATTCCACCTGACATGGCTGAGCTGAGCGTTTATGTAGACAAAAAGCTAAAGTTGCAATTCAAACTAGCTTGTACGGCCCAAGAAAAACCGATGAGTGAAGTCGTTGGTTTACTGATGAAGCAGTGGCTAGAGATACAAGCAACCTCGCCAGAGTCTGAAACCTAGCGCGTCAAGACGGCCGCCACAACTGAAGAAACAAATGTTGAGAGATTCAGACAACCCTGAGAAATCTTGGGAAGATTTAGAAGCCGAACTAGCCGAAAACCCGGACAGACCTTTTTATGCCTGGAGTGACGCAGAAGCTTTTAAACGCTGCGAGAAACAAAATCGCGAAGCAACGAGACACTCGGACGTAACCGGGAGAGCCTATTACACTTGTGATGAGAAAAGAGGGAAAAACTGATGACTGAATATCGATTAACACCCGCAAAGTATCGCCACGTTCAGGTAGTGGTTTGTCTCAACCGCGTTCGATTAGACGGCTACGCTAACTCTGATGAGGCTTTGACAAAGCTGAGGGAACTTGGTTACGCTCCTGAATTGCGTTATCAATGGAATCCAGAGCGAGATGAATTTGATTTGTATGCCCTGATTCATGATTTGCCACTAGATGAGTCGCTAATGACTGACGAAAAGTGTCAGGAGTTTTTTAAACATTTTAGGCACAGTCAGATATATTCGATCGGCTGCGGACACGCTGACCCCGATTGGTTATTTGCTTGGGGCTTTAATGACCCGCGCCGTCACGCTACGCTGGAGGAAATTGAGCCTCTGCAAGCAAATGCTACGGCTGCTGCTTGATATTTGTGGGCGGTCGGATCGCACTTTTGGACACAACGCAAGTTCGTTAGCGCAGCCCTCGAAGACGATCGCAATTAGCCGAAATTAGGAGACTGCACGTGCCGTGTCCCTACCGAAGATTGTAGGGAGACGGCAGTGCCGTCTCCTCATTTCTTGATCGCACGCGCGATATCAATTCCGGCTACGCCGGAATGATATAGAGGAGACGGCAGTGCCGTGTCCCTACCCAAAATAAGTAGGGACACGGCACTGCCGTCTCCTCATTTCTAGATCGCACGCGCGATATCAATTCCGGTGCAACTGGATTTGATCTGATTTGGTGGGTGGGCACTGACATCTTGATCGAACTAGACTAGAGTGGAGTTCCCGAGCCGAAATCCTTGCGGGGTAAATCTTTCGGGGGAAAATATATCGGCTGTTAACAGGGTTGTGGGTTTGTCGGTTTTATTTGTTCAGCGAAGGTACACATTTGGTAAATTTGTGCAAGGGCTGATATGGATGTTGGCAAAAATGGGAACTATGAAAATGGGATCGTACTGTTCAGCAGTATCTACCTGCAATACCATCTCTGAAACTATTCAGGAAGGCACTAATGTATAAAAGCAAATTATCCAAAGTTATCGTATCGCTGCTGCGGCGGATTGCTGGTGTTACCAGATCCGGTGCGAAGCGGCTGATGAGAGCAATGCTGCAAGCGCTGATGGCTATGAGCCGTCGGGCAAGATTGCCGGTGGCGGGTTTCGTGCTCCCGACGGTGACGATGGTGTTGCTGGTAGTCATTTTGCTGACAGTGGCGATCGTGTTCCGATCGTTCGATCGAGCTAATATTGCTCGCAACGTGCGCGTGAACCAGCAGGTGCTGGCGGCCGCAACTCCCGCGCTCGATCGGGCGAAAGCGAAAATTCAGTTCTTGTTGTACGAAGACCCGCAAAGACCGACAGCTACTCCATCCGATGCAGACTTGCACGCGAGGCTATCCTTTGACGGGAAAGGGCTAGCAACTCCACAACCCGATTTGTACACGTTCGGGGACGAGACACGGCTCATACTCAGACAGGATCTTGACGGTGGGAGCATCGATCTCACCGCTAATCCTAAAGGCCCGCTGATTACTGGAAACGTAGAAAATGAAGCGCTAAATACTGCTTGGAGATATCCCGTCGATACAAATAACGATGGTGTATTTGACACTTTTACCATGTATGGCGTATTCTTCCGCACTCCGAATCGCGGCGCCGGAGGGGAGTTGGTAAGAGCGAGAAAGCCGTTGGATGCCAGAACGCCACCGACATCAGCGAAGAGCTTCAATCCTAACTGTATACAAGGTGGAGGTACTATCGCTAGTTTAGTCGGCGATTCTGGCTGGTACAAGCTCGACGGCAAACTTAAAAAAAGCTTCTTTGTTTACACGGTTAATGTACCATTTAAAGAGGCAGATCGTCCTACTCTTACCGCTGAGGAAACAACAGGAAAAACTTATAAAGAATTCACAGGAACTACCAGCATATCTGCACTAGAATACCAGCAAGACCAAAGCCGCATTCCCCTCAGCAACAACGCGGTTGTATATGAAGACGACTTAGATATATCGCCCGGGCCTACGTTGAATCTAAACGGGCGGATATTCACAAATAGTAATCTGTTGGTGACAAACTTAAATGGACCAGATAGGACACGACTATATCAAGTCAGCAGCCCAGATTCTTGTTTCTATGAACAAGAGAATAGCAAAATTATTGTTGCAGGCAATGTAGTTAATGGCTGGTCGGGCACAACTATCCCTACGGGCACACCAGTACAGAATCCCTCAAATGCAGTGAGCGTGCATCTTTTTAGAAATTTTGCACCAGGAGCTGGTGGTAGAAACGCAACCATGCTGACGGCAGCGACAACTATTAGCAAGGCAGATAAAGCTGACTCTGCCACCAATAGCAGCTTGAATGTACTTTATAACAACAAAGCTTATGCCGATCGCCTTTCTTTGCTAGTAGCAGCACAGATGGGACCACCAGATCCAGCCACCGGTGCACCAAATCCCGACCAGCCTAGCGACCCACTTTTAGTTAAGCAGAGACCAACAGACACCCAAACCCGGGAACAAGCCCTGCGAGAATATTTTAAACAGATGCTCCGCAAGGTTCCTTTTGCAGAAGTAGGACTTAATCAGCCCGCAACAGGTACATACAACCTTACAACGAATTTGCCTATTACTGCGACGGGAGGAGACCCGGAGACTCTGCGACCTATAGAAAACTCATGGATGATGCCCGATGCTACAACGAATATCGCACTCCGACCGAATCAGCTAGCAACAACAAAACCAAACGCAGATAATTCACCGCCTAAACAAGAAGAATTTCTAGGCGATCGTGTGGTCGCGGGTAACAACCTACCAGCTCTCAGATGGGACAACGGCAGCAGCAGATTTGTCAGTACGCCAGACCCAATCCCAGGCAACTGGAATTCCACCCCAGCCGGCGCTGCTGACGCCGACAATCCTCGTACTCGATCGCCCCAAGTCATAAAGCTGGCTGACGTAGGAGCCACAGATCGCAGCGGCTTCTGGGAAGGAGCAGCGGCAGAACAACCTAGAAACCCTCTGGCTGGCGTTGGTGGCCTTCGGGTGATTACTGGTGCAGGGGTTTACGAGCGCACCAATTCTTTTCTGCCGCCCCCCACTTGGATAAATCCTTCAAATGGTACGTTGGCAAATGGCGCAACTAATACTTACGACGACCCAGCAACTACTCCTGATGTTGAGACTTACCCTGTTGTGTGGCCCGATTCCATGCCCATGTCGCCAGTTCTGGAAGCGCAGCGAGTGTACAACAATGGCACTACTGACGCCGTAGCAGCAGCTAACACTTGGGCTGCGGCCGCATTGCCTGCCGCTCTACCTCCACCACCCGCAGCACCTCCTACTATTGACCCCACGACTCCCAAGTATGCTAAGGGCGATTTACGGATGCGGGCGACAGCAGTTTATCACTACGCACAGCTAGGCGGCTACGATGCAAGCGTACCGTCACCGAATTTCGATAGCGTTCGACCATTTGCCTGCGTCAGCAGCTATTACGACCCCAGCACGGCTCAAACAGCTAGAAATATCATCTCAATTCCACGAGATTCCAGCGGTCTTTTAGCCGCCGGTCTTTTACCCGCAGCACGATTGCCAGCACCAGCAACCGTAACGCGCAGTGCAACTATAGGCTCCAACAATGGAGTAGTCTACCCAGCTCCCGCCAATCGGACATTATCAGAGCCACAGGCAACTCCAGGTCCAGACGGCTTGTTAGGTGGCGCTGCCCCCAATGATTTACAAAGGCAAGCCAACTACGTCTTCCCTGATGGTCGCTTTGCCAACGAGCCTTTGAGAGATGCGCTGAAGAAAGCTCCAGCCGCTCGCAAATTGGCTGATAAAGCAGCGATCGACTCTACAGTGTGCGCCTTAGAAATTTTAGCGAACCCCACCGGCAATGCCGCTGTCGCCGGACTTACCGACGGAGTAATCCAAGAAGTTGCATTTTTGAATGCTAGAGAAATTAAGGCGGTCGATCGTGACGTTCCGGCTACCCCCTACGTTAACGAAGCCTTTACGCTCAGCAGTCCACTGACAGTCGCAGGACTAGCACAACCAGCACAATTAACAGGAAACTACAACCAGCCGTTAGAAGAACGGCAACCCTTGGAAATTCGCGCCACTCAGATAGACATTGATCGACTAAGAAGTGTCCCACTTGGACAAGAGTATTTACTGCCGAACAGTGGGATTATCTATGCCAGCCGGGATGACGCACTGCCCGATCGCAGTGCCCGAATACCCGGTGCAGGAGAAATAGACAAAGACAGGAGTGCAACAGTCAGTCCTACGGACTCCCTGCTCGACCCTACCCGCAAGCCTAACGGGATTCTGCTGGTTAACGGTAGACAGCTAGCCCGAAACCCCGGCAGTAGTGCTACTGTCTCCGATGTGGTAAGGGAAAAAGGACTAACTTTGGTATCTAATTTGCCAGTTTATATTCAAGGAGATTTCAACCTTCACACTAGACAAGAGTTTGAGGGAGCGTTTAGTTGGGATACTTTCTACGATCGCACAAACCTCGATGAAAACTTTGCTTGTCGCCCAAACGACCCCAGATTAAACGGTAGATGTACAACCGGCGACGATTGGCGTCCTGCAAACGTGCTGGGAGATTCAGTCACCATGCTGTCGCAAAATTACCGTTTTGGTTTCCGCAACGAGGGAGATTTTGACCTGAGAAACAATGCGGGCGCTGCTGCTGTATTGCCCCGCAGACAGCAAGGATTTTTCAACAACAACTTTGTGACTAACGGACTTTCCAGCGGTGCATTTTCAAATAACGGCATTTTATTCGGTATCACAGGTGCTAGCCCTACACCACTGACAGACACTATCTACGCGAATGCAGCTCCCCCAATATTGAGTTCCTACTTCAACAACTTTGTCACTCCTGTTCAGCGACGGGGACCTTTCCGAGAGTATCTGATGGAAGTTTGTCCAAAACTGCCAGTTTCTGCGTGTGGGGATGCAGATTGGTTTGTCAATCCAGTAACAGGGCAAAAGGCAGCCGCAGGTGCTTATACCTCACCTGACCCTGCTAACCTCCTTTCTGTTTTTCAAGCTGGCTCGACGCTCGATCCTCCAATGCCAGCATTGCAGCGATTCCCCCGCCGCGTGGCTTTTAACAGAACCGTCGTTCTTCCCGGTACTCCCCCCCCGTTGGAAAACCTTGTCACTCCAGAGCCTTTGGGGATTAGTGGAGGAAATATCGCACCAAGTGTCGCCGCTGTCAGAGGAAATAACGCTCTGTGGTTTGCAGCGAATAGTGGGGGTAATGTCGCTTACAATGCTATGGATATTCCTTATCCAGTCAACACCAGCGCTACCGTTGCTGGCACTACAGACGGCAGCAGAGTACCTGTAGCAACCATCGCCGCAGCAAGCACACCTCCTCCAGTACCAGCACCGCCAGCACCTTATACCTACAAAGGGTCACAGCCGCTGTTGATACCAGTACCGCAGCTCATGGGTGTAACAGCAGCAGCAGCAAACACCCCACGAGGTGGAGGAAATGGTGCACAAAACACAGGGTGGGTGCCCCGGGCCGCAGATAATACCACATTCAATCTCATTATGGCAGCAGGCGATACTCCTTCGAGGGCGCTTTCGACGACGCCAAATGCTGAGTGGGGTGACTTTAACGGCGGTTTGCAAAACTTGCCCCGATTCTTGGAAATCTGGAGCAACGCTACAGGAAATTTTTCTACTAACATCCTAGGATCTTTCATCCAGCAAAACCGAAGCGCGTTTAGTACCGCACCCTATCTGCCAGTTTTGCCTGCGGCTGCAAACTTTCCGATAAATGCAGGCGATAGGTTGTCAAGTCTGTTTGCCCTATCAACTCCTATTCCAGGACCCATTGAGCCACTAACTACGTACAACATACAAGGTGGTCGAATTCCATACTTCACCCCTCCAGATCGGAGCTGGGGTTTTGATGTGGGTCTGCTATCCCAGCCACCTGACTTGTTTACCCAAAAGTTCACGACTCCTCCCTCAAGGCCTAGCCCAGACGAATATTTCCGGGAAGTACCTCGCAATGACGAGTGGGTAACGGCTTTGATGTGTTCTAAGTTGGCGGCCAACAACCTGAACGCCACTTCTAGTCGCCCAAGCCCAAGCCCGAACTGCCCCGCTTAACCCTTTAACTTTCCGCCGCGCAATTACTGGAGTCCTATTTATGACTAAGCAAAAACAACACCAAAATTTATCCCAGTCACGAGATGGTGGCTACACGATTATCGAGTCATTGGTAGCGATGATTGTAGTTTCGGTGCTGATGATTGCGATCGCCCCGGTGATGGCCTTCTCAGTAGCGACTCGGGTACAAGCGCGGCGGATGGAACTGGCTACGCAGGCGGCGAGAGCTTACATCGACGCTCTCAGGACTGGGGCGATAAGACCAACAGGTTCAACCCCAGCGAGCCTGCCAGGATTTCCTCAACCAGATACTGCTGTTCCTCCTGCCGTTCCTGCCGCTCCTACAGACCGTAATGTGTTGTACTGCGGAAAACCAAATTGTACTGGCGGTAGTAGCCAAGAGTTTCTTGTTCAGGGTCTTTGGCGAAATCTAGCTAATCCGACCGACCCGACAACCACAGGCTATGAGCTGACTGTTCGCGTTTATAGAGCTGATGCTACGGGGACTTTTGTGACAGGACAGCAATCTGTTGCAAATTCCGGGCTGGGCAACCCTCAAGCGCCTTTGGTGGAAATGAAGACACAGATTCCCCCTACTACAACAGGAAATACGTCTGCATATCGCTCATTGTGCGCTCGCCTCCCAGGTACTAATACCTGTAGATAATCATCAAAGTCCCAGTTATTAAATTTAAAATTGCTCTGTCCATTTGACAAAGGAAAAAGTCAAAATGAAAACTTTACTCAGGTTGCTTCTAAAAAGTCAGCACCAGCAAAGCCGCTCTGCGCTAAATCAAACAGAAAAGGGCATGACTCTGATCGAGTTGTTGATCGGAACAGTTATGGCATTTTTAATCATTACGCCCATGCTTGCCTTTGTAGTCGATATGCTGAATACCGACAGGAGGGAACAAGTCAAGTCAAACACTGAGCAAGACCTTCAGGCAGCAGTTGACTTCATAGCCCAAGATTTGAGTCAAGCTATTTATATTTATGATAACGATGGAATTAAGGCTATTACTACTCCGAATCAGCTTCCTGTCGCTACGAATGGAACTCCAATTCTAGTATTCTGGAAGCGACAGCAGGTTAAAAATGCTGTTCCTATTAGTGCTGTTGCTCCTAATGGTGGAAAGCCAAGTGATTGCAAGATTACAGGCAAAACTGGCGGCACAATTGAATGTAACGACACTTACGTACGATCTTTAGTGGCCTATTATCAGATTAAAGACACTAATCCTATATGGTGTCAGCCTTCAGGAGGCGATTGTCCTACCCGTATTGAACGTTATGAAATTAAGGATGGAGTTAAAAATCCTTACGCGAACCCCAAAGCCAACGAGCCGGATTACTACAGGCTAGCCGATGTCGGTAACGACAGAAAATCTTTAATTCAAGATCCAGCTTTTAATCCAGAATTTAATTTCAGTGAACCTACAAAAAAGGTGACTGATAACACTAAATTGACTGGTTTACCAAGTGAAGTTCTGGTTAATTACATCGACCATAGCCCCAAGCTACTTGATTTTGCGGAGTGTAAAAATGCTCTCGGTAATCCCCAAACTCAAGTAGGGCTAGCGGTAGCGAAAGATATCGAAGAAGACACTCTAAAAGTAACAGATTCAACCAAGAAAATAAATAGCTTCTACGCCTGTGTAGACACAGAAAAAAAGTTAGCCAGAGTTACTATCAGAGGAAATAGCCTCCGACGCCTTCAAACAGATGCTAATTATGATGCCAGCAAATCGGCATTTTTCCCAACAGCAACTGTGCAAGTACAAGGTCTAGGCGATCGCGGAAAATAACAGATGCCCAAAACACATTTTCCGAATCGCCCGACTACCAGATTAAACAGGAGAGTAAAATGAAAACCGCAATATTATTAAAATTTTTGCAGAGTTGTGAAACCAAAGCAACCCCCAATTTCCCAAAAACTAGATCCAGAAAGGGCGATAACGGATACACGCTTTTAGAATTGATAGTCGTGGTGATACTGTTGGGTGTATTAGCTTCGATCGCCGCTCCGGGCTGGCTGGGATTCATCAACAGACAAAGAGTCCGCACAGTCAACGATCGAGTTTTCCAATCATTACGACTTGCACAAAGCGAAGCAAAGCGAACTAAGAGCGATGTGACTATTAAATTTAATACTCCGGTTACTGACCCGCCAACAGTTACATTTGACCCGGCATTACCCACGGGCGGTAGTGAGCAGAAGTTAGATGCTGGAGGCGAAATCAAGGCCGGCACTATTAAACTTTCTGTTGCTAGCTGTCCTCCTAATACTGCGTGTACCGCTGCTACGCAACTTACTTTTAATTATAACGGTGTAGTCGATCCAAACAATCCAAACAATCCAAAATTACCTCTTGTTGCCACAGTTTCTACTGTTAACGGCGGTGGTAAGCAATGTGCGATCGTGGAAACTATCATAGGAGGAATGAGAACTGGTGAAGGAGATGAGTGCAAGTAACTGGGTGTCCATAACAGCTTTCAATAAATTTAATCTTAATCTCTAACAGCGATTCCGCGTCAGTGCAGAATTGCTAAGATATATTAATTTAATTATTTTATATTTAAAATTAAATTAAAACAGGCCGACACGACATTGCTGTTACCCGAAATTAGGAGACAGCAGTACCCAAGGAGTGTCAACTTAAGCCTGAAACCCTTGAGAAATCTGGGTTTTATCCCAAGTCTAGATCCCCCTAAATCCCCACCCCCCCTAGCCCTCCCCAAGGGGGGAAGGGGGACTTTGATCGGACTCCTGTCCCCCCTCTTGCTCCCCTCCAAGGAGGGGCTGGGGGTGGGTTCTGGGGGCTAGGGGGGATCTGGCCTTAATAGTCAAACAACACTCTCTGACTGGGTTTGACCTTAAGTTGACACTCCTTGGGCAGTATCGTTTCCCTACATACGGAGTGCGATCGATACCAAACAACTACCAAAAATATCCGTAAATACCGATCTACACAAATACAAAATTCAGCAGTTAAAATAAACCCAATCGATAACAGCTACAACAACTTTTTTTCTACCCAAACATTTAGGGGTGCATCCAAATGTCAATCAATAAACTGCCCAGAAGCCGATCGAGCAGATCGGATGCCGGTTTTACGATACTTGAAATCTTAATACTCCTCACACTCATCGGCATATTCAGCGCCATCGCCGCCCCAAGCTGGCTAATGTTCATCAACAACCACCGTTTAAAGCAATCGCTCGATCGATCGCACTGGGCACTGGAAGTAGCCCAAAGCAACGCCAAACGCGACAAAACATCATGGCAAGCCAGCTTCCAACAAGTAGGAGAAAACGTCCATCTAGCAATTCACAAATCCGACACTTCCCCCGCCCAAGTACCAGCGAACGAATGGAAAAGCCTAGAACATCAAATTAATATAAATCAAAATGACACAACATTCCGCAAGGTAAATGAGAACACAAACGAAGTAACAAAAAATGGCACAGTCTGGCGAGCCATGTTCAATTACCGAGGTTGCCCAGTCTATAACAAAACCGACGAATGCGGCCTAACCAGCATACACGCACTAGGAAACGTCACACTATCTCATCCGAATCTCAAAAATGGCGATCGATGCGTCATTATTTCCACACTTTTAGGACATACACGCACCTCCGAAAGACAAAAGAAAGCAAATGAATACGGAAGATTTTGTTACTGAATTCAAATTACCGGAAATGAGGAGACTGCACGTGCCCATAGGTGTCAACTTAAGCCTGAAAGCCTTGACAAATCTCGTTTTTACCATAGTCTAGATCCCCCTAAATCCCCCTTAAGAAGGGGGACTTTGAGAAGACTCTTGTCCCCCCCTTCTTAAGGGGGGCTAGGGGGGATCTGGCCTTAATCTTCAAAACGCAGTCTGTGACTGGGTTTGACCTTAAGTTGACACGCTTTGGGCAGTGCCGTGTCCCTACAAATCCGGGTTATATCCGATAATTTTGGGGGTAGGGAAACGGCATTGCCGTGTCCTCGATCGCCCACACGGGCGATGGTTATACCCGGGTTATATCCGATCATTTTTGGGCGCATGAAACGGCATTGCCGTGTCCTCCATCGCCCACACGGGCGATCGTTATACCCGATCGCCCGTGCGATCGATTTTACGCATTACCCAAAATTCGGAGACGGCATTGCCGTGTCCTCTCACATCCGCAGTTGCCAAAGTTTAACAGTACCATTCTCCCCACCGCTGACCAGAGTTTCGCCCAAAAGCCCGATCGCCACTGCCGAAACCGGACTCGAATGTCCCTCCAAAGCGTGCAGCAACTCCCCGCGAAAATTCCAAATTCTGACCGTACCGTCAAAACAGCCGACAGCAAAATATTTCCTGTCCGGGCTGATTGCTGCTGCTGAAGTGATCCGAATTCCTGTTTGCAACGAATGCAATAATTCGCCTATTTCCAAATTCCACAGTTTGATAATTTTGCCGCCGTGACTGACCAGAATTTGGCTGTCGGGAGAAATCGCCACATAATTTTCGCTCCCAAAAGTTCCCCGCACTTCTCCTCCCGGGAGTTCCCACATCGTGACTGTGGCGCGACAGAAACCACTGGCTGCATTCAGCCCGCTGGCTACTAACATTTTACCGTTAGCACTCAGGGCGATCGAACTAATATCATCCCCTTGATAGCCTGACAAAACTTGTAGCAGTTGACCGCTGTTGAGGTGCTGAAGCTCGATCGTGCCTCTGGTAGTGCCGATCCGCCAAAATTTGCCAATCTAAGCTCACAGCCACCGATTCGTGCCGATGTACCTCTGCCAAACGCTTCAGCAGTTCGCCATTTTGCAAATTCCAGAGTTTGACAGTCCCCCCGCGCGATCGAGTTAGCAGCGTTTTACTGGCGGGGCTGAAAGCAACTAACAATACCGCTGTTGAATGTCCGCAAATCATCCGCAGCAATTCGCCGCTTTGCAAACTCCAAACTTTGACTGTACTGTCGTGAGAACCCGTTGCGAGATATTGTCCGTCGGGACTGATTGCGGCAGACAAAATGCTATCTGAATGATAAAGTGTGGTTTTTAAGACTGCGCCGGCAGAGGTTTTTGGCTGCGTTTTATACCCAGCTATTTCCAGCCAGTCGATCGCATCTCTCCAATTTTTTAAGGCATTCCTGGGCCGATTTGTAAACAGTTCTAAGTATCGGTACAAAGTTTTTGACAAATCAACTTCTCAGACAAACTAGAATTCGTAGAAATGTTCGCATTTTGCTTTATCTTATCTATTGGGATACTCTTTGTCGATTGTGAAGATTATATAAAGCTTGGCTGCGGCGGTTAAAGACACTAAAACACTGGGGATTCGCAGCTATCTTGACGGGCGGTCTGAATCAATAATCAACGATTAATGACGGCAAGCTATCTGAAACGCAGCGGTAAGTAAACTTTCAATACTTGTTGTCTGCAAGATATTTTAGTGTTAGTGTATCACTAAGATAAAAAGGGTCATGGCATAGGATAACTTCAAATGATATAAGTTAACAATTTGACGGCTCTCGCGAAGAAAATCGATCTGTAGCATCATTTTAGTAATTCAAGGGTGAAGTAAATGAAAATAATCAAGCATACAACAACTGAACTAATAATTCAGACTCACAGCATATTTGATTTTTTGCTTCCTAGTTGTTTATTCATGGCATTTGGACTGATATCGCTGACTTTTGACTATCATGCAGCAACTCTCAACTGCCAGCGATTGCACGCAAAACAAGGAAATTGCCAGTTGGTGCGATCGAACTTACTGGGGTCGAACACCCAAGAAATTCAGCTTGCTGCCTTGCGGGGAGCTAAAGTTGAAAAATGCGGCTATAAAAGCAGAGTTGTACTTTTGACTTCTGTTGGCAATGTTCCTTTCACTGCTGACTCGACCAACTGGGGGCATGAGGACGGTGTTGCTTCTGACATCAATTTTTTTGTTAAAAATGGAAAAGATCGATTGCTGCGGTTAAGCCAAGACGATCGCTGGTGGGGATGGAAAGGAGGGATATTATTGCTGGCAGCGGTCGGAGCGATCGCCTTGAGCAATAATGAAACCTACAGCTTCGATGGAACTTTAAACACCTTGACTGTTAAACAACGGGGTTGGTGGGTATGCAAAGTAATTCAACACTCTCTGTGCGAGATTTACGGGGTGGAAGTCGATCGCACAAAAGATCGGGATAATGACACTTGGTACAAGATCAGGCTGTTAGTTTCTGGGGGATCTCGCATCTGCCTGCCTAACACTATGAACCCCTATCAGCAAGCAGCAATTGCCAAAGCGATCAACAACTATCTGCACGCGCGAGCTCAATTTATGTTGAAATTATATCAATTCCGATTGTACTCAGATAGGTCGGACACGGCATGATATGCAGGATACGGCAGTGCCGTGTCCCTACCCAAGATAATATTGTAGGGACACGGCACGTGCAGTCTCCTCGCTTGTCATTCCGGCGCAGCCGGAATTGATCTTACTTTTTTGGTTCTTTCAACTTCCAACCTGGTTTGACAATTTGGCGCGATCGCGCAATTACCAAACAATCATCCGGTACATCTTCTGTCACCGCAGAACCTGCGGCTACAGTGACATCTGCGGCCAAAGTTATCGGTGCAACTAGCACGCTGTTTGCACCGACTTTTGTCCGATCGCCTATGACAGTTTTGTGCTTGTTCACTCCGTCATAATTGGCGGTAATTGTCCCTGCACCGATGTTTACTTTTTCTCCCAAAGTCGCGTCGCCTAAATAAGACAAGTGAGCAACATTAGTTCGATCGCCTATTTGAGTATTTTTCAATTCCACAAAATTGCCAACGCGGCAGTTTGCCCCAATTGCTGCGTGTCCCCGCAGATGCGCGTAAGGGCCAATTCGTGAATTTTCGGCCACAATACTGTCAGAAACCACGGAATAAAGCACAGTCACATTTTCGCCAATTTGACTGTTTTCGAGCAAACTACCGGGGCCGATGCGACTCCCAGAGGCGATCGAAGTTTTGCCCCGCAGATGGGTTTGCGGTTCAATTATCACATCTGGCTGCAACTCTACGGTATCGTCGATCGTGATGCTGTTGGGATCGACTAGCGTCACTCCCGCTTTCATCCACTTATCCTTGACTCGCGTCTGCAAAATGTCGGAAGCTGTGGCTAAATGTTTGCGATCGTTAATTCCCAATATTTCTTGATAATCTTCAACATCGACAGCCATCACCGGATTCAGGAAATTTACCGTATCAGTTAGGTAATATTCTTTTTGGTCGTTGTCTGCCTTTAAGTCTGGCAAAATCTTCTCTAAATATGGCCAGTGAAAACAGTAAACACCTGCATTAATTCGGTTGTTTTGCTTTTGAGCTTCGCTGCAATCACGATCTTCGACAATTTGTTCGACTAAGTTTTGACTATCTGTAAATACTCGGCCGTATCCTTGAGGATTTGGCAAATGGGCAGTCAATAAAGTAGCAGAGTTTTTGTGTTGTTGGTGAATTGCCATCAATTGTTTTATAGTTTCTGCTCTGAGCAAAGGTACATCCCCATTTAACACAAGCAAATCTCCTTGAAATCCCTGTAAGTGAGGCAGCAATTGCTGGATGGCGTGACCGGTTCCCAATTGTTCGGTTTGTTCGACAAATTCTAGGGGAGGAAATTGTGGATTGTCCGGTAGTTCTTTATTTCCAATCAGGGATTTTTGAACGAGTTCGCCTCGATAGCCGATGATGACTATTCGGCGAGAAATTTGAATTTGCTGACAACTTTGGAGGACTCGCTCGACTAACGATCGACCGCCCAATTCGTGTAGAACTTTGGGTAAGTCAGATTTCATGCGCGTGCCGCGTCCAGCCGCTAAAATTGCTATTGCTATCATTGTGCGATCGAGTTATTTGCTATAAAAACTTGAATATTGACTAACTGATGATATCACTTGCTGTCCGTCGATCGTAGTGCGATCGCACAATTTTTTAATCTCAAATCTCGAATCTCGCATTCGGGCGAAGGACTAAAGTCCTGACTACAAACCTGAGTTCGGTTCGTAGTCAGGAATGCAAGTCCTTCCCCAAGGGATTCGAGGAGAATCGAGAATGATAATTTGCACAACTCAGCTTGAATTTACCGAGATATATTATACTATTCGTTGAATTTCAGTTATGGTGTTTTCAACTCAAAAAAAATATTTCTGACTTTTTCATTGCTTTTGCTTTCTATAGCAATCGCGCCCAAGCGTGAGGACGTTATTAGTTGCTGAAAGTCTTGCGGAAAATTCCTTCTTCCTTCTTCCTTCTTCCTTCTTCCTTCTTCCTTCTTCCTACCTTCTGCATTATCAGGTGTCCAGCGATGACAGAGCTTAATTTTCAGGAACTTGCCAAGCAGGGAAATCCCCAGGCGATCGCATCTTGGCTCAACAGCCAGTTGCAATCTGAAGGAATCGCAGTTTCCGCGAATCTCGACGGCGACTGTTTGGATGTAATTCTTGATGCCGAGCAAGTACCGATACAAGATACATTAGTTGATTTTGTCCGCAATCAACTAACGAATTTACAGCCTGATTTGATTTACAAAGTGAAGGTTGAGGGCCGAAAAAACGGTAAGGTTGCTGCTGCTTGGAGTCAGGAGTTTCGTTTGGAGAATAGCACTTTGGAACCACAAAGCTTTGTGGCAGAATCTGTGCCAAATACTACGGTTGTTGATATGGACTCGGGCGCAGAGATGGAGAGCAATATTGAGGATAATGAGGAGAAATCGCCCGAACTTGCGACATTTGAGCAGCGGTTGCGATCGACTTTTATTGTCGTCGGGTTGGTAACGGGTATGTTGGCGATCGCCATTGTGGCGTTTGTCGGTAAGATTTTGAACGAGCCGACAATGACTGCGGGGAAGAGTCCAGATGAAACAGCGACTCCCGCAACTACGCCGGATACTTTTCGAGAGGCGGTTAACAGCGCAGTCAAAGCAGCAGAATTAGGGCGATCGGCAAAAACGAAGGAAGATTGGGCTACAGTTGTCGATCGCTGGCAAGAAGCGGTATCGTTGATGAGAAGAGTACCAGTATCTAGCGCCAACCATCAACTAGCTCAGACAAAAGCGATCGAGTATCAGAAATATCTGCTTTACGCTCAAGAATCAGCAGTAAATCCCCCGCCTCCAAGTCCAACTCCCACAACATCCGAAAAAGTAGAACCGGAAAAAGCAACTCGTAAAAAATCTAATTCCGAAAAAGAAACTTCCGAAAAAGCTACTCCTAAAAAATCTAATTCCGAAAAAGCAGAACCGGAGAAAGCAACTCCTAAAAAATCTAATTCCGAAAAAGCAGAACCGGAGAAAACTACTCCTCAGAAACCTAATTCCGAAAAAGCAGAACCGGAGAAAGCAACTCCTTCTAGATAGATTAATTCGCAGACGCGCACGGGTGGAGAGAAACCGGGTTTTTCACGAAAATTCTTCGTTACACCCGCAGAAACCCTAAAAAACCCGGTTTCTTTGATCTTTATGCGTCCAGCACTGTAGATGTTAAAGCACAGATTTAAAGAGTTATGAATGACAGCAATTTAATCGTTTCTCCTGAATGGTTGGCCGCCAATACCGAAAATCCGCAAGTTGTAATTATCGACTGTCGGTTTTCCCTCGCCGACTCAGAATCGGGACAAAAACAATATCAAGAAAGTCACATTCCCGGAGCTTTCTATTTGGATTTAAACCGCGATCTCGCGAGTGCAGTTGGCAAACACGGCGGCAGACATCCACTCCCAAATATGGGAGAGTTAGCTGAGAAGTTAAGTGCGATCTGCATTAATTCATCAGAAACTTTAGTCGTGGCTTATGACGATTCGCGGCTGGCTTTTGCGGCTCGTTTGTGGTGGCTGTTGCGATATATGGGACATAGCAAAGTCGCTTTGTTAGATGGCGGTTTCAGCGCCTGGAAAGCGGCGGGATATCCGGTAACAAATACTTTACCACAACCCCGTGAGGGTAAATTTGTAGTCCAATTGCAGCCGGATTTGGTGGTAGATATTGAGACGGTAAAAGAGCGAAAAGACTTGCCGGGAGAGGTTTTGATTGATTCGCGAGAGAGCGAGAGATACGCAGGCTTGCGGGAGCCGATCGACCCCATTGCAGGCCACATTCCGGGTGCGGTTAACTATCCTTGGCAAGAGGTGACGGATGAAACTGGAAAAGTACGATCGACCTCCGCACAAAAACAGCGGTGGGCCCAATTAGAAATAGGGGCAGAAATTATCGTTTACTGCGGTTCCGGGGTGACAGCTTGCGTAAATTTACTGTCTTTAGAAATCGCCGGAATTCCCGATGCTAAACTTTATGTCGGTAGCTGGAGTGACTGGTGTTCCTATCAGTTGTAGGGTGCACAGTGTGCACCAAAACTGGGGAATCATATCAAATCCACTCTTCATCGGAATTGATATAAGCGGAGGACACGGCAGTGCCGTGTCCCTACAATAAACCACGGTAGAGAAACGGCACTGCTGTGTCCTCTATATCATTCCGGCTACGCCGGAATTGATATAAAAGGGCAATCAAATAATACCCTAAAAATCAAAATAGATATAAGGCAAACCGCCCTCGGGTGCCAACACCCAAACCGCATACAAACAAAGCGGTACTAACACCAATTTCATCGGCCAATTTAACTCCAATTTCAAACCCCGACTCAACGCATAATTTCCCAGCATTGCCATAGCCAAAGCAGCCAACATCCAACTCAACTGTACTCTTTCCAAACCCAAAGCTTCAGCATAAACCTTATTAGCAAACTGTGCGTCAGCAGTGTGTCCCCACAAATGCGAAATCGCCCATCCTGAATCCTTCAAATCGGGAAGGCGGAAAAATATCCAACTACTAAAAACCATCGCCTGAGTCAACAGCCAACCGATCGCAATACCGATCGGATTTTCCCACAAAAACCCCAGCCGCAAGTGTTTGAAAACCACATCTGTCACCCGGTGAACCGACAAAGCTAAACCGTGCAAAGCCCCCCACACAATGAATCCCCAAGCCGCCCCGTGCCAAATTCCCGCAATTACCATGACGATCGACAAATTGAGACAAGTGCGCCACAAACCGACTCGCGAACCCCCCAAAGGAAAATACAAATAATTGCGCAGCCAATCCCCCAAAGTCATGTGCCAGCGTCGCCAAAAATCAGCGATACTAGCACTAAAATAAGGGAAATCAAAATTCGGTGGCAAATACCAACCCAGCAGCAAAGCAGTACCGCGCGCCATGTCAACGTAGCCACTAAAATCGAGATAAAGTTGCAGCCCGTAAGCAAAAATTGCCAGCCACAAATCCTCGCTACCAGCCCGCTGCAAATTCGTAAAGCTTAAATCAACATAAATTCCCAAGTTGTCCGCGAAAAGACCTTTTTTTACTGCACCAAAGGCGATCGTCCAAAGTGCCTCAGAAATGCGATCGGGCGTTGGAAATTTCTGGGATTTCAGTTGATTGATCAAGTTGTGATATCGAGTAATCGGCCCAGAAATCAGCTTCGGAAAAAACAATTTGTAAGCAGCAAAGTGCAACAATGAAGTAGAAGCCGGCGCGCCTCGGTACACGTCAATCAAATAAGCAATGCACTCAAAGCAAAAGAAACTCAATCCCAGGGGTGCAACTACATGAGTTTTCACCCAGTTAGCGCCGTCTAAAGCCAAGGATAAATTTAACAAAGTGCCGATCGAACTCAAGAAAAAAGGCACATACTTAAAACCCAGAAGCAGCAACACATTTAGCCCAATTCCCGTCCACAGCAGCAACAAACGTTTGCGATTCCAAGCTTCATTAGCAATCCGCCAATCCAGAGGTTCCCCGATCGCCATCGCCAAGCAATAATTAAACAAAACACCGACTAACAGCAGAGGAATGTACCAAATTTGCAGAGAAGCGTAAAAAATCAGACTTCCCACCAGCATAATAAACAGCCGCCACCACTTCAGCGGAACCAACCAGTAAGCCGCAAACAAAACTAATAGAAACAAAGCATATTGAAGGGAGATGAAAGTCATACCATTTTAGATTTTAGAATTTGGGAATGATTAATGAACTAAGCAACGGAGGACACTGCGATGCCGTTTCCCTACCCCAAAATAATTATAGGGACACAGGAGTGCCGTGTCCTCACTGTGGGTAATATTAATTCCGATCCTACCGAGTTCGATATCATATCATGTCCGGTCTCTGAAAGCCGATCGCCAACCTTCAACACCTTTGGCCACTTCGATCGCAGTACAATCAATTTCTACCAGCAAGTCTTTCAGCAAATACCGAAAAATTATTTTTATTCTTTACAATCAAAAGTTTTGCTGCTGAATCCGGCCCTGGCGATGACCCGGAACCCTCGCCCGTGTTACAAGAATTTGCGATCAAAAGCGGTGTTTCATCTCGCTTAGCTGCGAACATTTCCACAGGTTTTGCTGTATCTGCGACATAGACGATCGGCAATTTGACAAAAAAAGTCGAACCAACTCCGGGCGAACTTTTAACTTCAATGCTTCCCCCCAAAAATTCCGCCATTTTTCTGCACAGAGACAATCCCAATCCCGTGCCTTTAACGCGCTTCTGCAAGGGATTTTCGAGTTGGACAAATTCTTCAAAAATCCGCATTTGGTCGGCTGAGGGAATACCAATACCCGTATCAGAAACTAAAAAAGTAACTGTTCCCTCCTCTCCGATTTCCGCAGCAACTCGGACAACGCCTGCTTCGGTAAATTTGAGCGCATTAGAAATCAGATTGCGCAAAATCTGAGAAACTTTTCCCTCGTCAGTGGTGAGAGTTGAAAGTTCCACAGGCGCTGCAAAAATTAGACTAACAGCCGAGTTTGGCGGCAGCAGGGGGCGCATCATTCCCCGTAGCGCGCTGAACAAATCTTCGACTTCAAAATCAGCTACGCGAACAGTTACTTTTCCGGCTTCAACTTTCGCTAAATCTAAGGAGTCGTTGACAAGTTCTGCGAGAGATTCGGCGGATTTGCGAATTAAATTTACTTGCTTGTCCTGTTCAGATGAAAGTTCTCCATCGAGGCGATTTAACAATATTTCGGAAATGCTCATAATTGCCGTTAGCGGAGTGCGAAACTCATGGCTCATATTGGAGAGAAAGCTGGTTTTGAGTTCACTGGCGCGCTGGAGAGATTCGGCTTTGTCGTTCAATTCCGCGTAAAGTGCCACGACTCCGCGATTAGTATCTTCTAATTCTTGATTTAATTGTACGAGTTCTTCTTGACGCTGGCGGAGTTCGTCTAAAGTGCGCAGCAATTCTTGATTTTGCTGCTGAATTTCGGCGTAGGGATCTTCGGGAATTTGGCGCGCTAGTTTGTCAACTAATTGATTTAGCTCGATCGCACTTAGCGCAGGCATCTGTTTAGAAAACTGCTTAATTAACTCTACGACAGTTCCGCGATCGGGCGCTACCTCAATTTGCACGTCATCCATCAACCGTTTCGCTGCTGCTAAACCAAGGCCCGCGCCAGTTTGCGATTGAAAATTGGGGCCCAACACAGCGGGTAAATCAGCAATTCCCGGCCCATTCTCAGAAATCCGAGTCAGAAAAATTTGGGGCAATTCCCCTTCCACAATAAATTCTACTTTACCGCCACCTGCATATTTAAAAGCATTGCGGGCAATTTCAGAAACTGCTGTGGCGATGCGGGTTTGTGCTTGGGAATCGAATCCCAGCAATGCAGCAATTTGGCGAGCTCTTTGGCGTACTTGTACGATGTCTTGTTCAAAGCGGACTTCCGCCGTCAGGATTCGGTAACTCACGCTGCTTCTCTCACCTTGGCTACTATAACTGTCATGTCATCGCGAGTGCGTTTGAAGTCTCGGTAGAGTACGGCTGCGATTAAAGCCGGATGTCTCGTGGCTAAACCGGGATAGCGGTTTAAATCCCACTGCGTCGCCAAACCGTCGGAGTGCATGATTAGCAGGGACTCTGGAGACCAAGGATAGACAAATTCTGCTACTTTTTGCATCCGATGTCCAACAGTACCGTTGTAGGAAACCATGCTGCGGGTTTGGTTATCTGTGAAAACTACACCAGAGATGTTGCCAATTCCGGCAAAACAAATTGTTTTTTGAGTACGATCGAGCTGGGCGATCGCCCCAGCCACTCCTCTGGTATTTTTTAAAGCAGGGTGCGCCTTCTCCAAAATTGCTTTCGGCCCTAGTTTAGCGTTTTCCCGAAATATCCGCACTGCTTCCCCGGACGCCTCCTGGGCTAAACCCCCATAGCCAAGTCCGTCAGCAACTAAAATCAGATTTTTGTCAAGATAATTTTCAGTCGCCCAGGAATCCCCGCAAATTTGCTCTCCTGCTTTCGGCAAATGGACAACCCCAAATTCTAAGTAATTGCTAGTTTGGGAGGATTGTCGGCTATTTTGGGTCGGTTCCAGCCGTGCTAACAAGGCTGTCCCCAGTTCTCGTACAGAATGAATATCAAAAAAACTAGAGAGGCGTTTAATTGCGCCAAGTCCCGTTCCCGGAGTTCCCGCAGTCGAAAAACCGTCTCGCAAACACTGACCGACATTGGCCATTCCCGGCCCCCGGTCTAGCGCTACTATTTCAATGCTAAATCCAACGGCTGTTTTGAAAGTTTGCAGCAAAAGTTCTCCTTCGCGGGCGTGCTTGACCGCGTTTCTTGCTGCTTCGGTAGTCACAATTGCCACTTTACCTTGATCGGTCTCATTAAATCCGAGTTCGGCCGCGAGGGCTACTGCGATTCGCCGCGCTTCTCCGACTTGACTTTCTTCTGTTACGGGAACGGCTACGGCATCTATCATTATTTTGTAGTTCTAATATTAAACTGGCACGCATTTAAAAAAGTTATTAGTCATAAGTCATCAGTCATTAGGAATGAACGATCAAGGATCGAGTAATCTACTGGCGAACTTATGTAGAGAGTGTACGTTGCGAGAAACATTAGCAATAGCTTTCTGTTATAAAAGCAATCTCAAAACTCCCCAACTCTCCCACTCCCTCACTCTCCCACTCTCCCACTCCCCCACTCTCTCAGCGCCAGCGGACGATCGCAATTTTAGTCCCCTTACCCACTTTAGAAACAATCTCAAATTCGTGCATCAACCGCTTAGAACCGCTGATTCCCAAACCCAAACCTTGACCAGAAGTATAACCATCAGTCATAGCCAATTCGATGTCTGGAATTCCCGGGCCCTTGTCTTCAAATATCAGCCGCAGCCCTTTCCGGCTACCTGATTGGAGGGTTTCGAGAGTTACAGTTCCCCCTTTGCCGTAGTCTACAGTATTGCGGGCGAGTTCGCTGGCTGCGGTAACGATTTTCGTTTGGTCTACCAAACCGAATCCCATTGCTACAGCCCAAGTTCGCACTTGCTGTCGGACGTGGACTATATCGGAGGACGATCGGATTTCTAGTGTCTCACGTTTTGACATGGCTGCTAATCTACTACAAGAGAAATTCTCCACAAAACATATGACTTACGCTCATCAACCAAGTTTCTCGTCAGAAATCTGGAGTTTGTCAACAAGGTATCTACAAACAAACCCGGTTTCTTTACTCCCTGTCCCTAAGTCATGGAACAATTAATCGACTGCTTACGCTTCCTCATCAGCAGACAAACCCAAGGATTTTTGCAACAGACTCATGCCCTTTTCAACGCTTAAAGCTGTGCGAACTCCTGTCAGGGAAAGCCCCAATTCAACGAGGGTGATTGCAACTGCTGGCTGCATCCCGACCACAACTGTTTCAGCATCTAAAATTCGTGACATGGTAGCGATATTGTTGAGAATGCGACCGATAAAAGAATCTACGATTTCCAGGGAAGATATTTCGATTAAAACACCTTTAACGCCTGTTTTGACGATGCGGTTCGTCAGGTCGTCTTGCAGCGTCATTGCCAAGCGATCGTGCATATCTACTTGAATTGTTACTAGCAGAAATTCTCCCATTTGCAGGATCGGTATCCGTTCCATAAATTTACCTATCTTTGAGTTATCACTTTATTTTTCATACCTGACGGCAATAGTTTTTATCTTTCCTCTTTAATATTCTTTATAGTTAAACCTTGGCGCTGCAAAGCGACTTTAAAAGCATCTGCTAAAGTCGCTTTTGTCAGAATATCCTGCAAGTCAACTCCCAAATGAACTATGGTTTGAGCTATTTGGGGTCGAATGCCGCTGATGATGCACTCAGTACCCATTAGACGGGCGGCGGCGACAGTTTTCAATAAATGTTGAGCGACTAAAGTATCAACAGTCGGCACGCCTGTAATGTCTAAAATTGCAAATTCTGAACCAGTTTCCATGATTTCCTGTAACAGAGTTTCCATGACTATTTGAGTGCGGGCGCTGTCGAGAGTCCCGATCATGGGTAAAGCAAGAATGCCTTGCCAAAGTTTGATTACGGGAGTTGACAATTCGAGCATTTCTTGCTGCTGGCGTTCGATGACTTCTTCGCGAGCTTTGAGAAAGATTTCTGTCACCCAAAGCCCTAGCTGGTCTAATAAGCTGGTAGAAAGCCACAGTTGTTCGACGAGTGCGTCGCGGTTTTGTGTCAATTCGTGACAAAGCCGATCGAACAACGGCTTTTTGAAGCATAAAATAAAACTCGCGATCTCTGAGGGAGTAAAGCCTCTCTGAACGCGCGATCGCGAAACTTCCGCCAGTAGCAGCCGCATATTCTCCCATTCCGGTGTCTGGATGTCGCTAAAGTTACCGTGCCCCACTGCAATGTGCAGCAATTGCAAGAACTCTTGACACTCCGAGCGCAATTCTTTGGCTCTCATCAAGTCGTCCCGCCGCAGCCCGGTATTTTGCAATTCTTTGAGCCAGTCTGCTAGTAGCTCTGCTTTGTGTCTTTCTAGGATTTCGGCGATCGTGTTATTGCTTGTGAGTTCCATTAAAATTATCTCCTGCGTAGCAATTGGGATGAATTTGTACGAGCGATTCACGCTCGGGATAGCTTCGCACGCGCGTACTTTAGTATTTTTGATGGGGCAACTTCTGAGTTTAGCTCACTGTTTGCTGTTTCCGATCGAGGGTTAAGTACCTAATTGCAAAATGCGTTTGACGATCGCACTGGTAGAACTCGGAACTTCTATTTCGATCAAGGAAATCTTGCCACCTCCGGCGATAACAGCCGGTGCTTCCGGCAGAGTTTCGAGTTGATAGTCACCTCCTTTAACGTATATATCTGGCTTCAGGATACTTATCAGTTTAGTTGCTGTAATCTCCGAAAAAATTACTACGGCATCTACGGGTTTAAGGGCTGCTAACACTTCGGCTCGCTGATCTTCCGGTACGATCGGGCGGGGCGGCAATCCCGGCTGCTGCGGTTTGATAGCTTGCACGCTGGCGTCGCTATTCAAGCCCACCACGAGCGATCGCCCCAAAGCTTTTGCCGCCTGCAAATAGCGGACATGGCCAGCGTGCAGGATATCGAAGCAGCCGTTAGTAAACACGATCGGACGCCAGTTGTCCGGTTCGGATGCGATCGCTCCTTCAAGTTCTCTCAACGTGTAAACACCAGAAATCATTGCAGTCACCACCAACAAATTTGAACAGCGATGAATCATCCTACCAAAAAATGTGAGATTAGATCGCCTTCGCCATTAAAAAATAAATCGCTCAATCTGCCAATAAATTAGTAGTTGGCACTTACTAATTCCTAATTAGTAAGTGGTCACTTTTAAGCAAGAAGCAACAAGCAAAAATGCCCTGCGAAGCTGATCGAAACAGAAGGAAAAAGGAAAAAATACCTACTCGTGTATCTGTGACAGCCCAGTCGTGAATCAAGGTAATTGGAGCTTAAAAAGGTCGGAAAATAATTATTTATTTCAGCTCTCTGTGATATCAATTACTATAAGGCTGGGGCTTTTGTGCCACTGCCACTGGCAGTGCTAGGGGGTTAAACCCAACAAAACGCGATCGTCCTGTGTCTATTATTTCTGACATAGCCCTCGCCCAGCCCGAAAGCTAGTTAAAAGATGAAATCCAAGCGTGCAGAACTCATCTGTACCCTGCATTCGTCAGACTCAGGGTTTTCGCCAGCAGTTGCTTGCTGCCGTTTCTTGCCCGCTATCTTGACAAAGCTCGGCAGCCGCGGGTTCGAGAGCGCAGCCTACGCAGGCACTCACTCTGCATAGAGCGTGCAGCAAATCGGCTCAACTACGTCGTCGCAACCATAGTCTGTAAAAACCCGGGGTAAAGTCGAGCTGAGTACCCGATCGAGCTATTTTAGAAAATAACCTAAAGTACCCAACCTGTGCCAGCGTCTTGTTGGGGCTTCCAAACTCATAAAATGGGGGAAGGTTTGATTCGTCTGGGGACTTTTCCGTCTTAAGGGCCGTCTTCAACTTCAAGATTCCTGTATCGACGGATTCGGGACTGAACCTCTGGGATGGTGGACGGCGACAGCCACCGGTGAGAGCGCGAAACAAGCGAAGCAACCAGCGAGGAAGGGAAATTTAGCGCTCCCACCAGTCAACTCATTAAGCAAAATTTCGTTTAGTCTAGCGGTGTAGAATCATCTCACAGGAATTATGAAAGCAACTAATAGCCGTCAATTTTCTTCAGTAGCTGCTCGAACTCTCAAAGTAGTCGGGATTATCTTGATTCTCTCTGCTTTGCTTGACTGCATTGTTCTGTCGCTACCGGGAGAAACCTCTGACATTCTCAATCGGGGCTGGCAGTTGGCCGCAGCAACTCAGATAGTTGACCGGGGCATCATTCCTTTGATGGGTATCGCCCTCCTGATGACTGGCTTTTGGGTAGACAGCAGCAGTGGAGTCTCTATTGAGCGCCGTAATTTTTGGGTTGACTTGCGATTCTGGGCGCTGTTGATTTCCAGCTTGTTAGGGCTAATTTACCTGTTGCTGGTTCCCGTTCACCTCAACAATACTCGTTTGGAACTCAAAGACACTCTGGCTCAAGTCGATAAAGAGGCGGGACAAGCCGAAGCCCAACTAGAGGGGCAAATTAAAAGCGAGCAGTTTAAAGCTCAGGTAGAACAGCTCAAAAGCCAGCGTCGCAGCCAGATAGGCGCGCTCCTGCAAGACGAGGGGAAGCTGCAAGAAGCACTCAAGAGTCCAGATGTTCCCAAGGAATTGAAAGCTGTGCTTCAGGAATCGAAAAAGGACCCGAAAGCCCTCGACAAGTTCCTTGAACAGCAAGCCCAAGAACTGCCCAATCAAGCTCGCAACGAGATTCGCACTCGCAAGCAACAAAAAGAGAAAGAGTTGAGAACTCGATCGAGAAATTCGAGTCTACAAACGGGAATCAGCAGTTTGTTGTTAGCGATCGGCTACATTACTGTTGGTTGGACTGGATTGAGAAGTATGGGAATTCTACGGCTTGGCCGCCACAAAAGTTGACTTGTCCAGCCGCTGCGAGCGTGCAAGTCCATATTTCCCTGAGAAATACTTACTCTGCTGAACATAGCAACCGCGCCTGGCAGTCAGGACGTTCTTAATTGCTGAAACCATTGATTTTCTTCCTTATTCCCTCTTCCTTCTTCCTTATTCTCTCTTCCTTCTTCCTTCTGCTATAGTTTGCCCTTACTGAAAGCTGGGAATGTTCTCAATTTATATTCTGACTTACAACGAAGAGATTGATATTGCCGCTTGCATTGAATCGGCACTGCTTTGTGACGATATCATTGTAGTTGATTCTTTCAGCAGCGATCGCACCCTTGAGATTGTTCAGAACTATCCCGTGCAAACAGTGCAGCACCGCTTTGAAACTCACGGAAGGCAGCGGACTTGGATGCTTCAAGAAGTCCCGTGCAAGTACGAATGGGTTTACATCCTCGAAGCTGACGAGCGGATGACACCTGCACTGTTTGCTGAATGCTTAAAGGCGATCGAAAGTCAAGAATATATCGGCTATTACGTCGCTGAAAAAGTAATATTTATGGATCGCTGGATTCGCCGCAGCACTCAATATCCCCGCTATCAAATGCGCCTATTTCGCAAAGAGCAAGTTTGGTTTAGTGACTACGGTCATACTGAACGGGAAGTCTGCAATGGGCCCACTCACTTTTTGAAGGAAACCTACCCTCACTATACTTGCAGCAAAGGTCTTTCTCGCTGGATTGAAAAGCACAACCGCTACTCGACTGACGAGGCGGCTGAAACTCTCCGCCAATTAGAAGCGGGTCAAGTAAATTGGTGGGATTTATTGTTTGGCGCGTCGGAGGTAGAAAGGCGTCGCGCTTTAAAAGATTTTTCTTTGCGCTTGCCTTTGCGACCGGTCGTCCGCTTCTTCTATATGTATATTTTACTCGGCGGATTTCTTGATGGTCAAGCGGGATTGGCTTGGTGCACGCTGCAAGCTTTTTATGAATATCTAATTTTGCTGAAAGTTTGGGAAATGAAGCATATGCCGCTACCCAATTTAGATGCAGGGTCGGAACAGTCTATTTCGGAAGTAGTAACAGTTGAGCAGTCTAAAGTTTCTTATAATCTTGGCGCTTCTGATACTCGAACTTGAAAATTGGGAATTGGGAATTGGGAATTGGGAATTGGGAATTGGTATTAATTGCACTTTCCCCATGCGGTCGATTCCTTCTTCCTGATTCTTCCTTCTTCTCTCTTTCCCCACAACAACAAAACATAAAAAACCCCGGTTTTTTAAAGAAACCGGAGTTTTGAATACCCTTAAATTTTTAGGTTTAATCTAGTTTTGATTTTTACTCAAAACTCTCACCACTGACATCATTTCCGGTTGTATCGGTATTGTTCAAACAGTCAACAATCACCTGACGGTGCAACCAGAATTGAAATGACAACTCAAAACTATTGAGAATTACGTAGCGCTGTTTTTTCACGATCGATCTTCAAGATCAACACACCCAAAGGTGGCAAACATAAGTCGATCGAATAAGGACTGTTGTGGAACCACCACTCCTCAGTCCACTTGCCCCCCAAATTCCCCATATTGCTGCCACCGTACTCCCGTGCGTCGCTGTTGAACAACTCCGTATAGAAACCCGGTTCCGGCACTCCTACGCGATAGTGAGAGTGCGGCTGCGGCGTAAAATTGCACACAGTCACCACAAACTGATCGCCATCCTTCTCACGGCGCACAAAGGCTACCACGCTGTGCCGATTATCGGTGCAATCAATCCACTCAAACCCTTCCTCAGCAAAATCTTGGCTGTAAAGTGCCGTTTGGCTGCGATACAAATGGTTTAAATCCTTAAAAAACAGCTTCAACTTTTGGTGAGGCTCAAATTGCAGCAAATCCCATTGCAAATCCCCCCAAACGTTCCATTCTTGCCACTGGCCAAACTCCATCCCCATAAACATCGTTTTCTTGCCGGGATGAGCAAACATAAAAGTAAACAAACACCGCACGTTTGCAAACTTTTGCCATTCGTCCCCGGGCATTTTGCCGATGATGTGGGCTTTGCCGTGGACTACTTCGTCGTGGGACAAAGCCAGCATAAAATTCTCACTGTGGTTGTACCACATACTGAAAGTTATGTTGTTCTGGTGGAACTGGCGGAACCACGGGTCCATGTGGAAATAGTCGAGCATATCGTGCATCCAACCCATGTTCCACTTCAGGTTGAAGCCCAAACCGCCTACATAAGTCGGCCAAGATACCATCGGCCAAGAGGTAGATTCTTCGGCGATCGACAGTGCGCCTGGGAAATAGCTAAAAATGACGTGATTCGTCTGACGCAGAAAATCGGCCGCCTCGATATTTTCGCGGCCGCCATACTGGTTGGTCAGCCATTCTCCGGGTTCGCGGCAGTAATCCAAATAAAGCATCGAGGCTACGGCATCGACGCGAATCCCGTCGATGTGATACTTGTCAAACCAGAATAGAGCGTTTGATACTAGGAAATTCCGCACTTCGTTGCGGCCGTAGTTAAATACGAGGGTTCCCCACTCTTTGTGTTCGCCCTTGCGGGGATCGGCGTGTTCGTACAAGTGAGTTCCGTCAAAGAAAGCCAAACCGTGGCCGTCTTTGGGAAAATGGCCCGGCACCCAGTCCACGAGTACGCCAATCCCTGCGGCGTGGCACTGGTCAACAAAATACATGAAATCTTCAGGTGTGCCGTAGCGGGAAGTTGGGGCGAAATAGCCGGTTACTTGGTAGCCCCAGGAACCGTCGAAAGGATGTTCGGCGATCGGTAGCATTTCGATGTGAGTGAATCCCATGTCTTTGACGTAGGGAATCAGCTTCGTGGCTAATTCTCGATAAGTCAAAAACCGCGCCCCTGGTTTCAGTTCTGAAACTTGCACTGCGGGTTCTATTTCCCCATTTGGTAGCACGGCGGGTTCGTCAGTACCAGCGTGCAGCCAAGAACCGATGTGGCATTCGTAAACCGAAACCGGCTGCGTCAGTTGGTCTGTATGCCGCCGCTGTTCTATCCAAGCGCTGTCGTGCCAAGTGTAGGTATTTAAGTCGGTGACAATTGAGGCTGTTTTCGGCCGCACCTCTTGCTGGAAACCGTAAGGGTCAGACTTTTCGTAGGGATGTCCGTCTTGGTTTTTCACTTCGTATTTGTAGTGAGTTCCTACGAGTAGTCCCGGGATAAATATTTCCCAGATCCCGTTTTGGGATTTCCGCATCTGATGTTTGCGGCCGTCCCAATAGTTGAAATCTCCTAAAACTGAAACGTTCCGGGCATTGGGGGCCCAAACTGCAAAATATACTCCTGTGATCCCGTCTAGTTCGGTGAAGTGCGCCCCCAGTTTTTCGTAAATCCGGTGGTGATTGCCTTCGGAGAATAGGTGTAGGTCGAATTCTGTGAGTTTGGGCGATCGAAAGGCGTAGGGGTCGTAGATAAAGCGTTCGTGTTCTCCTTCTTTGACCCGCAGTTGATAGTTTGCTAGTTCTGGGGTTTCGATCGTACATTCAAAAAAGTGAGGATGATGCCCTGATTTCATCGGGTATTCGGCCCTGGCCTCGGGTAAAACTACCGATACCGCATCCGCATTGGGCAGATAAGCTCGGACGGCCCAGACTTTTTTGCCATTTTCTTCGATCGCGTGGGGGCCAAGCACTTCAAATGGATCGTGGTGCTGATTCCCAACAATCCGGTCAATCTGTTCAAAGGGGACGGTCGCGGGCATAAAACTACTTACCTCAATCTTTTAACTAAAGGGCTTTCAAAACCTAAAGCGGCGCTGCACTTTACATTTAGATACATTTTTGATTGCTAATCCTACATTGATTAGGATAATTTTGCTTGCCACGGCTCGACTCGCGCACCCTTCTTGCCCACATAGCAGGCAATAAGATTGCCCTCCGACCTGGGGTCGAGCTGCGGTTTTACTGCTAACGGCTAACATCTAAGTATAGAAATATTAAAACAAATTAAATAATTTATATTTTTGTCTAAATATCATTGACTTTTTTAAACTATGTGATGTATGAGTTTTTTCAAGCTGTTGTCGATTCGCGAACCTTGGGGCGTCAAGGAGCCTGAGTTTTGGCAAGAACTTAATTTTGATTAATAGCTGGAATTTTCAGGGATTGCCGATCGCCCGGCGGGTAAGCTTTACTATCCTGCGAGGCAGGGTTTCTGGGCAAACTCGGTAAATTTGAGTAATACGCGACAACAGTTAAGGGAAGTCAATAGGGTATTGAGCGAATCAAAGCTCAAAGACTCAATAGCGCGGCAGCAATTTTTGCCACGATTAAGGAGTCGCCTACCTTCCTAGCAGCATCCCGAGAGCGAGGGTGCAACAGGTCTAAAGCAGCACTCAGACGCAACTCGGCAGGTTTTGCTGAAGCCCGGTTTATGCCGAACTGACGACGCGCCAGTTGAATTACTCGCTCTAAAAAGATGGGTCGATTTGTTCGGGCCCGCGCCGGCGCCAAACTCCTAGTAAACAAAGCGAGTGCCGATGCTGATGCTTTGATTCAGCCAATCTTTCGATCGATCGTCCAAGGCTCAGCTTACAAACTCTCGTCTGCGGACAACAGCGACAAAGCAATGGAGACTCGATCGAGTCCAAAATTTGCGTCGAGTCTGCGATCGCACGGAGGTTGACCTTCTAGTTGAGGCAGAAGTATCGGCACTGTTCTCAAAGCCCTCGTCAGAGGCTTTAGTTTCAAAACGTGCAGCCCTGGAGTCAAATTTTCCACTGTGACAAGTGGATGCCGTTGTCACGCCAGCCCTAAGCGGAAGCAAGCGGCAGTCAGGGGACGTACTGAACTTTAGTCAAAGCATCAGACAACAACAACTAACACCCAACTTGAAGCCTAGCCCAATGAGATGAAAACATGGGCGAACCATTTTTCACTCACAGGCTAGGCTCATCGGGGCACAGACTCCGGGAGCGCGCTAGTTAGGGCTTTTTAGTAGGAGAGGGAGAAGGGGAAGTAGTTCCACCAGCCCCAGCTCCACCAGCCCCAGGAGTGCTCTTTGGAGAATCCTTTGGTGCTGGGGTAGAAACAGGAGGAGTAGTAGTAGTGCCGCCGCCAGCACCGCCCGGAGTGGGGCTAGCGCCACCGCCGCCACTGCCGGCATCACCGCCGCAGGCTCCGAGGGCTGCTGCCAAGCCGAGTACCAAAGTCAAACGAATTAATCCCTTGTTCATAAACACTCCTTAACATTGAAAACCCATCGCAAGGAAGGGAATAGTGTACTTGAGAAATAATGCTGGCACGAATAGATCGACGATTCGCTCGTTGATTACAATACTGCATTTATTCATAAATTTCACATAGATTCTGGCGAACCGGCAAAGATTTCATTTTTTTTTGCTAATCCTGAAGTCAAAGTGACCAGTGGTAGGATGGGTTGGTTGGTTTGTGAGGTATGTTTGGTAAGGATAATCGATCAACCCGGTGATGGTCGCCATAGGCGATCGCCACTCCTAAAAAACTTCTAACTTCAATCAAGCTGAAGCTGCCCCACTTTACGTATTGGTGAACTCTATGACTGCTGCTATCAGATCCCCAGATTCTCCGCGCTCCCGATCGACCCGCAAGCCCGCTGCGGGCCCAGCCAACAGCAAAGTTACTTCTATAGCCCGAGCTAGGCGGGCGAAGATCGGGCCGGTATTACCCAACTACGAGGCCACCGACGAACAGGCTGAGCCTCGCGTGGCAGCATCCGTGCTGAAAGTGATGCCCGATCGACAGTGGCAGCCGGTGTGGCTGCGATCGCTCCTGCGGGTGGAGCGTGCCTCCTCAGCGGCTGTGGTGCTGTTTTTGGGCGGGGCGCTGACTCTCTACGGTTTGACCGTGTACAGCCAGCAGCGGTGGAGTCAAGAGTATCAAAAGCTGGAAACTCTTCGCCTCCAGGAACAGCAGTTGAGTGCTGCTAGCGAAGTCTTGAAAAACCAACTGGCTAAAGAAGCCCAAAATCCAGAAACAGGTTTGTCTCCACAGAAGCCTGGGGATACGATTTTCTTGTCGCCCGTCCCAGAAAACCGATCGCCCGTGGTGATACCCAACTCGGAGGAACCAGCTCTCAAACATCGATCGGGTGTGGAAACGCCGCTGGGCTACTGAGGTATCAGTTGACAGTTGACAGTTGACAGTTGACAGCTACCCATAGCCGTCGATAGAA
>ENA-OFCI01000229-OFCI01000229.1-metagenomes-genome-assembly--contig:-NODE-229-length-38071-cov-28.898911_pt1 | contig 38071 bp, 38 predicted proteins | sample MGYA00153391_OFCI01 | MGnify analysis MGYA00153391
ATTTACGTCCTAGAGCTTAACTACACAGAGGCTTTGACTATTTTCGGAGATGTCTCCTGAGTTTCTTCAGACAGAAGTGCTTCATTATATTGAGTTTTTGATCGACAAGCAGGCTAAAAACTTAAGTCAAGAAAAGCCAACAAAGCGAGGCGGACTTGGAATTTGGAAAGATAAAATCTGGATGTCTGATGATTTTGATGAACCTCTAGAAGATTTAAAGGATTAGTTGATCGCACAATTTTAGGCAAATTGCAGAATAATCTGGCCGCGCGGATGTCCTTGTTGGCTTAATTACAGTTTGCTCAACAGGCGCAGTTTTGTAGTCAATCACCTGTTGACAAAGTTGGGTGTCGGTGATTTAATAAAGTGAGTTTGCTTTGTCGCAAGGAAAATTGGCGGCAAAAAAACAAGCTCATCTGATTTAGGAGCAAGCAGAGGCTTTGGGGTGGGCCACTAGGGCTAAGGGTAAGTTTGCTAGTAAATTTGGAAGTAACGAACTTGATAAATTAGAGTTCGGATTTGATTATTTCGCCTAAAAACTACATTCAAGCTACAAATACTCAGTTATGACTAACCTAAATATTTCTCCTCTCAACCGTCGCTCTTTTCTTAGTTATGTTGCTTTAGGTACTTTGGGTTTATTGACAAAAGACTTGCTTGATCCAGCTAGCGCCATGGCTGATAGCGAGGGATTAGATAAAAATCTCTCTAGGTTGGAGACATATCATATTTTTGTTCCTTATACCACAGCCCGCAACGGAGGAAAAGAAACATTTACTTTGCGATCTGGAGAACCTTGTCAGGTAGCAATTCCCTCCAAAGCTCAAGATAGCCAAGAGATTACCATCAAAGGGCGCGGTCAAGACAGTAAAGATATTACTGTAGTTTTGCATACCTTATACGATCGACAACTTAGAATAGCCGATCAAGTTTATCAAGAAATTGACAAAAATACGCAATTTATCAAAGAAGCAAGCAAAGCTAAATGCAAATTTGTTTATGAGCAAATCGAGGATGGTGAGTATATTAACGATGTGATTGCCTTGGATTTTCTTGATTATGTGATATCATCCTCAAAGCTAGACAAAAAAATTAAAGAGCGTTACGAAATCGCCAGTAACAATTCGCGCTTACTCGGAACTGAGCAAGCCATTGAAAAGGCATTAAGTCAATCTAAACTAACTGAGGCAGAAAAGAAACTAATTAGAGGGACTTTTGCCTCCGTCCGTGCCGGCGAACCTGTCCCTGACTTTAAGGCGCTCACAGATATTGACTCAATTGTTGCCGCGTCGGCACTGCCTTTAGAAATCAAACAATACTACCTTTCAGCCAGTACCAAAATAGCAGCCTTAACAGTGGACTTCATTATTGTAAAACTGATCGAGGAAAACCAAAAATTAACTCCCGCTCAACCAAAAAAGTACCTATCAACTTATCAGCAGGTACGTGCTGGAAAAACAGTAGAAGATGCCGCAGCTTTAAAATCCCTAGACTCATTCATCAGTAATGCTGAAATTCCAGAAAATGCTAAAGTTGTTTACTCAATAGCAAGCAAACACAATTTAGATAATCAAGTTGCTTCTGGTGAAAAAGCCGATGCTTTTGTCCCAACTGATCAAGAATTCAAAAAACTGATGGATGATGCTAAAAAAAGAGGAGCAGCCATTGTTCCAGTAGCTAATAAACTACTGAGTATGTTCGGAGTAGAAACAGCAACAGGTGTCACTATTAGCAGTTTATCTGGGGCGGCTGCAACCAACGCGACTTTAGCTGTTTTAGGTGGTGGTTCTGTCGCGGCTGGTGGTTTAGGAATGCTGGGTGGTTTAGCAGTAGTAACAGGAGGAGCCGCGCTATTGGGAGCCGCAGGAGTGCTGTCTATTGCGTTAGTTTCAGAAATGGATAGCGAAGACCAAAAAAATCTGGGAATTGCAATTGGTACAGGAACAATCGCCGGTACTGCAACTGTTTTAGCTGCTTGGACTGTTGCGACTGCTTTGGAAGTAGCCGGTACATTGTCCGGTGCTGCTGCTATCACTGCCACTATTTCTGCTCTTGGGGGACTCGGTTTAATCACGGGCGGTACTGCTGTTGTTGCAGGGGGTGTAGCAATTGGAATTTGGTCATTTCGCAAATCTGTAAAGACTCGCGATTCATCCATGCTGCACCAGTTAGAAACTCGAACCTACACCTATACTGAAGAAACCATTCCGGGTTATTTAGGCGAATTTTTGCAAAAGAATATAAAAGAAAAATACCAATTGGAGGAGGGATTCTCTGCTCCTAATATCCCCTTAGATAAATTGTCAAACGCGCTATCTTCATGGCTATCTATTGACTCTGGAGAAAAAGTAATCGCTTTGATAGACAACAGTGTTTTTAATGATGCAAAAGAGGGGGTTGTATTTACAAACGAAAAAATCGCTTGGAAAGTATTTTTTGGTTCAGAAGCTAATGCCATTAACTATGAAACTTTAGCAAAATTTGTCAAGAAGGAAAGCAAATTAACTTCACTGCTATCTGACGCGAAGCAGAAACAGGAGTTGTCTAAGTTGAAAACGGTAGTAGATATTTTGTCAGACGAGAAATACTCTACCAATTTATCAAAGTTGCAAGAGTTAGTAACTATAGTGGGGAGTGACAAAAACTTATCGGAACTGGTTTCTAATGAGATGTATAAAAACAAGTTGCCACAATTAAAAAATGCAGTAGCTATTTTATCAGACGAGAAGTACAGTCAGAACTTGTCTAAGTTGACAGATGTTGTAGATGTCTTATCTAATGAACCTGATTTAGTAAAATTTTTCTCGTCGCAATTAGTGTCACAGCTATCTGACAAGAAGTATACCAATGACTTGTCTAGGTTAAAAGAGGTAGTAGATAGGTTTCAAGACGAATCGGACAAGGACAATTTCACTAAATTGCTTCGACAAATTGGTCAAAAATATAGCACAGTTTAGCCAGCAACTTTTGCCCGCGATTCGGGCTATGAGGAAGGCGGCAGGCGATCGCCCACTATTGACTGCTAAAATAAGGGCGATCGCCTGTGATGATTGTGTTAAAATATGGTTCAAGTCCCCCACAATTCTGGCTTATTTGAAAACAGTCATTAAAACATCACATAACCATCATGCAAACCAAAACGATCGCAATTCGCGTTAATGCTGAAGTTGCCAGAATCTTTGAGGCTGCTTCCGAAGAAGAGCGTCGTAAATTAGAGGCATTACTTAGCCTAAAACTTAGCGATGCAACTCGACGCAAAAGACCTCTAGAGGAGGTAATGAGTGAGATGAGTCGGAATGCTCAAGCGCGAGGATTGACCCCAGAAATTTTGGATTCAATTCTTTCTGAGGAGTGAGATGCGCTACGTTTTTGATACAAATGCAATCATCAGTGCGATGGCGATCGTCTGTGATGATTGTGTTAAAATAAAGACGACTGAAAGAGGCAATTGTTATGACTATTCGTGATATCGCGATCGCTAAATTGCAGCAACTTCCAGAATCATTTTTGCCAGAAGTCAGCGAATTCATCGACTTTGTGATCCAAAAGCACCAATCTAAAATAGCTGATGCCAGAATCCCAGATGATATGGCTAAAGCTTGGGCACAATGGTTCGAGGAAGTCGATCGCTTGGAAGTAACGACTAATGAGCCTGAGAGCGAATTTAAGCTACAGTAAAAGCTATATTTTCTAGCACTACATTAGGTATATTTCCACTACCTAAAACCTGTGTAGCATCTAAAACTTCTATCCCTACCAATAACTCATTTTCCCCAATATTTAAAGTAATTTCGTCAGTTAACTGTAAAGTGCGACACTGATGCTTACCTTCTACAAGTCTAATATAGAGAGCATCAATTTCGGAATCATAACTAATCTTCATAAATTTTACCTCTTATTCTTCAGTCTGCGGAGGCAGACTTCGTTTGTGTAGAAGCGGTTTCAACCGCCGAGATTCGTTTGTGTGTTGCTGCGCGGTTTCAACCGCCGAACCCTAAAGGAAACGACTCCCCCAAAAACTAAAGCCCTTTTCCGTTGTTGCGGGAAAAGAGCTTTAATTTATTATTAACCTGGCACCGAGCTATTTTACCGGGCAGTGACCCGCCAAGTATCTTCGCCATAGCAACGCTTAACAACCGAGTTCGGGATGGATCGGAGTGGTTCCATTACATCATAAGCACCAGGAAAGCTTTGGAAACTTTGAATCCTGTGTCTGCGTTAAACTTGATGCGCTGCATCTGTTTCGCTTGACATTCATTACATTACCAAACTCCCCTAAGTTTGTCAACCCCTTTTTGAAATGTTTTTTTCCCATTGGACGCATGGGAGTCTAGAAACCGGGTTTTTTACGACAATACTTCGTTGTTACCCAGAAATTCGTAAAAACCCGGTTTCTGTGGTCGAAGCGCGTCAGCCCTATCACAAATCCAAAAACGCCGCATCCACACCCTCCTCTCTGCGAATCTTCCCATCCTTTACAAACCACGCCACAACCTGCTTAACTGTTAATTGCTCGATCGCCCCTCCCGATTCTGCCGCAATTTGCCTCAAAGGTCGCAAAGACGCAATTACCAAATTCGTAAAAAAGTTTTCAAAACTAGCATCAAGTTCGATCGACCCTTTAATACTCTCATCATTCTTAACCCAATCCATCACTTGCCCATTTGTCACCTCAGCCACCGGCAAACCAGTCTCCCCAGCAATTTGCTTCAACACCCTCAAAGCATAAATTGCCAACCGCGCCGAAAACTTCTCCTTCGACGACAACAGCGCCATATCAACTTCGGCGCACTCTTCCGGCTTTAAAAAATTAGATTCCATAGTTATTAGTTACTTGTTATTTGTTATTTGTTATTGGTCAAAACATTTATCTGTGTATCTGTGTCGTGCTTTTGTCCCCTGAGCGAAGTCGAAGGGTCTTCTTCCTTCTTCTTCCCTCATCCTTCTTCCTTCTTCCTTCTTCCTTCTTCCTTCATTCTTGCAATCAAATAACCGCAGCGATGTTCCCCATCAATAATCCAGTGAGTCCGCTCTATAGTACAATCCGGCAACACCGCCGCAAACATTTCCAACTCATTACCACAAACACTCGGAAAAGTTTCCGCCACATTAGAAATAGCACAATTGTGTTCCATAAACACAAATCGATCGCCCTGATCCGTGCGATCGCACAAATCATCATCCACAGACTCTACAGGATACCACTCAGCCATGTAACCTTCATCCCTGCGAAGCTCCATCAACCTAGCCACCCGCTCTTGCAGCGAACCCGCACCCATTAGCCTGCGGTACTCCATCGCCTTGCGTTGCCACTGTTTTTGCAGAATAGAAATCACTTGCTCGCGGCCAACAGTCTCAGCCAAAGTATCCAGAAAAGAAACCGCAAAATCGCCATAACGATTCGGGAAGCGATCGCGCCCCAGACTGGTAAGCTCATAAATGTGTTGTGGTCGCCCCATCCCAGCCTGAACCGACTGATACTGAATCAGCCCGTCCCCCTCCAAATCCTTCAAATGACGGCGAATCGCTTGGGGGCTGACATCCAAAGACTCTGCCAACTGGAGAGCCGTCCCTTGACCCCCCTTGAGCAAAAACTGCAAGATATCTTGTTTCGTGGAAGTCTGCTGAGTCTGCATCATCACAAAAAAATATTAATTTGACTTTGACAAGATCGCCATTGTTAATGTAGCTTAAAATAATAGTAAAGCAACATACTTGTTGTTTAACTTAACCGAGCAGTCCAGCAGAACTCGCTCAAGCCCAGACAGGGATTGCCCCGTCTGCCATCTTTGAGAGCATTATCTAGAACACTGAACACGCAAAATAATGAGTTCTACCACAGCCCAAACCCTAGTCAACCAGCCCTACAAATACGGTTTCGTCACCGACATCGAGTCAGACACCATCCCCCGCGGCTTGAGCGAAGATGTAGTGCGGCTGATTTCCGCCAAGAAAAACGAACCGGAATTCTTGCTGCAATTTCGCCTCAAAGCATACCGCAAGTGGCTGACCATGACCGAGCCGACCTGGCCCCATGTCAACTATCCGGCGATCGACTACCAAAACATTATCTACTATTCCGCGCCAAAACAAAAGCCCAAAAAGCTCAACAGTTTGGACGAAGTTGATCCGACACTATTAGAAACCTTCGAGAAATTGGGAATTCCCCTATCCGAACAAAGACGACTGGGAAATGTCGCCGTCGATGTTGTTTTCGACAGCGTTTCAATTGCCACAACCTTTAGAGAAAAACTAGCCAAAGACGGCGTTATCTTCTGTTCCATCACAGAAGCAGTCAAAGATTATCCCGAACTAATCGAAAAATATCTTGGCACTGTTGTACCAGTCGGCGACAACTTTTTCGCAGCCCTCAACTCCGCCGTATTCACCGACGGTTCCTTCGTTTTCATTCCCAAAGGCGTCAAATGCCCAATGGAATTGTCAACCTATTTTCGTATCAACAACGAAGATTCCGGTCAGTTCGAGCGCACCCTAATTATCGCAGAAGAAAATAGCTCTGTGTCTTACTTGGAAGGCTGCACCGCGCCGATGTTTGACACCAACCAACTACACGCCGCCGTCGTGGAATTGGTAACAATGGACAATGCCGACATCAAATACTCAACAGTACAAAACTGGTACGCCGGCGATGCAAATGGCAAAGGCGGAATTTACAACTTTGTAACAAAGCGCGGCTTGTGTCAAGGAGTAAATTCCAAGATTTCTTGGACGCAAGTAGAAACAGGTTCCGCAATTACTTGGAAATATCCCAGTTGCGTGTTAGTCGGCGACAACTCCGTAGGTGAATTCTACTCAGTAGCGCTGACAAACCACAAACAGCAAGCTGACACCGGAACTAAAATGATCCACGTCGGTAAAAATACTCGTAGCACGATTATTTCCAAGGGAATTTCGGCCGGAAATTCTTCCAACAGCTATCGCGGCTTGGTAAAAATGGGGCCTAGTGCTAAAGGCGCTCGGAATTATTCTCAGTGCGATTCGATGCTGATTGGGGATAACGCTCAAGCGAATACTTTCCCTTACATTCAAGTGCAGAACCATACTGCTAAAGTGGAACACGAAGCTTCGACTTCCAAAATTGGGGAAGAGCAATTGTTCTTCTTCGCACAGCGGGGAATTTCCGCAGAAAATGCTATTTCAATGATGATTAGCGGTTTCTGCAAAGATGTTTTCAATCAGTTACCGATGGAATTTGCTGCGGAAGCTGATAAGTTATTGAGTCTGAAACTCGAAGGAAGTGTCGGTTAAACAGTTGACAGTCAGGTTTTTAGGATGGAAATTCCTCGTTACCAGGCAGAGCCTGGGAACGCATATCCAGAGGCTCTGCATCGCTTTTCTCTCTAGGCATTGGTGACAACTTAAGTTCAAACCCATCCACAAACTGCTGCTTAACTATTAAACTTAGATCCCCCCTAGCCCCCCCAGGGCTGTTTCATTCTCTTGTAGGGGCCGCCCCCCGTGGCTGCCCCAATCTCTGAAACACATACAAAATCGTGGACACGGAGGGTAGGCACGGGGGCACTACCCCTACAAAACGATGATTTGTCTGAGAATGAAACAGCCCTGCCTTAGCCCCCCTTAAGAAGGGGGATCTAGGCTCGGCATATAGACGAGATTTATCAAAGGTTTTAGTCTTAAGTTGTCACCAATGGGCTCTGCCTGGTAACGCATATCTAGAGGCTCTGCCTCGCATTTCTCTCTCGCGTTTCCGACGAGGCAGAGCCTCGCGATACGCATTCCTAGGCAGAGCCTAGGAACGAGGAAAAAAAACTGTAAAGCACATTGAGGCAAAGGAAAAAAAGAGATGATTGTTGAAAATAGTCAAGTAGTGCTATCCGTCCGCAATTTAACGGCGAATGTCGAAGATACTCAAATCCTCAAGGGTTTGAACCTGGAAATTAAAGCGGGTGAAATTCACGCCATCATGGGGCCCAACGGTTCAGGGAAAAGCACCTTATCCAAAATATTAGCAGGCCATCCTGCTTATACAGTAACAGGTGGAGAAGTGACATTCTTGGGGCAGAACCTCCTGGAATTACCGCCAGAAGAACGTTCTTTAGCTGGCGTGTTTCTAGCTTTCCAATATCCTTTAGAAATTCCCGGCGTTAGCAATGTGGATTTCTTGCGCGTGGCTTACAACGCTCATCGCAAACATCGCGGCTTGGAAGAATTAGATGCTTTTGATTTCCAAGATTTTGTTGAGCAAAAGCTGGATATTGTCAAGATGAATGACTCCTTCTTGAACCGCAGCGTCAATGAAGGTTTTTCCGGCGGCGAGAAAAAGCGGAATGAGATTTTGCAAATGGCTATATTAGAACCTAAATTAGCTATTTTGGACGAAACTGATTCGGGTTTGGATATTGATGCTCTCAAGATTGTCGCCGGCGGGGTGAATCAGTTGTCAACTGCTGAAAATTGTATGTTGGTGATTACTCACTATCAGCGCTTGTTGAATTACATTATCCCTGATTTCATTCATGTCATGGAAGCCGGCAGAATTATCTTGACTGGCCCGAAAGAGTTAGCCTTGGAATTGGAAGAACGCGGTTATGACTGGGTTGTGGAAGAGGAAGCAGCAGGAGTTGGCGCGCGATGATTAATACGCAAGTTGCTACTAGAGAAATGTTTTTGGCTGGTTTGGTGAATCAGTGCGAAAAATTGGGTGAAGCTAATGCCAAAAGTTCTGCTTTCGGGTTGGATGATTTACGCGACATTGCGACTCAATACGTTCTTTCTGCGAACTTCCCAACTGTAAAGGATGAAGAATGGCGGTTTACTGATTTATCGTCGCTGTTGCAAATTCAGTTTAATGTGCCCCAGAGCAATCAGTCAGCCATTCAACTGTCTGATATTACTATGCCTGTGAAAAACAAGGACGATTTACCTTTAAAATTGGTATTTGTCAATGGTGTTTATGCGCCGGATTTGTCAACAGTGAAGTCGTCGGAATTTTACGCAGGTAATTTATCCAACGTACCGGAAAAATATCAGGCGCGCATCACCGATGTTTTGAGCAAGCACAAACAGCCGAATGAGGTGTTTACTGCTTTGAATATTGCGGGTTTGGTTGATTCTGCGGTGGTGTTCGTGCCGGCCAATATGTCTCTTGATACTCCGATTCATTTACTCTTCCTGACAGCACCTGGTGCATCTCCGACTATGTGTCAACCACACTGTGTGGTTATAGCTGAGCCTGGAAGCAATGTAACGTTGATTGAGGATTACGCAACTATCGGTAATGTCGCGGCATTTACGAATGCTGTAACGGATGTTGTTGTCGGCGAAAATGCTGCGGTGAATCATGTTCGACTCCAGCGGGAAGGTTTGAACGTTGTTCATATCGGCAAAAGTGCGATCGCGCAATCTCGCAATAGCCGTTATACTTGTCATGCTATCAGCTTGGGCGGAAAAATATCTCGTCATAATTTAGAAGTATTTCAGCACGGCGAAGCGACTGAAACAACTCTCAACGGCTTAACCGTAGCTTTTGGTGAACAGTTATCCGACACTCACAGCTTGATTAATTTCAATCACCCTCACGGTACAAGTCGCCAACTGCACAAGTGCATTATCGGTAACAAAGCCCGTGCTGTATTTAACGGCAAAGTTTTCGTTCCCAAAGCCGCACAATTGACAGACGCGGGACAGTTGAGCCGGAATTTGTTGCTGTCATCAAGAGCCCGCGTAGACACTAAACCGCAGTTAGAAATTGTCGCCGACAACGTGAAATGTTCCCACGGTGCAACTGTCAGTCAATTAGAAGACGATGAACTTTTCTACTTGCAAAGTCGCGGTTTGGATTTAGAGAGAAGCCGCTATTTGCTGATTGATGCTTTTGCGGCGGAAATTCTAGATAAATTGCCAATTGTTGGGGTAGCAAAAATGCTTTCTACCTGCATGGCTATCCAAGGATAAAGGAATCAGCAACAGGCTGGGGGGTGTTTTATTGCTTTTGCAATCAAACCCGGAGATCCCCCTAAATTCCCCTTAAGAAGGGGGACTTTGAAAAGACTCTTGTTCCCCCCTTCTGAAGGGGGGCTAGGGGGGATCTCCGGGTTTGATAATACGCCATAGAAGCGAGTTTCACAACAATACTAACTGCAAAACCTATGACACTTATTCAAGAAAAAACATTAGCCTCAAAAGTTCGCGGTGACTTCCCAATTCTCAAGGAAAAAGTCAACGGTAAACCGCTAGTGTATCTAGACAATGCAGCTACATCTCAAAAACCTCTAGCTGTCCTCAACGCTTGGCGCGATTACTACGAACAATATAATTCCAACGTCCATCGCGGTGCCCACACTCTCAGTGGAAAAGCTACAGATGCTTATGAAGGCGCTAGAGATAAAGTTGCTGCTTTTATCAATGCAGCTTCGCGACAAGAAATTGTCTACACTCGGAATGCTACCGAAGCGATTAATTTAGTTGCGTACTCTTGGGGTTTGAACAATTTGCAAGCCGGAGATGAAATCATCCTGTCAGTAATGGAACACCACAGCAATCTCGTTCCTTGGCAAATGATTGCTCAAAAAACGGGTGCGGTACTGAAGTTTGTCGAGTTGACTGAGACTCAGGAGTTTGATTTAGAGCAGTTCAAAACTCTGATTTCCGATAAAACTAAGTTAGTCTCAATCGTTCATGTTTCTAATACTTTGGGCTGCATCAATCCAGTCAACGAAATCTGCCAAATTGCCCACAGTTTCGGCGCAAAAGTTTTAATTGATGCTTGCCAAAGTGTGCCGCATATGGTAATAGATGTGCAGGCAATGGATTGCGATTGGCTGGTTGCTTCCGGGCATAAAATGTGCGCTCCAACTGGCATTGGTTTCTTGTATGGAAAGTTGGACTTGTTGAGAGAAATGCCTCCGTTTTTTGGTGGTGGCGAGATGATTGCTGACGTGTTTTTAGAGTATTCCACTTATGCCGATTTGCCGCACAAATTTGAGGCCGGCACGCCTGCAATCGGAGAGGCGATCGCCCTTGGTGCAGCAATCGATTATCTTAATAACATCGGCATGGATCAGATTCACGCTTGCGAAGCAGAATTAACGGCTTATTTGTTCCAACAATTGCGCCAAATTCCCGAGATTAAAATCTACGGCCCACAACCAGACAGCAACGGCGAAGGTAGGGCTGCGTTAGCAGCATTTACAACTGGAGAAATTCACCCTCAAGACTTGTCTACGATGTTGGATGAGGAGGGAGTCGCAATTCGTTCGGGGCATCACTGCACGCAACCTTTGCACCGCTATCTTGACATTTCATCTACGGCGCGGGCGAGTTTGTATTTTTACAATACTTATGAGGAGATTGATGTGTTTGTGAAAGCGTTGAAAGAGACGATCGCCTTTTTTGGTGAGATTATGGGGTAAGTTGTTAGAGGGCGGGCATTTGCCCACCCTCTACTCAGTAATATAATAAATATCAGATCCACTTAGGATACGAGGTCATGTTAGCGGTAGTGGGATGACTAACTTGTTCAGTAAAATGCCCACCTTCATAATGACTTCCTTTGCCGTGACTATTGCTACCACCTTTTCGGTGACTTCCTTTTCGATTTGCTGCCTCAGCAGATGTTATAAACAAAGAGGAAGCCAACAGGATTACCAAGCTGAAAACTAAAACCTGTCTCAGAAACTTCAGCATAAAAAATTACTCCTTTCTTTGTTGAGTCTATTTTAGTAGAACTAAGCTCAGAAGTCAATCAAACTAAGCGAAGTGCGATCGCCCTTTCGTCCATCCGCGTTCATCCGCGTCTATCCGCCTGCATCTGCGGTAAAGAAAAAGAGCGATTGCTCAACTAAAACTCCCTAATCTCAGGATGAACAAATTGATAACCAGCCGCCTTAATCTTGAGATTCGACACCCTCGCATTATAAGGCCGCACGCTAGGACTTCCATCCCAAGAAGCTTTCGGCAAATTGTGAGTTTCAAAAATGCGATCGAGCAATTCACCACTAGATAGCGCCACATCGCCAACTAAATTGTAAATTCCCTGCAACTGATTTTCCAAAGCAAATATCAAACCGCCAACAATATCATCCGTATGCACCCAATTAGTAACATCTTCACCCGCACCCGGACGAGTTGTGCCGGCCCAGCCTCCAAAGATTTTAACTAATTCTCGCCCAGGCCCATAAATTCCACCCAATCTTAGAATAGAAACTTTGAGATTTGGACTCGATGCTGCTAATAAAACTCGTTCTGTTTCTGCCAGAATTTCACCGTTTGGATTAGCAGGTGCGACTGCTGATTCTTCACTGACTAATTCACCTTGCCGATCGCCATATACTGAATATGTACCCGTATAAATAACCTGCTTTACCGTTGGCGTTTGCTTTAACACAGATACTAAAGTAGTCGCAGTATCTAAGTAACTTTCCTTGTAGCTATGAGGATTGCGAGCACCTACGCACAACAAAACAGCATCTTGTCCTTGTAATACAGCCATCATCGCATCTTTGTCATTTCCTTGGAGCACAGCCACCCTCTGGGCGACACCCTCTAATTGGGCGACTCGTTCCCGTGTTGTGGTAGTCGCCGTCACGGTATAATCCGATTTGGCACGTAAATGTTTAGCTGTCGCAGTACCCACATAGCCACAGCCAACGATCGCAACTTTCATCAAAAATTCTCCCTTGTGTCATGTTAGATCCAATTATTGCCGATTTCTGTAATGATTTGGATCTGAGTTTTGTGGTAAGATGCAAAGCGTCCCGATCGATCGGAGTAGCATCATGTCCGAGGGAAATATTTTTGCCACATCGTCAGAAAGTGAACTTCTCGCTTTTTATGGATCTTTATTTGCGATCGCCGCCGCCGATGGTTCCGTTGATATTGACGAACTAAATATGCTGTTTAAAACCATCAATTTAGACAAGTTTTCTGACTCAGCCAAGAGTCAAATTCAATCCTACACAGCGAATCCCCCATCACTGGGCGACTGTCTGCAAACAATTAGCCAGTCAGCAGAATCGCTACGTTTGGGAGTGATGTATTTTTTAATCAGCATTGCTTGGGCAAATAATACCATTCATCCCAAAGAAAGTGAAGCCATTCAATTAGCCCAAAAACTGCTGGCGGTTTCCGACTTGCAAGTGCAAGCCATGCAAGAATTCATGCAGGATTTGCAAGCAATACAAGCAGCAGGAAACCCGAAAAATCTGGTCGAAACATCTGTAAAATCGGCTGTTTCTAAACTCAAAAATGCGGGAATTCCTTTAGATTTGATCGACCCCAAAGGCACAACTACAAGCGTTAGTGAACAGCAGTTGGCTTACTCAGAAGAAAGTTTTTGGGCTAAACTTAAAAAATTTGCTTTATCAGCAGGCAGAGAAGTAGTTGAAAAAGCTTTGACACTTTACTATACGGCTCAAAATCCTAACGTGCCACCTTGGGCGAAAACTGTTGTTGTCGGAGCTTTGACATACTTTATATCTCCGGTTGATGCGATTCCCGATATATTAGTCGGTATCGGATTTACAGACGATTTGGGAGTGTTGCTGGCGGCGCTCGCTACTGTTTCAGTATACATTAATGCTGAAACTAAGGAACAAGCGCAGCAGAAATTGACAGATTGGTTTGGTTAATAATATTGGAAAGGAAAAGTTATTGATTATCGGTTATTCGTTATATCAATTCCGGTTGCAACGACCTATGATATAGAGGAGACGGCAGTGCCGTCTCCCTACCAAAAATAATCCTGTAGGGACACGGCACTGCCGTCTCCTAATTTCGGTCACTAACAATTCCGATGCTAACGGATTTGATATTATTGGTTTATTATCATTCCTAACTCCCAATTCCCAATTCCCAATTCCCAATTTCCAATTCCCAATTTCAATCTTTAAACGCCTTGCCATCTCGATTGACAATTCGGCTTTCACCATCTTTAGCCGTGACATTTTCATAAACCCCTTCATCCCGCTTCACGTACTTGCTGAAGCCCTGATTTTTATAATCGGTGTCGGATGTTGGCTTCATCAACCTTGGAGCGCTCAGCAAACGGCGTACGATCGCATTTTCGGGAGTTTCACCCGGTTCGCACTTCGCTATCTCGCACAGTTGACCCCAAGTCAAAACTTCCAAGTTCATGCTGTGCCCAACTTCTAACTTCTGGTTGTTACTGGGACAATAATAATCGTATAGAGGCATATTAAGAATCTCGCTGGCAACTACTAAAATTATTAATTGCACGGTTGTTGAGGGTATCATAGCCCAAGATTACTAACAATTCAAGCCCAAAAATTAAACTTTACTATTTTTAACGGTTGTTAAAATACGAAATCAGCTATATTATTAACCCTGTGCAGTTGCTACCGGATGCGATCGAGACCAAGCCCAAAACTACGCTACCCTCAAATCCTCTCACTCGATCGCACGATCGAATGCTAGCAAATGCCCGCCAGACTTCGGTGAATGCCGTCACAAGATCGATCGTCATTTTCAGACTGCACCCAAAGCACAGATTCTCAGTTTCAATTTTATTTATCTCACCAACGAGGACTTATCGATGAGCGATTTTAAAGTTACACCAGAAGTAGAGCTGAACACAGCTCAAATGTTGGAGCGATACCAACTGCAAGATGAGACAATTTTGCGGCGTTGGGCAAAACTGCACGCCATCAACAGCACTCGCGGTTTCTTCTATCCCGGTGAAGTAGATTTGATGGATCACGCTCATCACCACCTGGATAATTTGGGAATGAGCATTGCTGAGTACCAAAGTCTTTTAGACCGGCGCCGCAGCAATTCCCCGACATCAGGCGACCAAAATAAAACTGTAGCAAGTCAAGTTGCTGACGAAGCATACGATGCTATAGAAACCCTGACAGAACAGTATTCTGAAGCTGTTGATTTAATGGGAGAACGCATCGCAGACCATTTCATCGATGAACTCGATTTGTCTGTGATGCGACACCTTTCTCAAAAAGTAAAAGACCGCCGCACACTCAACGGCCAAACAAAAAAGCCTAACCGTTTTCTCCAAGTAATTAAAGCGGTGTTACAACCAAGCAGTGAAAATACGCTTTTGATACCTAGAAAAGATGATAACTCTAGCTTAGAATTAGAACAACATCATCGGCTTGGCTAGTCGTCAATTTTGTTAAAAGACTAAGAGCTACAATTTATAGCGGTAAGGTGCGCAGTGCGCACCCTACATAATTTGCTATTTTTAATAATTCTAAGTGAGTTTTTAATTATAAATTCAAGACTGGAGAGAGATGTATTTTGCTCCTGAATTACCTAAAATATTTGCTTAATCGAACCCGTCAACCTTGTTTAAGGGCGCAGATAAATGATAATGATTAGATCGTGGATGGTAATTGGCATGGTTGTCTTTTTAGTAGGATTAGCCGCTAATTTAATCGCGCCTAGCGACATTCAGTGGTTCAACCGCTTGCAACGTCCGAGATGGTTAACCTTTGAAAGGGCAATTCCGTTAATTTGGACTGTAATTTTTATTTGTGGAACTTGGTCAGCCGTGATTGTTTGGGAACAAGCACCAGGGACTCAGGAAACTTGGCTGAGAATGGGTTTGTACCTGCTTTTAGAAATAGTAACTATGTCCTATACCTCGGTTATGTGCAAAGTTAGGAGCCTAAAAGTCGGCACAATAATCGGCGGAACTGGCGCTATTTTAAGTGTGTTCTTAGCTTTAAGCGTTTTGCAAGTTTCAGAGCCGGCAGTCCTGTTATTGATGCCTTACATACTCTGGAGTCCGATCGGCACTTACACAACTTGGGCAATGATGCACCTGAATCCAGCGGATGTTTAGTATCATGTCCGATCGCGATCGACCGCAATAAAATTAGTTTGTAGTCAGAACTTTAGTCCTTCAAAATCAGAGGACTAATAAAAATTCCGGTTGTATCGGAATTAATTTTAGCAGAAATTAGGAAACGGCAGTGCCGTTTCCCTACAATTGATCGTGGTAGGGAGACGGCACTGCCGTTTCCTCGCTTATCATTCCGGCGCAGACGGAATTGATATTAACGTCTGGCAAACGATTTAGCCTAGCGGCTCGGAGACCTATTCGGAGGCTCGGTTTCCGGGGGAACCGGGGCCGGAGACTCAGCAGCCGCAGGATTCAGGGACTGCTCCCAAACTTGAATTTGCGATCGAGCTTGCTCAAAAACCCGAGAACCCGAGGGAATCTTCTTCAAAGTGGCGATCGCCCCAGCCACATCCGACGACGACTGTTCCACACCAATCGCCAAAATCCGCTGGCTCCACTCATCAATCGCCTCAGTCGCCTGCCACCGCAGCGAACTCGAATCTGGCACCTGAAGGGCAAGGGAAATTGCCGATTGCAAAGCGTCAGCAGTTCCGGCTCGGGCAGCCTGACGGGCGCTCTGCAAACCTTGCTCGCCCTGAAATTGAGATTCCCAATTGCGAATGTTCGATCGAGCTTCGTCATAAAGCACCCGCCCCGATCGAATCCGGCGCGCCATCTCAATTGCCTCCCCCAAATTGCCCCTAGCCGCTAGCTGCTGAGCTCTTTCCAAAAACGGCTGATCTTGAAGCCGCTGTCTCCTCTCAATCCAAGCTTGAATTTTGCCCTGAGCTTCCCCATAAAGCGCCCTACCTTGAGAGATCCGAGAAGCTTGAGCCACGGCGGCCTCCAGAGAATTTGGATCGCCCGTATTCGCCAAATCGTTAGCTCTTTGGAGATACGGACTATCTTCCAGCAGCTCGATTTGACGGCTCAAGCGGTTAATTTGAGTGCGAACTTCGGATCTGCGGGGATTTGATTCCGGGACTGTTTGCAATTGTGCGATCGCAGCCCTCAAATCATTTACCCCTCCCGGCGCCGCCAGCCTGCTTGCCAAATCCAAAACTTTCACATCAGCCATTTCTTGCTGCCAGCGGCCGACTAAATCTTGAGCTTGTTTGTACAAAGGGCGACCAGAATTCAACTTTTGAGCAATCTCGATCGCCTTAGACAAACCATCAACAGAGCCGGTCACTCCCTGAGCAGTAGCACTCGCCAACAGGTTAAAATCCTGAATTTGTTCCTTTAAATTTCCCGCCTCTGGAATCTGATTAACGATCGCCGTCGCCTGCTGCCAATCGCCAGCTTGCAAGCGTTTTTGGGCGATCGCCATAATTTTCTTACTAAATTCCGCGATCAGCTTATTGGCAGATTGATACAAATAACTATTTTGACCAATGCCCTGAGCCAGCTTAATCCCCGTCACCAGATTGTCAAGGCTTCCATCCGAAGCTGTATTGCGGGCTTTTACCAACTTATTGCCCTCAGCCCGAGTCGCCTGAATTACCTTAGTCAGTTCCTCGTACTTAGCCGATTCCCAAAAAGTATTTCCCGAATCCAACAGCAGAGTAGCTTGGCGGAAAGCCAGCGTCCACTCTTCCTGACGCAAATGGTCTTCCGCCGTGCGGTAAATTTTCTCTGCATCGCTCCAGATTGACTGCCACTTTTCAATCTGCTTTTGCACCGTCGGGTAAGCCGGCACATTTTGAGGAACCTTGCGGGCGATCGCGATCCCCTCCTCCAGCTTTCCTTCTTGGAAACTAGCATTTCCCAGCCTGAGAATATCCTGCGACCACCGATCAATTTGACCGTTAATTCTCGGACGCAGCGGGTGATCTTGTGGTAAAGCATTCACTAATTCGATCGCCCTGAGCAAATCATCCGCCGTCCGCTTGCTAGCCGCTTCTTGAGCGCAAAAAAAGCGATCGTTAGCCGAAGCCGTCGGCCAAAAAATTTTCGAGCAATTCGACTGCGAGGTCAAGTTGAGCAAAGACGAAATTGCCACAAACCCCATACCCACCGACATCATCAAACTCACCGCCAGCCAAAACTGCCATTTCTTCAAGAAAATCCGCCATAGCGGATTATATTCTCCCGGCGGCTGCGAGTTTTCTTCAGACTCTTTCGGCGGTTGTCCCAGACGGCCTCCCGGCAGTTTTCCCGAAGTAACCAAATCTCGGATTTCTCTGAGTCGCTCAGCGCGGTTTTTCCGGGCGGGAAGCGGCACTAGCGAGGAAGTATCCTTTTTTGACTCCAAGGATTCTGATGCAGACCAACGGCCTGGTGTTTTGCGATCTTGACTCATATTGTGCTTACCACAAACAACAACCAGCCAGTCTTAAGTATTTCAAAACTGCGATCGCTGCCATCCACTGCTCTATAGAATAATATATCCATCACTTTGACATACTCTCGCAGCCCCAAGATTCCAAAAGCAGTAGCTTGCGGGGCGGGACGCCATCGCCGACACCCCAAAAATCAAAATTTGGCGATTAGGTAATTGATAATCCGTAATTGGCAATTGGTCAAGGCCTCGATCCCTAACTCGCACTCCTATTACCAATTACAGATTATCGTCTCAAGAACCCGAGTTCGATCGCAAATCGCCGATCAATTCGGCAAGCTGATCGGTATTAGCTTTGTAAACCTCATTGCAAAAATGGCACGTAGCCTCAGCCCCCTCATCTTTTTCGATCATGTCTTGGAGTTCCGCCTCGCCAAACATTTTCAAAGCTCCCAAAACGCGATCGAACGAACAGCCACAGTGAAAACGCACCATCTGAGTTTCCGAAAAAATTTCCAGCCCCATATCTCCCAGTAACTCTTCGAGAATCTCGTGCAGCGTTTTGCCCGATCGTAACAGCGGCGTAAAACCCGACAGTGCAGCCACCCTAGATTCTAGAGTTTGCACCAATTTTTCATCCGTTGCCGCCTTCGGCAGAACCTGCAACAGCACTCCCCCAGACGCTTGCACTCCGCCAGCCCCCACAAACACCCCCAAAACCAGAGCTGAAGGCGTTTGCTCCGAGGTTGCCAAATAGTGAGTCAGATCCTCACCAATTTCGCCGGAAACCAATTCTACCGTACTTGAGTAAGGGAAGCCGTATCCAACGTCCCTCACCACGTACAGATAACCGTCACCTATTGCCCCACCAACATCCAGTTTCCCCTTAGCATTCGGTGGTAGTTCCACCCCTGGATTATCCACATAACCCCGAACCGTGCCATCCAGCCCCGCATCAACCATAAGTCCGCCCAGCGGCCCATCTCCTTTGATGCGAATGTTGACTCTGGATTCAGGCCGCTTCATGCTGGAGGCGAGTAACAGCCCCGCCGACATCGTGCGGCCGAGGGCGGCTGTTGCCACGTAGGAGAGCTTATGTCGCCCTCTTGCTTCTTCCGTCAGACGGGTGGTAATGACGCCTACAGCCCGAATTCCGCCGTCTGCTGCTGTTGCGCGAATTAATTGATCTGCCATGAAAAACCTTACTTTTGCCTTTAGATACGTTCTTGAACTATTTTATAAGTTCTTTCAGGTTGTCGCAGCAGAAGGGGTGCATCTCATTTTTACAAATATCTTCCTAGGAGCGAAGGATTTCGGCAGTAAATCTCTGCTTCTCACTAATAAATTGTCTGCCGAAATGCTTCGGCCTTGCACTCATAGAGGTACACCCAACTCAAATCTCTAAATCGAGTGATTGATTTATGATAGCTCTTGTACCAATTTAATGGGTCGTTGCACATATCTCTATCCCCCTAAATCCCCCTTAAGAAGGGGGACTTTGAGAAGAATCTTGTCCCCCCCTTATTAAGGGGGGTTAGGGGGGATCGAAATTCTATGCAGCCTCATAAAAAATTGGTATTACTTCATATTCATCGCGATCCAAAGGTAATCTTCTCGCCACGAAATCTAGCATTGAATCGATCTGCGGTTCTTTTTCTTTCCATTCTGCGTATGATGCTTTGTCAAAAACATTATATTCATCTTGTCCCGAATCCCCCCACATTCTCATCTGACGATATATGTAATCTGCCCAAAACATTTGCTTTTCTTCCAACGTTTTATTTATTTTAGCAAGCAACTTGATGAGCGATTTTTCTCAATTCAGACGCTCTGCTGCTCCTTCTTAGATCGCACAAATTGTATGTAAATATACAATAAAATAATTAACTAAAGCTTATCTTACTCCTAACCTGACGATTACCAAACCTTTACCTGAGTAGGTTAGAGTGAGCAATAGGTCTAAGACTATTGTTTTTTAGCTGGAAATAAGGGACATGCCACCAACATCCAAAGCACTTTTAGCGGAAGTCCAGCATAACACGGGAGCAACCCGAAACTTGCATTTTTATGCAAAGGGCGAAACTATTCCTTTGATGTCACAAGGTCTTTGGCAAGTCTGTCAAGGTTTAGCACAACTGGGTACACTTTATCCAACCGGAGAAGAAGGACTTTTGGGTTGGGTGGGGCCTTCGATGTGTTTCGGTTTGTGGTTGACTAGCTTGCAGACTTATCGAGCTACCGCAACATCAGATGTCTATTTGATTTGGTATTCTATGGTGGAAATTGAGGCTTCTCCTCAATTGGCTCATGAGTTGCTGCCTCAAATGGCACGGCGACTGCGACAAATGGAATCGATTTTGGCGATCGCCGGACAGCGACGAGTAGAAGACCGTTTGTATCAACTATTATTATTGTTGAAACAAGACTTCGGTCAGCCTGTATCTGAAGGGACACGCTTAACTATCCGTTTAACGCATCAAGATATTGCTAATGCTATTTGCACGACTCGGGTGACTGTCACTCGAATGCTAGGAAAATTGCAGCAGCAAGGGTTAGTTAGTCGAGATAGCGATCGGCATTTGATTCTCAACAAAGAATCTTTTGCTAACTCATCTGATTTGTTTGGCTGCAATCCTCAAGCAGTTTAGAAATATCACTAATTTGCATCTACATTTCGCATACACATTAAATTTTTCCAATATTTAGATATCAAATCCTACTGCATGGGACTTGTTTGTATTACTATTCCTCCCGCTATCTACAGCAATCAGCAATCCCTTGGCAACGGGAAATGATATAATTAAAGGGTGCATCTATTATTCAGGAAATAATTCCATGATTAATCCCAATCAAGAATCATCCCCACCAGACAAAAAAGAGTTAACCGAAATCACGGCTAAACCGAAGCCGGAACAGCAACAAGAAGAACCGCCTAATAAAGGTGACGGAAGACAGAAATAGTCAATTCTACTTGTTCCCAGGCTCTGCCTGGTAACGCAGATCCGGAGGCTCTGCCTCCAATTTGACTCCGCAAGAAGCGAGGCAGAGCCCGGGAACCATTTATAATTCCAATGCTACTGGAATTGATATTACCCGATCGAAATCAGGACACGGCAGTGCCGTTTCCCTACGATTAATCTGGCGCGCAAGAAACGGCACTGCCGTATCCTCTATATCATTCCGGCTGTGCCGGAATTGATATAACAAATTACTCAATTTGTGGAGTTTCGTTGTTCGATCGCAACTTAGGACTTCCAGGCGTCGCCCTACGCCCATCCAGAGAAACCACCTCAGCCTCCGAGCTCTCCCTAGCCACCCGAATCAGCAGCCCCGACAATAAAAAACTCGCCACCATCGAAGAACCGCCGTAACTAAAAAACGGTAACGGCAAACCCGTAGTCGGCAAAACCCCCGTCGCCACCCCAATATTCAGCAGCGACTGTCCCACCATCACCACCGTCGCCCCGATCGCCACCAACTGACTCTCAATATTCCGGGCCTTCATCGCCACCCTCAAAGCCACAGTAGAGTAAGCCGCCAACATCAGCAACAGCGAGAAACCTCCCACCAAACCAAACTCCTCAGCAAACACAGCAAAAATAAAATCGCTGTACTGAATCGGTAAATAAAATAACTTTTGCTGCGACATCCCCAAACCAACGCCCCAGATACCGCCCGAACCTACAGCCAGCAGACTTTGAATCAACTGATACCCATCCTGCATCGGATCGGCCCAAGGATTCAGAAAAGACATAATTCGGCGGCGCTGATATTCCCGAAAACTAATACTTAAAACTGCCAACAGCATTCCCCCCATAGCCGTTGCGCCCAACTGCAAGTAAGGCAAGCCAGCCGCCAAAGCCACCAACCACAAAGTCATCCCGCACAAAGCCGTGGTGCTCAAATTCGGCTGCAATAAAATTCCCAACAGCATCGCCCCAAAAATTCCGAGCCAAGTCAGCCGCACTTTATTTGTCAACCGGGGCCAGTTGCCAAAAATGCGGGCGCTTTGGAGCACGAAAAACGGTTTAATCAACTCCGAAGGTTGAATAATCGGAACTGGGCCCAGAGATATCCAGCGAGTCGCCCCGTTGATGGTGGTTCCGACTCCGGGAACTAAGGTCAGCCACAGCACTCCCAGCAGCAACAAAACGCCCAACTGAGCTGATTTGATCAGGTAGCGCAGGGGGGAGTATACCATCAAGTTAAAGCCGGCTAGCCCGATCGCCACTGCGATGAGCTGTCGTTTAAAATAATAAAGACCGTCTCCAAATTCTGAATTGGCGATCGGATAGGAAGCCGAGAACAAAGCTGTCAGCCCGACAAACAGCCACAAAAAAGTCAGCCACCTCAGCCAGCGGGCTTCAGCAGCCCATTCAGAGACAGTGGGGTCAAAAAATGGAATGAAACGTCGAATGTCAGCAGCCATAGGATTTTAGAATGATCTCAATAAACTCTAACAAAGATGGCTAAAGTACCAGATTGGTTAATTTACGCATTAATTTGTTCACTATTATATGGTTTGTGGGGATTTTTCGGCAATTTAGCAACGAAATATGTTGACTACCAAACTGCTTTTGTTTATGAAGCAATTGGTGCTACTTTAATGACTTTTTTTATTCTTGTTCAAACTAAGAATTTTAGTTTTCAGGGAGATGTGAGGGGAATTTTGTTTGGCATGTTAGTTGGTATTTGTGGCACTGTAGCGTCATTAGTTTTTTTATTGCCCTTAGCAAAGGTGAAGTTGCTAATGTAGTCAGTGTTACGTCTATCTATCCACTGATTACTATAGTGTTGTCGTCTATTTTCCTGAAAGAAGCTATTACTTTTCCACAAATGCTTGCTGTTTTGTTAGCAATTATAGCAGTTATACTTTCGGCTTATTGAAATATTTCCGACTCCTGAGTGTTGGGTATTGTTTCTCAAGGCCACCTACACTATCAAGCTAATTGCATCTGACATCTGACCTATTCCCTCGAACTTCTTCCTCAACACCCATCAATTAAATCCATTAAATCCGTTAAATCCGTTGCCGAACTTCTTCCTTCTGCTAACAAAAAAGAGGTCGCAATCGCAACCTCTTAACCCTACATCAATCCAGCGTCGGATTTTAAAGTAGACCAGTATTAGCTCCCGGCTTACCGGTAGCCAGTTGCACTTTAATAATTCTGCCGCCCATTTTCATAATTCTTTGTTGTTCCCGGAACCAGTTATCGTAGGGAACCAACTTAGTAAAATAGGTATTTTGCAATTCGCGTTGAGTGCGGATGCGAGTTTGGCTGGGGACACAAGCAGTCACTTTAAACATTCTCATGGGAAACAAACTCCTGAGTAGGTTTACAGATTTTTAGATGGATTTTTAAAAGATTGAAGTCAGGGAGTTAGGAGTCAAAACTAGCTCATTAAAACTCATCCAGCGTTCTCGACAAGCCTTTGACGGTCTAGTAATCACTCTCAACTTCCCTGACCTCTTTCAAAGGCAAAGGCTAAAAGTCTAAAAGTCTAAAAGTCTAAAGTTCATAGAGGTAAGAAATAAATATTTTTCTTTCCTTCTTCCTTCTTCCTTCTTCCTTCTTCCTTCTTCCTTCTTCCTTCGTCTTAGCTCAAGCCTGAGCAGATGTAGTCGAAATAGACGCCCATTTCTTTACCAGCGTCAGAACCGACTAAACCAGCGGTGACTTCTTTCATTGCTTGGATGGCTTGTACGGTAGAACCGATGGGCACGCCCAAGGAATTGTAGGTTTCTTTCAAACCGTTGAGCACGCGCTCATCGAGGATGGAAGGGTCGCCAGCTAGCATTGCGTAGGTGGCGTAGCGGAGGTAGTAGTCCAAGTCGCGGATGCAAGCAGCATAACGACGAGTTGTGTACATATTGCCGCCGGGACGAGTTACGTCAGAGTACAACAGAGACTTAGCAACTGCTTCTTTGACGATTGTGGCTGCATTGGCGCTGATGGCTGTAGCGGCGCGGACGCGCAGTTCGCCAGATGCGAAGTAGTTCTTGAGCTTATCCAGAGCGCTGATGTCCAGGTACTTACCTTGAACGTCAGAGGAATTGATAACGGCGGTAATTGCGTCTTGCATGGTAGTCTTGTTTCCTAGAAAGTGGCTGAGTTCAGTCCAATTTTGTAGCTCGGATTTGAGATTTGGGATTTCAGATTTATCAGTGGTTGGTTATCTGCAAAAGCTTTTGACCTGTTGCTGGTAACTCAACAATCTAAAATCTAAAATCTTTACTGCATCGCACCGATAACGTAGTCGAAGTAAGAGGAAGCTTCGGAAGCATCTTCTCCAGAAAGCAACGAAGAAGCTGCATTTTTCATAGCGCGAATTCCTTCGGCTACGGCTTCAATCGGGGTTCCCAAGGATTTGTACATTTCGCGGACGCCGACAATACCGATTTCTTCGATCGGGGTAATGTCGCCAGCTACGATTCCGTAGGTGATCAAACGGAGGTAGTAATCCATGTCGCGCAAGCAAGTTGCGGTCATTTCTTCGCCGTAAGCGTTGCCGCCGGGAGAAACTACGTCAGGGCGTTTTTGGAAAAGTTGGTCGCCGGCTTGCTTGACGATACGTTCGCGGGATTCGCTCAAAATTTGGGCGATGCGGACGCGACGTTCACCAGAGGTGACGAAGCTTTTGATCCGGTCAAGTTCGCCTGGGCTCAGGTAACGAGCTTCAGCGTCTGCATTGACGATTGACTTTGTGACGATACTCATCTTGTGTGTACCCGCTGGATATTTTGCTATAGGAACTACTCCGCGCTTTGCTGAGCGACGGCGGGCGCACCCGTCTCGTACCTCTCATGCTCAGTCAGGAGCTTTAACACTTTGGGGAGCTTAACCCAACAACTGTTTAAGTTGTTGACCGACTACTTTGGGCGTTTGACGACGCTGGTTTTTCACGCCGGTGCGCTTGTGAGTGCTCGCACTAAGCCTGTCGCCTAGAATACCACAAATGACTGATGCGATCTTTAATCTACGATCGAGATTGCAGCAAGTCAGTAAGTGGCGATCGAGAGACTGTTGGGCAGTTAGTAAGGATATTGCTTCTCTAACACAACTACCTCTCGCAAGTATTCTGAGGCATTGTGTTCACATTCTGAGTGTTACTGTAATAGATTGTAACATTCCTTTTCATTTTTGGGCCCCGCTTTAGTTTTTTTACTAAAAATTTCAGAGGTCAAAAAATCTCTAGAATTATTTAGCGGCAATGGTTGCAGGCGATCTAGCATTGAGACATTTCTGGCGGGCGACGGCGCGAGGCTCAAAAACTTTTCACTGAGATGAGGAGAACCCGGAGATGGGGAGACAGGCCCGGAGATGTGCGTGCAATCCGGAAATAGTGACTTTCTTTCTTGTAGTCAAGTTCTACTGTAATTTTCAACCAGGTGCGCCGTGAAAAGAAATCTATCAGCCATTAAAAAAGCTTTACAGTTTGGGATTAGCGGTGCAGTCGGCGGTTTCGTGGGCAACTTAATCACGGAACCTTTCATGCAACGACTGAATGATTCAGAATCTGTTTTTGATGGTGTATTGTCTACAGCTCGCTGGTTTGGATTGGTAGGTGCTGGGATTGCTACGGCTATCATGTTCGGCTATTATTACTATATCAAAGGCAAGCCCCAAATTAAACAGGCTTTGAAAAATGGCGGATTGTTTGGTTTAATCGCCGGGGCTGTTTCTGGGGCGATCGCTGAAGTGATTTTTAGCGGGATTGGCGATGGTGAAAACGAGTTATTACGAGTAGTTTGCTGGGGAATAGCTGGCAGTTTGTTAGGACTTGGACTTTCCAAACGGATTCCTAACTTAGGAATGCTTCGCGGCGCGGGCGGAGGCGGTGTTGGGGGCGTGTTGGGCGGATGTTTGTTTATTTTGTTCGCTTATACTTTATCCGGTACGGCGGGCCGTTTAGCTGGCTGTGCTGCGATCGGCTTTTGGATTGGAATTATGCTAGTTGTGGCTGAAACTTTGTTTAACAAAGCTTGGCTGGTAATTAGTTATGATACCGGAGTCAATCGCACTCTGACTATTGGTGCGGAAGCAGTTACTTTTGGTAGCGATGACAACTTGTCTATTATCTGTATTCCGAATGTTTCGCCGCTGGCTATGCGCTTTCAATTGGAGGCTGGTCAAATTGTGTGCGAAAATTTTGATAGTGGATCTGTGAGTTATTTGCGATCGGGCGACCAAAAGAGAATCGGAAATTGTACAATTACAGTCGGAAACTCTGATTTGCCTACCCAAACTGATGCGAAAGTTCTGCCTACCTTTATATCAGCTAAGCCAGCAGTAAGTTCTTTTACCACCAGCAAACTTTCCCTGAGATTAGGAAGTCGAATTATTCCTTTGAATCCAGAAACTCAATTATCAATATCCGAGATACCGAGTTTAACATCAGCCGCATCTAACGGTGTTATCGCTACTGTTAATGCTCATTCCAGAGATGAGCTTTTATTGGAGATGAAGAATTTGTCCGATCGCGCTTGGTGGGCCACAGACAGTCAAGGCGACATGAAAATGATTGAACCAGAAAATACCTTAACTTTGGCATTAGGAATGAAAATCGAATTCGGTGAAATTGACGGCGAGATTGTATAAATAAGTGGCTAGAATAACAGGCTCTCAGCCATAGCCTGGGAACCTATACAGCAGATTTCAGGTTTAGGTCGTACATTCAATATCCCGTAGGGACACGGCACTGCCGTGTCCCTACAAGAACTATGTATCTCACATACCTAAAAAGTGCTATATCTAAAGGCTCGGCCTCATCGCAAGAGAACGAGTAAACGACTAATAAATAAAAGGTTTAGAAAACTTGAAAAAATACGTAGCAGTAATTGATCAAGGAACAACTAGCACCCGATTTATGATATTCGATCGCGCGGGACAGATAGTTGCCAGCAACCAACAAGAACACCAGCAAATCTATCCGCAGCCTGGATGGGTAGAACACAATCCCGAGGAAATTTGGAAACGTACCCAAAGTGCGATCGAAACTACGCTTAAAATCGGCAATATTGACCCGAAAGATATTGCAGCACTCGGAATTACCAACCAGCGCGAAACTACAATTGTTTGGAATAAACAAACGGGAAAAACTTACGGTAACGCGATTGTTTGGCAAGATACCCGCACGCGCGACATTTGCGACAAGTTAGCTGAAATCGACGGGAAAGATAGATTTAGAAAAAAATGTGGTTTGCCATTAGCTACTTATTTCAGCGGGCCAAAAATTAAGTGGATGCTCGATAATATTCCCGGATTGCGGGAAGCTGCAATGCGAGGGGATGCGATTTTTGGTAATGTCGATACTTTTCTAATTTGGAAGTTAACAGGCGGTATGCACATCACCGATGTTACTAATGCCAGTCGCACGATGCTGATGGATTTGCAAACCCTTGATTGGGATGCCGAAACTTTGGAAATAATGGAAATTTCCCGGAAAATGCTGCCAGAAATTCGCCCTTCCAGTCAAGTTTTTGGACTTGCAAAAGGATTGTTAGAAAGTGTGCCGATTGCTGCTGCTTTGGGCGATCAACAAGCGGCTCTTGTTGGTCAAACTTGTTTCAGTTGCGGGGAGGCGAAAAATACTTACGGTACGGGCTGTTTTATGCTGATGAATACGGGTGAGGCGATCGTCCCTTCAAACCACGGGTTGCTGACAACAGTCGCCTACAAGCTCGGAGAATCCCCCGCTGTCTATGCTTTGGAAGGCAGTATTGCGATCGCCGGAGCATTAGTCCAATGGTTGCGGGACAATTTAGGGATGATTTCCACATCTGCCGAAGTAGAAACATTAGCAAAAACAGTTGAAGATAGTGCCGGAGTTTACTTTGTCCCTGCCTTTTCTGGACTCTATGCACCCTATTGGAAAGACAGCGCCCGGGGAGTAATTGCAGGTTTAACTCGCTACGTGACTAAGGCACACATTGCCCGCGCCGTATTGGAAGCGACAGCATGGCAAACACGGGAAGTATTGGATGCGATGAATCAAGATTCTGGTGTCGAACTTTTGTCTTTAAAAGTAGACGGAGGAATGGTGGTAAATCACACGTTGATGCAGTTTCAGAGCGATGTTTTGGGAGTACCTGTGGTGCGGCCTGTGGTGACAGAAACTACGGCACTCGGCGCGGCTTATGCGGCTGGTTTGGCGGTGGGTTTTTGGAGTCAGCTAGCAGAATTACGGGAAAATTGGGCGGTGGATTGTACTTGGGAACCGCAAATGCCGATCGCACTTCGCGAACAAAAATATAATTTGTGGAAAAAAGCAGTTTCCCGCACATTCGATTGGGAAGAATGAATCGCTGACTCAAGCCCGAAATCTGTATTTAATGGTATCATCAAATCAGCACTATTTTTCAAGTCGCAAATAAATGATTTCGCTAATTAACTTAAAAAAAATTCTCGTCGCCACTCTGTTGATACTGACACTGGCATTTGTAGAAATCGCCACTAATTCCGAAAGTGCGATCCTCTTCGAGGGCTTCGCTAACGCCGATACAGCTATAACTCCCGCAACCGCAACCGCAGCCGAAGTCTTCAGCGCTAACTGTGCTGGTTGTCACATCAACGGTGGCAACATTATCAGGCGCGGCAAAAACTTGAAACAAAAAGCATTAAAAAAATATGGCATGGATTCCATCGCCAATATTTCCAACTTAGTAACCAACGGCAAAGGTATTATGCCCGCTTACAAAGCTCGTTTGTCCGAACAACAAATTATCGATGTTTCAGCTTACGTCTTATCGCAAGCTGAAACTGATTGGAAATAAGGACGGACTGAAGTCCTGACTACAAACCTTGATTGGAAGTATTAACAGATGAAAAAATATGATTGTTTGCGCAAGATTGTAACTATTATTAGCTTATGTCTCTATCTAATCGTCGTAAACAGCCCGCCCGCCTTTGCCTCGATTCACAAATATCCAGAGGCCGCCGACAGAGTAATGTTTCGATCCGTACAAAGCCTACGCGATAATGAGGACAAAGCGTGGCAAGTTGTTTTGTACAAGCGAGTAAAGTCGGGAGTAGTTAACTCGTTAAACCTGAGATTGGTAGGATTTCCCGGAACAGAATTGGAGCACCCTCTGCCGCTGAAAGTTGTGGCGGGAAATCAGGAAATTGGCCAGGCAAATGATATTTGGAGCGAGTCAGATTTGCCGATTAATGTCGGAGAATATGATTTCAAATCAATAATTGTAAAATTGGAAAGCAATCGACCTTTGCGGTTGAATTTGCCCGTAAAAAATCAACCAGAAACAGAATTACTGGTTCCTCCTTTTTCGGTCAGAGAATGGCGGGTATTGCTAGATACAAACTAAATCTGGGTGCATCTCAATTTTGGAAGGGCGAAGATGTTTGCAAAAATGAGATGTACCCCCAAATCTCCCAATTCGATCGCACTGTATAGTTAAAATCGATACAATTTACAGTTTTATGTATCAAAAATAACCATATTTAAATATGCCTTAAGGTAGATTTAACCTATTTTAAGGTAATTGTGAAACAAACTAAAAGCGGAGTTAGTCTGATGATACAACTCCACTGTTTTAACGTTCGTGTTCTCAGGGTAAATTTACTATGACTTTGATCAGTACAATTGTCGGAAAAGCTTTGGCAACCGGTTATTTAACGGTTGAAGCGGAAGAACTGCTGCGACAGCAGTTGCAGATGACCAAGTACGGTTTAGAAGATTTTGAGGCTTTTATTACTTTGCAAAAAGAGGTGATGGAAGGTAGGGTAAGACACCAAGCTTTGGAATTGTTGCGATCGAGCAAATGTTCGGTGACTGCATAAATTAAGGTCGATCGCGCTTTTGGATCGATCGCACTTTTGGATAGAATTAAGGGCGATCGATCTTTGTATGTCGATCGGTCATTCGCGATCGGACAAGATGCCACCCCACAAAAAAATCCACTCTTTGTGGAACAGGCCCGAAAGCCTGTTCATAAAAATGATACGCCAAGCCTGGAAAAAGGTTTCTACTCCATTCCTAGCTGTTGCCTTAACGCTTCTGGAACATTAACGGCTATATCCAAATCTCGAATATTTTCCCACTTTGTATTTTCATCCCATTTGACATCGCCAAAAATGCGATCTCCGAGGTTTGCGAGGCTGAGGTCTGCGAAGATGAGGTTTGCGCCACTGAGGTCTGCGAAGATGAGGTTTGCGCCACTGAGGTCTGCGGCGCTGAGGTTTGCGCCGCTGAGGTTTGCGCCACTGAGGTCTGCGCCGCTGAGGTTTGCGCCGCTGAGGTTTGCGCCACTGAGGTCTGCGCCACTGAGGTTTGCGCCGCTGAGGTTTGCGTCGCTGAGGTTGGCTCCGCTGAGGTTTGCGGTGATGAGGTTTGCGGTGATGAGGTTTGCGGTGATGAGTTTTGCGCGGCTGAGGTTTGCGCGGCTGAGGTTTGCGGTGATGAGGTTTGCGCCGAAGAGGTCTGCACGGCTGAGGTCTGCGCGGCTGAGTTCTGCGCCGATGAGGTTTGCGCCGATGAGGTTTGCGTCGCTGAGGTTGGCTCCGCTGAGTTCTGCGTGCCAGAGGTTTGCACCGACGAGGTTCGCGCCACTAACGTATGTGCCGCTGAGGAATCTCCCAACTGTTTGGAGAAAGCCAAAATCCCCAACACAACAGCTATAACCGATGATACGCAACAACCGACCGTCATCGTCAAGTTTACCTTCACCATTAGGTTTCCCGCAAGGATAAAAAACCATTTGGTCTTTGAATTCATCTCTCTCCTGACCGTAACGGTGCAACTCCAACAGCAAAATCATCACATTCAAACCAGCATAAATATCTATTTGTCGCTGTCCTAATTCTTGGGTTTTCAATTGCTCTCGCAGCAGTCGCATCTTCTTCTGAGGCAAACTTTCCGGCAGCAAATCAATAAATTCCCCCTCGCACCACCGCAGATAAAAAGCTTCCAGACGCTTGAATAACTCCACAGGACGAAACGAACTTTCCTCCCCTGCACCAGCCGGAGTCGTTAACAACCCCATCAAATATTCCACAATTTCTGCCGTCAGCGCCCCATAACCCAACAAATCATAAATCTCCCAATCCATATCAGAATCTTTAGTATTAAATCCTTTACCTTTCTTTCCCGGTTCCGTCCACTCTTCCAGACTTTCTTTCAATCGTTCCGCACACAGAAATTCACCAAAACTCTTGTGTACAAACTCCACAGAACCGTCTTTACTGCCTTGCTGAAGATAAAAAACCGCCAAAGCATTTCTCAGAGGATTATCGCCAATCCGTTGTTGTGCTTCCTCAAGTAATGCTTTAACCGAGCTATCTGCTTTCAATCGTTCCTTAATCATCGCTACATCAGCACATTCTCCTCCCGACTGCACCACGCACAATCCTGCTTCTGTCAAGATGTGCCGCAAATCCTCTGTTTCCAATTCTGTCAAAGCGCGATTCAGCCATTTAGACCGCTGTTCTGTGAGTACCCAATTCACAGCTTGGTTGTAAATCAAAATTTTTGCTTGAGTGCTGTTAGTTCCTTGAAAATCTTCAACTTTCAAGATTCCATCTCGGTGCATCGCCGCTAACAGATAAAGCAATAGTGGTTCTCGCGCCAAGTCTGATTTCACCTGTTCAGGACAGCATTCATCTTGCAAGAACTGCTGAAAAGCTGAGGTTTTTTCCAACCCAATTTGCGCTTCCCACTTCTTCAACCACTGTTGCTGCAATTCATCATCCATCATTTGAATTTCGACTCGTTCCAGGTTATCTGGCATTTGCCTTTCAATCCCATGCAAAGCTAAAGGTCTGCCAGTAATCAAAACTCGGTGTCCCATTTCTGAATTCTGCTGACAGGCTTCCTGAAATTGTCCTACTTGCTTGAGAAATTCCTCTAAGCCGCCACTACTTCTTCGTTGCATCACCAACTCATCAAAGCCATCTAAGAAAAATACATATCGCGTATTTCGATCCGTCAACCAGCCATCATCGCTAGTAAAACCCGCATTAACTGCTTCTTTCAGCGTTTCTCGAAAACTCTTTTGCAATGTGGAAATCTTTTGCAATCGAATTAACACGGGTGTCCAAACTGGATGTAAATGTTGCCGCACCCAGTCAGCAAACATCCGACAAAAAACGCTCTTACCGCGTCCTGGCCCAGCTTCGACGAACATCACCATATCTTGTTTCTGTTCATCCTCAAGCAATTGCTTTGCCCAAGTTTCTAAATCAAATGCTGTGACGTGCTCATTAACCTTGCCATTTTTATCAATAGGCTTAGCCTCCAGAGACACGTAAATATCCTTGAATGAAAACTTCTCTTCAAATACAGTTTTTTGCGGTAGATTTGCAATCTGGTCTTCTAGGTAGTTATCAATGCTTTGATATTGCCGCTGTTCCTCCCGCCATTCGCTGAAAGAAGACTGTCCGAGATGTTTCATAGCATCCCCACAAATTGCCCAAGCTTCGATTAAGTAGCGGTGAGTATTAGCAGCAACTCTCTTTGTCAATATCTTAGCTTGACTGTCTTCTAGTCCTGCTTGTTCCAGCCGCTCTGATAGCACTAAATTAAATTCCTTGGCTAATATCGACTCGCGGAAGCACATCACAGTTTCTTTAGCTGATTTATCGCTAAATTCCAAATCCGCCAGTTTCTTAAGCAACTGCTTGACTTTATCGGAAACCGGAGTTTGCCCGATACGATTTAACAAACTTGCGTCTTGTCCAATAAAATCCTTAAAACTTTCCAGATAAGCCGCCTGACTGACCAGGAAAATGCACTCAGCTAAAGTCGGCTGCTGTTGAGTTTTTTCAATAAAAAACGCCAGCATTTTCGCCGCAATCCCGACAAATGGCAATCCAGTTCCCACAACTTGAGCTAAGGGAGAGTTCAAAACCTCTAGCAGGAAGTTGCTGTCGAGCCCTTGTTCTTTCAACATTTTTGCCAATTCTGCGGCTGTTTTGCCTCCTTCTCCGATTGCCTCCGCTGCGTCGGCGGAAAACAGTTCTTTGATATCAGTAGTGAAGAATTTCTTGATGCGATTTGCCATTTTTACCTGCCCTGTTGCAGAAGAGAGAATCTGAGAAAATCTACATTTAACTCTGTAAGCATTCCGTAGTTCGTCGCCACAAATCTGTTCTCAAACTAACAATTAGAAAAGATTAATTACCTTTTACCTTGACAAAACTCCAATAATCCGCAATAATAGTAGATTGTCTGTCTAAATCCGGCTCGGATCAGGTTAAGACATTCTAAAAGCTGGAGAGCAGTCAGCAGTCAAAAGTCCACAACGACCAATGACCAAAGACTCATCAGCTACCTGTACGGCAATCTCAACAACCATCCCATGACTTACGCAATCATTGAAACTGGCGGCAAACAATTTCGGGTAGAACCAGGCCGCTTCTACGACATCGAACTGCTTCACGTCGAAGCCGAATCACAAGTTACCATAGACAAAGTATTTCTGATCCAGCATGAAGGCGAGGTTCATATCGGCCAGCCTTTATTAGAAAATGCCACTGTAGAAGGAACGGTGCTGCGGCATTTCCGGGGCCGAAAAATCCTCGTCTACAAGATGAAGCCGAAAAAGAAAACTCGGAAGAAAAAAGGGCACCGTCAAGAAACAACTCGGTTTATGATTGACTCTATTACAGTCAACGGTACAGTCATAGCCGCCAGAGATTTAACTGAAGCAGTTGTTGAAACTCCCCAAACTGGCGAAATTGAATCAGAATAAACAATAGTAAATACAGTTGAGGACATTATGGCCCATAAGAAAGGTACAGGCAGTACACGTAACGGACGCGACTCTAATTCCCAGCGTCTGGGTGTCAAAAAGTACGGTGGTCAAGTTGTCAGAGCTGGCAACATTTTGATCCGTCAACGCGGCACGAAAGTTCACCCTGGTAATAATGTTGGTATCGGCAGAGATGATACTTTGTTTGCCATGATTGATGGTGTGGTGACTTTTGAAAGAAAGGGCAAAACTCGCAAGAAACTTAGCGTTTATCCTGTTGTAGCAGCACCTGTAGCTGAAGCTGTAGCAGTTTAATTTGGATATTTGGCGCGTTCTTTAAGTCTCTTTTGTTGGTCTCGAAGTCTCGATCCCCCCCTTAATAAGGGGGGGACAAGAGAATTAATTCAAAGTCCCCCTTCTTAAGGGGGATCTAGGGGGATCTATACTTCGCCTACAAGTAACATTTATTACTCTTGAAGGGATTGATTAGCTAATTTGTGGCTAACCTCCTCCGACAATTGTGACAATTTCTAAGATGTCGCCTGCTTGCATTTGTGTGGTTTGCCAAAATTGTTTGTGCAGAATTTCGCCGTTGTACTCCACAGCCAGCAATCGCGGATTTAAACCTAGTTGTTTTAATAATTCTGGTAGCGGTGTTTCGATCGCACAATTGCGAGTTTCTCCGTTAACTTGCAACGTAATTTGATTAGTCATTCGTTATTAGTTATTTGTTATTAAATATACAGCACTTTTCAGGTTAGTGAGGTACACAACAGAGGTAGGGACACGGCACTGCCGTGTCCCTACGGCAATAGAAGAGCAATCGGGGTGTACTTCATAAACGTGGAATCTACTGTATCAAATCCGGTGGCATCGGTATTAATATTACCCACAGTCACGACACGGTAGTGCGGTTTCCCTACAATTATATCGGGGTAGGGAAACGACTTTTGGAGTGTCCTCGGTTACTAGGTTTTTCCTTGCAAAGCTTTCTGGGCTTTCAGACTCTGCATCCGAATGAGCTGCGAGATGAAAAACTGGGTGACTAAAGTGGGTTGTTCTGCTTCCATAATGGCGCGTACTGTGGCTACTCTTTGAGCTCCGGCATTTAATACTTGATCGAGGTTGTTGATATCGATTCCGCCGATCGCAAACCAAGGAATCGGCGACTTATCAGCAGCATACCGCACGTAATCCAAACCCGCAGCCTGTTTATCGGGTTTAGTAGGAGTGGAATAAACCGGCCCAACTCCAATGTAATCGGCTCCCTCTTCAATAGCTCGCTGCATTTCATCGGCATTCGTAGTAGAACGGCCGATGATGCGTCCCGGGCCAAGCAACTTGCGGGCTTCCGCCACAGGCAAATCTTGCTGTCCTAAGTGTACGCCGTCGGCATCCGCTGCGATCGCCAAATCCACGCGATCGTTCACAATCAACAAAGCATCATAACGATGACAAAGTTCGCAAAGCTGCCGCACATTGGCCAATTTTACTGCATCGTCTGAGGTTTTGTCGCGGTACTGTACCAAAGTCAGTCCGCCTTGCAAAGCAGCTTCCACGACTGGTAACAAATTGTCTCTCGGCGAAGTTACCAGGTATAACTGCGATCGAAGTAACTGCTGGTAGCGCCGATAAGCCAGCAAATTGCTTTCAAGAGTATAAACCCGATAGCGCATCTGCTTAAAAGCCGCGCCCATATTCGGATCGTAAATTTTGCCGTACTCTTCCAGTACCCGCAGTGCTTCTTCCACTCGACAAAAATTCGCTTCCAGTAGATGCTGGATGCTCGATCGCACCTCTTCCTGCGGGTGAGTCAGCTCCGTACCCGGATCGGCGGGCGTATCCCTAGCACTGCGCAATTCTGCTACGTGCCAAACAGCCAATTCTTGACGCAGTTGCTTGCACTCGCCAGCTAAATCGGCGCTATTTAGACCAAACCTGCACCATTCTTCAATAATTCTCAACCCTTCGCGCGCGCGATCGAGATTTGCATCTAAAATCCGACAGAGGGCTGGCTGTGCCGGTAAAGTTCTGTTTTGTTTATCGGTCATCAGAAGCACCTTAGTTATGTTTAATCGTACCAGTCAAACCGCTACATTCTGTCACGCCGTCAAGATCGTAGCAATGCGATCGGTTTAAGTCTGGCATCAACCAATGTAAATTTGACGAATTTTTAAGTTTTGTTTAAATTAAGGAAAAAAAAGCATAATGGATCAAACTTGTTGAGAGTGGAATCGTTAGGCTGCATACCACACTTCGGAGGAGAGCCGTGAGGTTAGCAGAAAAATTAAAAAGATTAAGGGACAAAAACCCAAACAGGCGGGGATATTTTAAGTTCGATCGCAAAAACCCGACACGAAACACGGGATGCGAAACCCGACTCAAAGATAAATTGCGTTTTTTTATGATCCTAAAATTAGAACAGAACAAGTGCAAAAAAGGTCGTAGCTTGCGGGGCGGAACGCCATCGGCAAACAAAGGCGTGAGTTCATGCCTTCTGCTAGTCTTTGCCAGCACAGCCTTTTGCCACCTTCAACCGTCTGTTATCGCAGCCGAGACTCCCTCCGTAAGGCTCATTTCTCAGGCAGCCCAGAGCGACATTAACATACTCTACGTGAGCTCTAGCGGGGGCAGCGACACGGGGGGAAATGGGAGCGATCGATCTCCGTTCAAAACCCTCACCTACGCCTTAAGTGTCGCTCCACCCAAGACAGCGATTTTGTTAGCGCCCGGTACTTACAGCGCTCAAAGCGGCGAAAAATTTCCATTGATGCTGAGATCCAACGTGACTGTTCAGGGAAATCCAAACACTCGTGGCCAGAATATTATCATCAAAGGCGGAGGAGACTTTATTAGTCCGACTTCAGCGGGTCAAAATATCGCGATTTTAGGCGCAGATGGGGCGGGACTCAGCGGGGTGACGGTGACGAATACCAACTATCGCGGTTATGCTTTGTGGATCGAATCGAGTTCTCCGATCGTGGTTAACAATACTTTTTCGGGGAGCACTCACGACGGGATTTCGGTAGTAGGTACTGGAAGGCCGACGATTGGCGGGAATTTTTTCTCGAAAAATGGAGCTAACGGGATCACGATTTTTGGTAGTTCCCGGCCGGAAGTTCGAGATAATACCTTTGAAAACACGGGATTTGGGGTAAATGTAGCGCAGAACGCTTCGCCTCTGTTGATCGGTAACAAAATTACTCGCAATAAAGACGGCGTAGTCGTCCAAGCTGATGCTAGACCGGTGCTGCGTAACAATTATATCGAAAGGAACCAGCGGGACGGAATTGTGGCGATCGCCCGATCGCTCCCAGATTTGGGAACTTCAGCCGAACCGGGCGGAAATGTGATTCGCAACAACGGTCAATACGATGTGAACAATGCCGCCAAAGGTCAAGTAATTCCAGCTTACGGGAATCAATTGTTGAGCAATCGGACGACAGGATTGATCGATGTGGCGGGAACTTTTAGCCCGCCCCAGCCAATTGCGGGAAATAATTTGCAGCTAACGGTCGATCGACCTTTGGGCACTGGCGGCCCAGAAACTTCTCTCCCGGCTTACACGCCCGGGCCGTTAACTCCGAGGACTCAAAGAGCGCCGCAACCGCCAAGAGTGGAAAATCGATCGACACCGCCAAATACTCAGTTACAGCCTCTTCTTCCTCCCAGAAACGCCAATTCTGCGCCTACTGCGACACGGGCGATCACAATTCCCGTCCCCGATCCAGATGCTCGATCGGTTCCCGAAATTGCAGTGCGCCAGCCAATTCTTCCTCCCAATTTTGATAGTGCTAGTTCAGTTTCTTCCGACGGTAAATTGCCGGTTCCAGGGCGCAACATTCCGATAGGAAGGGGTGGCTATGTACCTGCTGATTTAGGAGGTACTCCTGTAGCCGATTCCCGGGAGAATTCTTTGCCCGATCCGAGGGAAAGTTCGCGATCTGGCGATCGAGCTAAAGCTTTGGGTTTCCGGTATCGTGTAGTTGTAGACGCCGAGAGTCAGGACGCCAGACAAAAGATGCAATCTCTAGTTCCCGATGCTTTTCGTACTTTTAGCAACGGGCGATCGGTGATCCAAGCCGGTGCTTTTCAAGAACGCGAAAAAGCTGAGGAATTAGCACAAATGCTCGCCCAAAACGGTTTTAATGTGCGAATTGAAGACATTAAATAGTTATGGGAATTGGGAGTTGGGAGTTGGGAATTGGGAATTGGGAAGAGCCTTTCCGGGTAATACCAATTTTTTATGAGGCTGCATAGAATTTCGATCCCCCCTAACCCCCCT
>ENA-OFCI01000232-OFCI01000232.1-metagenomes-genome-assembly--contig:-NODE-232-length-37616-cov-25.757594_pt1 | contig 37616 bp, 30 predicted proteins | sample MGYA00153391_OFCI01 | MGnify analysis MGYA00153391
TTCGCCGCCGCAGGCACCCCCGGCTTCTGCAACTCCGTCAAAATCTGTTGCAACATCGATCGCATCTCATCCGTCTTCGGCTGGATCAGCACCAGTTCATCTACCAACTCACCCACGATCTCGATGGCGATCGGTTCGGGTAAATCTTGCTTTTTCACTTGTTGCGCTAGCGATCGAACATAATCGCCATCCTTCTCGCGAATCTCCTTCCACTTCAAGTCAATTCGTTGTTGAAGCATCACTTTGTCTTCATCGCGGCTAGTCACCTTCGCCATCTCAAGACCATCCAACTGGTCATAGAGCATTTTGAGTTGGGTTTGGAGTTGAGAGGTACGATCGGACATAACGGTTTTCGGGGGAGATTGACAACGCTACTTATAGTTTACCTATCCATCACAAGAAATTCCGGAAATCTCTTCACCTCATAAAAATCTACTTCGCTATAATTGATTATACGAAGTGATAATTAATTGCAAGAATTGACTATAAATCCTATGATCCAACCCCTAACCGTTGGCGATGCCTCCCAGAATGGGAATCGCATTAAGCTTACATCTCACGACTCTGGCAATTTCACGCTCACCATTCCCAGCGCGATCGCCAACGCCATCCCCATGACCTCCAATAGCGAAATCACCTTTGAGATTATTAATGGAACCCTCATCCTCAAAGCCCAAGAGAAAACCGAATACACCCTCGACGAACTCCTCACAGGCATCACCCCGGAAAACTGCCACGGTGAACTGGACTGGGGAAATCCCGTTGGACAGGAACAATGGTAGAAATAGCCTACAGTCCCGATCGTGGAGATATCGTTTGGATTAGCCTTGACCCAACCCTTGGGAGAGAACTCCAAAAACGCCGTCCCGCCTTAATCCTCACCCCAAAAGCCTATAATCTCAAAACATCCCTTGCGTTGATCGTTCCCATCACTAGCAAAGTCAAAGGTTACAGCTTTGAGGTCGCTCTACCGATCGACTTGTCCATTCAAGGTGTCATTCTGAGTGATCAGATTCGATCAATCGACTGGCGAAGTCGTGATGCTCAATTTATCATCACCGCATCCATCGTATTACTCAACGCTGTGCGAGCCAAACAAAAAGCACTACTGCCTTGATGCACTCCCGGCTTCTGCAACTCTGCTAAAATCTGTTGCAACATCGATCGCATTTCATCCATCTTCACGATCGGCTCCAACTCATCCACCAACTCACCTACGATCGCAAGCGCCAGGACTTCAGAACGTAAAGGCGTTACCCTACCCCTGCAAAAGGGCGATCGAAAACGTGGTGCCTTTTCCTTCATGGCTCTCCACCTGAATCGTTCCGTGATGACTCTCGACAATAGTCTGCACAATGGCCAATCCCAATCCCGAACCGCCGGACTGCTTCGATCGCGCGGGGTCTACTCGATAAAAGCGATCGAACAATTGCGGGAGCGAACCCTCTGGAATGCCGATTCCCGTATCAATAACTTTCACAAGCCAAATCAATTGGGTACTACGTTTCTGAGATTGTAACTCTAGCGTAATTTTTCCATTCTCAGGCGTGTACTGAATTGCATTGCTTACCAGGTTAGTAAAGACCCGCGCTAAAGCACTGCGATCGCCGTCCATCATGGCCGTTAACGAATCGGTTTTTAAGGTCAGATCAATGCCCTTTTCAGCGGCGATCGTGCCCTGTTCTTCTAGAACTTCATCAATTAGATCCCGCAGATCGACCTCTGCCCAAGCCGCCGCCACCATACCACTATCCTGCCGCGCCAGAAAAAGCAAGTCGTCCACAAGTTTGCCTAGCCGACGCGTCAGTCGCTCGGTGACGAGAAGGTGCGATCGCACTTGCTCAGGATTGGCGTCGGGTTCACTTAGGGCCACTTGCACATTGGTTTGAATCACCGCGATCGGATTGCGCAACTCATGGGACGCGTCGGCTGTAAACTGCCGCAGCCGCTGGTACGACTCCCGAATCGGCTGCATCGCCAACCCCGACAAAAACCACCCCGCCGCCCCCACCAGCATCGTCATCCCACTAATCCACAGCAACAGATCAAGCAGCAACTCCCGAATCGGCTTCGTCACCTCAAACCACGGATGACTCACCCGCAAATACCCCAACACCTGCCTTCCGAGGGTCACTCGCTGCGTTACCTGCCGAATCGTCCGCACCTCGTCTATGGCAACGGTTTCGCCTCGATGAGTCATACTATTGCTTGTCTGGAGCGTCAGCTTGGGCGGCTCCACAAACGTAGACCACTTTAAGTCTCCTGCTTGTGTGAACCATTCGAGATCGATGTGATCGTCTTCTTGCTCCAAAAAATTATCCCGAAAACTCAGTTCAATGTTGACCTGCAACGACCTCGATCGCGGTTCCACAGGCTCAATCACGAGCGATCGGCTTACGACTTCCACCACATGGTTTAACGTGTCGTCAATGCGTTCAATCAACGTATTGCGAACATAGAAAAATACACCTGTTGCAAACGTGAGCAACAGGACCGCAGTCACTGCCGTGTACCAAATCGCCAATCGTCGTCGCGTGGTTTGAAACACTGGTTTGGGATGCTTTTTGGAATGCTGTCTAAATAATATTTAAAATACTATTTGGGCTGTTTCACCCGCGTAGCTCGGTTAGCATTAGTCAACATGCTGCTGGGCATCCGTTCGGCATCACGAACTTTCTTACCGCGCCAGAAGAGTCGAATCGGCGTCCCTCGGAACCCCAAGGATTCGCGGAATTTGCGTTCGATGTAGCGACGGTAGCCATCGCCGAACAGGTCGGGATTGTTGACAAACAAAGCGATCGCAGGCGGCTGGGCACTGACTTGGGTCCCGTAATAAATCTTGCCTTGCTTTCCTTGTCGAGTCGAAGGCGGCGTGTGCCACATGACCGCATCTTCAATCACCTCATTAATGGTGGACGTGCTGATGCGACGACGGTGCTGTTCAGCAGCCGGGGCAATGAGATCAAAGATCTTCTCGACCCGCTGACCGTTCAGGGCACTGGTGAAAATAATATCGGCCCATTCGGTGAAGTGAAAGCGCGATCGGATTTCCCGTTCAAATTCATAGATAGTGTTGGAATCTTTTTCGATCATGTCCCACTTGTTCACGACCACTACGCAAGCACGACCTTCATCAAGAATGCGCCCTGCTAGCTTTTGATCTTGATCCGTGACGCCATCTTCCGCGTCCAATACCATGAGAACCACATCCGATCGGCTAATGGCTTTGAACGTCCGGTTAATGCTGAAAAACTCTGCGCCGTAATCGACATTTTTCTTGCGACGAATCCCCGCCGTATCAATGAGACGGTAGTGAATGCCACCGCGCTCCACTTTCATGTCAATGGTGTCGCGGGTTGTTCCGGAAATATCGGAGACGATCGATCGATTTTCACCCGTAAAGGCATTAAGCAAGCTGGACTTGCCGACGTTTGGACGACCAATGATCGCCACTCGGATTTCGTCATCTTCTTGTACCTCTTCAGACGGCGGAAGATATTGCATCACATCATCAAGCAGTTCCCCGGTGCCGTTCCCGTGAATCCCTGACATCGGATAGGGCGTACCAAGGCCCAACGTCCAGAACTCCGACGCCTGCAAGTCACCCTGCATCACCGACTCACACTTATTGACCGCCAGCACGACCGGAACAGTCTGAAGCCGCAACCAGCCTGCGATTTCCTCATCGGCGATCGTCAAGCCCTGCCGTCCATCCACTACAAAAATCGCGACACAAGCCTCAGCCAACGCAGCTTCCGCCTGCTCTCGAATCAGCGGCAAAAATTCCGTCTCGTCATCAAACACCAATCCACCCGTATCCACCACCATGAACTCACGATCGAGCCAAAACGCACGCTTGTAGCTCCGATCGCGCGTAATACCTGGTTCGTCAAATACGATCGCATCTTGCACTTGTGCCAGACGATTTACGATCGTGGATTTCCCGACATTGGGACGACCGATAATGGCAACAACAGGTAACGGCATAGGAGTTGATGTGGGAAGGGCTAAAGAGGGAAGATACAGTATACGGGATGCTGCCCCAAAAATATTATATTTAATGGCTGGAGATGAAGTGAGCCTCGCGCGCGATCTAGACCAGTCCGACTCGTGGATTAACGGTATTGATCAGACGCAATTCTTCGTAAAGCTCGCGTTCACGATCGCTTAAGGCTTTGGGAATGACTAGTTGTAGCTCTACGATTTGATCCCCGCGATCGCCGGATTCATTGGGATAGCCTTTCTTTGCGAGACGGTAGCGCTGGCCGGACTTGACCCCCGCTGGGATATTCATTCGCACGAGGCCATCGAGCGTCGGCACCTCAATTTCGCCGCCCATCACCGCTTCGGGAATCGTCAACGGCACCTGACAAACGAGATTAAATCCATCGAGACGATAAAACCGATGGGTCGGCACCTCGATCGTCAGAAACAGATCCCCGCCATTGATCCCTTGGCCTTCGAGCCGAATCCGCTGCCCCGACAGCATGAATCCCGGCATCGTCACTTCAAGCAGCCGTCCATCTTCTAATCGAATTCGCTCCTTCCCGCCGCTGTAGGCTTTTTCTAAAGGGACCGTAAGCTGTGCTTCGGCATCACGAGGACGAAGACGACGCGGTTCTGGAGTAGCCGCTGCTGATTGAAATTCATCCCGCGCGGGTTCACGTCGAGATTGGGCCTCTGAACGAGAGTCTGAACGGGATTGCGATTCGGGTCTAGATTGAGATGGTGGACCCCAATCTTCATTCCGGGTTTTGGGTTCAGGTCCCCAGTCCTCTTGAGGGGATGAACTTCGAGCTTGACCCTCCGATCGTGATCGTGAATCCGATCGTGAAGCCACTGGCTCATCTGTCCGAAAATTCTCGCGTGATTCGCTGAAGGATGGCGTGCGATTCGAGTCTCGCGGGGGATTGGCGTTGCTGGAGTAATTGCGATCGGGCCCGGGTGGATTGTTGCGGGGCAATCGGGTGGGGCGACCACCTTTGCGTGCGCTTTCGCGGGTATTGAGCACCGTATCGAAGAACTCATTGAAATCGCGGATATTGCTAAACTCCTCTTCTTTTTCTTCAGGTTGCGGGGCACCTGTTTTCGGTTTAAAGAAATCCCAAGCTTTATTAACGCCTGCGAAGCCTTTTTGCTTCCAGAAATTTCCAAATTTATCGTATTGCGCGCGGCGTTCCTCATCAGAGAGGACTTCGTAAGCTTCATTAATATCTTTAAATTTCTCTTCTGCCTCTCGGTTTCCCGGATTCATATCAGGGTGATAGGACCGAGCGAGACGACGGTAAGCGCGTTTGATTTCATCCGGTTCGACATCACGATCGACCCCTAGGATTTCATAATAATTACGAAAATTTTGCATAATTCAAGAATCCCAAAGCATCCAATTACATCAAACCCATGCGAAATATCCCACCATATCCCGCCATCCGCCCCATCCGACATTCCACATCCGACGTAGGATGCGTTAAGCGAAGCAACGCATCAATCCTAAATCCCCCCAATCACCCCCAATCATCCCCATCCCAATTGTCATAATCATAATTAGGCCGATCGGATCGTTGAGGCTTCCGGTCCACCGGACGATCGCGCGAATCCCTTCCCGAAGCATCATAATACCCAGCTGCGCGAGGTTCCTGCGTTGATCGATCGTTTCGATCGTCATAGCGATCCGTCGTGCGATCATCCCGTCGGTCGTCATAGCGTTCATTGCGATCATCATAAGAGTCCCGCGAAGTATCCCGCGAATCCGAATACCCGCGACCTCGATCATCATAGCGATCGGGATTTCGATCGTTACTCGCCGGGTTAGCTGAATTAGCCGAACGATTCCCCGCACTCCAATCATCAAAGGACGGATTACGATTGGGAGGAAGCGATCCCGCGTTCCCGCCGCCGTAATTGTTGCCGTAGCTATTACCGCCACCGTAATTGTTTCCGTAACTGTTATTACCGTAGCTATTACTGCCGTAATTGTTGTAGGACCCACGATTCGAGTCATAGGAATCCCGACGATTGTTGTAATCGTAATAGTCATCATCATCGTCCAAGAAAAAGTCCTTCACAGACTTAAAGAATCCACCTTCCTCCTTATATTTTTGGTTTTCATCGTAGACCTCGCGCTGCAAATCTGAGAGCGCATCCTTAAGGTCCGCCTCCGTAATGTCCATCAGCCGCTCATCATTGTCCGCCAACGCCTGACGCAACCGCTTATTTAACGGCTCAATCCGATTGCGATAGGTTGAAACGAAATTCATCCCAAAATCCAGCGTCGCTTCCCGAAGCTGACGCTCAGACTGCACCACCATCGCTTCAGCCCGATTGCGTTTCTCCACCTTATCTCGCCGCAATCGATCGCTCTCCTCATAAACCTGCGCATCTCGCAGCATCAGTTGCACCTCCTCCGGACTCAGCGTAGACGCGCCCTGAATCGTAATGCTCTGTTCCCGGCCCGTGGTGCGATCCATCGCCGTCACCTGCAAAATCCCATTGGCATCAATGTCCAGCGACACCTGAACCTGCGGAATCCCTCTAGGCGCGGGCGGAATCCCCATGAGCTTAAAGCGGCCCAGGGTTTTATTGCCACTCGCCATTTCGCGCTCCCCTTGGACCACGTTGATTTCCACCGACGTTTGATTATCCTCAGACGTGGAAAAAACGTCCGATCGGCGCACCGGAATCGTCGTATTGCGTGGAATCAGCTTCTTCATCAAGCCACCAACCGTTTCTAGTCCAACAGACACCGGAGTCACATCCAACAGGAGAATATCCGTCAATTCCCCCGAAAGCACCCCGGCCTGAACCGCCGCCCCGATCGCCACCACTTCATCCGGATTTACATTTTGATTGGGTTCACGTCCGAGAATCGATCGCACCAACTCCTGCACCATGGGCATCCGAGTCCCCCCGCCCACCAGCACAATCTCATCAATGTCTCGTGGACCAAACCCTGCATCGCGCATCGCCTGCTTCACCGGAAGCCGCAACTGACTCACCATCTCACTGCACAGTTCTTCAAACCGCGATCGCGTCAACCGAGTCTCAATATGCTTCGGACCGTCGTCTGTGGCGGTAATAAAAGGCAGATTAATATCTGTAACAGTCACACCCGACAGTTCGATTTTTGCCTTCTCTGCTGCTTCCGTCAGACGCTGCAACGACTGTCGATCGCGCCGCAAATCTATCCCCTCTTTTTCAAGAAACTGCTCCGCCAACCAATTGACGATCGCCATATCAAAATCACCGCCGCCCAACTGCGTATTGCCACTGGTCGATCGCACCTCAAACACCCCATCCCCCACCTCCAAAATCGACACGTCAAACGTCCCGCCGCCCAGGTCAAAGACCAAAACCAGCTCACTCTGACGCCGATCGAGTCCGTAGGCTAGAGACGCTGCCGTGGGTTCATTCAGAATTCGTTTGACATCTAACCCAGCAATGCGTCCGGCATCTCGCGTAGCCTGCCGCTGGGAATCATTAAAGTAGGCCGGAACCGTAATCACCGCTCCTGTCACGGGTTCGCCCAAATATCGCCCCGCTTCGTCCGCCAGCTTCCGCAAAATCATCGCCGAAATCTCCTCCGGCGCAAAATCTCGCTCCAAACGCGGACATTTAATCTTAATATTGCTATTTTCGTCCCGGCGCACCGTATACGGAACTTGCTTGTCTTCCGGTTTTAGTTCCCCGTGTTTGCGCCCGATGAAGCGTTTAACATTGTAAAACGTATTTTGCGGATCCAACACCGATTGACGACGGGCGAGCTGACCGATGAGGCGATCGCCGTCTTTGCTGATGCCTACCACAGAGGGAGTCGTCCGCATACCTTCTGCGTTGGCAATGACCACTGGCCTGCCTCCTTCCATTACGGCAACCACTGAATTGGTGGTGCCTAGGTCGATTCCAACGACTCTTCCCATGCGATCGATACTCCAAAGAAGAGGTCACGGTAAAATACTTTAGCCGTATTTTCGGATACTAGCCCTTTATTGTATCTTGCTTACTCAGAGTGATGTCCTTTTGACAGGAGTTTGTCCATGTTTTTTAAGTTTGAAGCCGATTTTGTGGCGTCGCTCCGGTGCATTCCGATGCAGGTGCGCTTTAAACTTGATACCTGCGGGGTTAAGCTGAAGCTGCATCAGTGGAGTCTCTTCACCGCTGACGATCGCACCGCTCTCATCGATCGTCCATGCACCACGCCCTTAGAAATCCAGAACTATCACGATTTTCTCCATGAGGCCATTCATGCACGATCGGGTGAGACGGCCACGGATTTGGCGATCGATGCCTATCCTCCTTGGACGGTGGTCACGGCAATTCCAGAAAGCGTCCTAATCAAAGTTCGATCGGTTAACCAAACGCTGTCTCTAGCCCAGTGGGAAAATCTCTCGCCCTTGCGACGGTTTGCACTGATCAAGCTCAGTCGATCGAACCACGAAAATACTAACTTTTTGCCTGCTCTGGAAGAATTTGGGTGCATGAACGTGAGTACATAAATGTCTTCATTGCGGTCAAAAAAATCCCAGTTTGTGGGGATTGTCCCGCAGATAGCGACGGCCTTTAGCCTTGAACCTGCTTACACTAGCCAAGAATGCAGTAATTGCGGGGAAGTCCTTAAAAAATTCCTGTTCACCCGAACCCATACCTGTAAGTGTGGATGCGTCATGGACAGAGATCACAATGCCGCAATTAATATTGTTGACACAAAGCAAGATAGTAATAGAGTCGATGATCTTGCGTTAATTGTAGCAAACCGATCGTGCCGGTCGTTGGTACATATGATGTGGCGCGATCGTTGGTACCAACGTTAAAGGGAACAACCAGAAAACAACATTATTGTCAATCTCACACCGTTTCAACAATGCATTGAAGAATGCCTAACACAACGGGAAGATTATCGAGATAATGCGTTTCCGAATCAATCTGAAGATCCCGATCGATCGCGCCCCCACTTAACTTAAGAAATCGCCAAACATCCCCCGTTGTCACTGCCCCATAAATCGCAGACAACACCGTCCCATCCTTAAAATTAAAAATCTCCGCCGCGATCATCTGTGCGATGCACTGGGGTAATCCACTTTCAATATCTCCCTTCTTTGCCTCTACTACGGTAAACACAGGCGCTTGAATGTCAAAGTCAAAAGGATGTCTCGACAGAATGAAATCACACTCCCCATTCAATCCCTGCTCGGCATCCACATCAAAGACCAACCCTGACAACACCGAAAACTGACGCGCATTATGTTCCCGCAGTTCTAACAAAATCGGCGAAATAATGCGTTCCGATCGTTCTTTCTCTGTCGTCAACGTTGTCGCAGAAGAAATAGCGAGGGTTTGCGTCAGCCAAGCAGAAGGCGCGATCGGTTGAACCTGTGGAAAGAGCGGACTCAAGCGAGGCTGAATCCCAAACTGCTCTTTTAGCTTTTTGAAGTTAAATGATTGGTAAGCCATTGAGATTCACAATGTGAAATCATCACCAGTTTAACCCCGATTTCTTAGATGCCTTAAAAATCCGGTTCCCTCACTTCTGAGCTGAGGGACCGGATCGTTAGAAATCTTCTGTTTACCTAGATAATGGTGCCGTCTGGAATCACCGCGTTTTTCACGACGACCACAATGCCGTTGCGAATGATGAACCCCATATGTTCACGATCGGAGTCTTCAATGCGGTCTTTATTGATAATTTGGACATCGCGGCCAATGTGCGCATTTTTATCAATAATGGCGCGGCGAATGGTCGTATTCTGACCGATGCCCACCGGAACATAGGCTCCGTTCGAGCTATCCCGTGACATTTCGGCTTGAGTTTGGTAGAAATCCGCGCCCATAATCAACGTGTCTTCAATGACGCATCCTTCTTTGACGAGCGATCGTACGCCCAAGACCGAGTGATGAATGCGGCATTTTTTCAACATGCAGCCTTCGCCAATGATCGATTGCGTGATGGTGGTATCGAGAAAGTTGCTGGGGGGGAGGAACCGATGGCGCGTGTAAATCGGCGCGTTGTCATCGTAGAAACTGAAAGGCGGATTAGGGTTGGTTAGGGCCAGGTTAGCGTCGTAAAAGGACTCGATCGTCCCGATGTCTTCCCAATATCCGCTGAAGAGATAGGCTTGAATATTATTTTCTTTCGCCGCATTGGGAATGATTTCTTTCCCAAAATCAGTGAAGTCAGGGTTTTGGTGAAGGAGCTTGATTAAGGCTTCCTTTTTAAAGACATAAATACCCATAGACGCAATGTAGGGAGACTCTTTCGCCGCTTCAGGACTCAATCCTAAAATCGTCGTGTCCACCTGCATAGCCTTGAGTTCGTCGCCCGTTGGCTTCTCACAAAAATCAATCACCCGGCCCGTCGGATCAATCTTCATCAACCCAAAATCCGAGGCCCGCTTGTCATCCATGGGCACCACCGACAGCGTAATGTCCGCCCCCGTTTCTCGGTGACGCTCAACAAATTTGCGGTAGTCCATGCGGTAGAGATGGTCCCCAGACAGGATCACAAACTCATCAACATCCCACTCCTGAAGCATCCAAATATATTGGCGGACCGCATCAGCGGTGCCCTGAAACCAGTTGGGATTTTCGGGGGTCTGCTGGGCCGCGAGGACTTCGACGAAGCTGTCGTTGGCCCCAAGTCCAGAGGCATTGTAGGTTCGAGAGATGTGACGATTCAGTGACGCAGAATTAAATTGCGTTAAGACGTAAATCTTATAAATTTCCGAATTAATACAGTTGCTCACCGGAATATCGATGAGACGGTATTTCCCGGCCAACGGGACCGCAGGTTTAGCACGCTTTTTGGTTAGAGGATACAACCGAGTCCCCGCACCGCCACCCAAAATAATTCCTAAAACTCTTTTCACAAGATGTAAACCTTTATACCCATTCAACGCCTGACTAATAGTTTCAGGGCTATGGGATCCCCATGCAAGGGGTATCGTATACATTTGTGAGAATTCTTAGCGTAAACGTCCAGCAGTTTTAGTTAAAGCGATGGGTCAGAGCGATCGCAACACCGCACTGCCCGATCCCGCAAACATGACATAAGACAAAAAGAAATTAAACACAAAAATCGCCAATAACGACGTGACGACCGCCGTAGTTGTCGATTCGCCTACCCCTTTTGCGCCGCCCGTGGTGGTTAATCCCCAGCTTGTCCCAATAATCGAAATCAAAAACCCAAACACCATCGCCTTAATCGGCGCACTACACAGGTCCCATACCGTCAAAAAGCTCCGCGCCGAATCCAAAAAGACGCGCGCCGGAATCTTGTAAATCAACTCGGCCATCGCCATCCCGCCCAGCAATCCCGTACATAATCCCAAAATCGTCAACAGCGGCACCATCAAACAACAGGCCAAAACCCTCGGAATCACCAAATAATCTATTGGATCCGTCCGTAACATATAGAGCGCATCAATTTGCTCCGTCACCTGCATCGTCCCAATTTCCGCCGCAAACGCCGACCCGACCCGACCCGCTACAATCACTGCCGTCAAAACGGGCGCAAGTTCACGCGCCAACGTCAATGCCAGCACACCGCCCACCGCTGCCCCAGCGCCGAAGTTCAGAAATTCACGCGCGACCTGAATCGTAAAGACCATGCCGACGAACGTAGACGTCAATAGGGCGATCATCAACGACTCCGGACCTACCACTGACATTTGGTCCAAGGTATTGCGGACATGGATTTTGCCTTGTAAAAGATGCACCACGACCTGCCCCGCTAGTAGCATTGCGGCAATGACCCGCGCAAACCACGCCGAGACCGTATTCTTCGATCGAGATTTACCCATAAAACCCCTGCTGAACCCCATCACAACCACACGGGCTGAACCCTCGGGACTGAATCCTCGGGACTGAATGCCTATGGACTGATTATATGGATTGATTGCACGAGTCCTACGGAGATTCGTGTTACGACATTCGCAATGTTCTGAAATTAAGAATGTCACAACACTTAGACTAATTTTTGATCCCCAAAACGCAGTTTTGCGATCCCCATCGATCGCTATGTCAGGATATCTTGACATAGCGATCCCCACAACCCCTCAAAACCCGTTTGATCCCTAAAAGTGATCCCTTCGATCGGTTGATCCCAACTCAGAAATACTCCACTATGAGGCCATCTCAAAGAATAGTTAATTAAACCTTGATGGTTTGGTCTGGATTGAGTTCAGTTGACCATTCGATCGCCTTTGCTTAATTCCTCAGGTTCTCTTTAGTTTCTAGGGCTTTTCCATGACGATACCTCAAATCCCTCTTGAAGAAATGACGCTCCGACAGCTTCGCCGGGTGGCGAGCTTTGTCGGAGTCTCCCGCTATAGTCGGATGCGCAAAGACCAGCTCCTATCCTCCATTCTCCAAAAACAAGGTCCCGAGGAAGCTATGATTGAAGCATCAAAGTACGGAATGCAAGCGGTCTCAACCGTCGATTTATCTCTCGCAGATGTAGACCACGGACTGGTGGATTTGCCTAATGGATACGGTGAAAGCCGCATTGTGATGCTGCCGCGTGACCCCAAATGGGCTTATGCGTACTGGGATATTAGCGACGATCGCAAAGAGGAACTTCGTCGCCAAGGTGGGCAGCAACTGGCCTTGCGATTGTTTGATGTAACCGATATTGACCTGCACAGCCAATCGCCTCACAGTTTGCAAGAGTATGGCTGTGATGAAATGGCGAGGGAATGGTATCTCCCTATTCCGGTTAGCGATCGCGACTACTTATTGGAAATTGGGTACCGGACATGGGATGGCCGCTGGCTTATTCTGGCGCAATCGGCGACGATGCGCGTTCCTCCGGTTTATCCGTCTGAGTGGATTGAGGATCACTTTGTCACCGTCGAGTGGGACGCTAATTTGGAAGGGCAGACGGTTGCGGCGCTGGTTCCTCCGATTAATAAAATTGGCAACGCAGCCGTTGAAGCAGCGGCCATTACGACCAATCCTGAACTCCATCAGCAGTTCTTTGAGTTTGCAGGTGAAGTGGAGTCACAGCGCATTGCCGGATCGCTCTATGGATCCATGCAAAACTTGCCGCCCGTTCAGCCCCATCAAAGCACGGTGAGTTCCTACGTCTTCCCGTCCGGTGCGGGTCTCTGGGCACGACCCAATGCCTCTGGTTTAACGATGTCGGGCGCGGGTTTTTCGGGCGATCTTCCTCAGAAGCAGCCTCGCAAGTTCTGGCTAATTGCGGATGCAGAACTTATCGTCTATGGGGCAACCGAACGAGATGCCACAGTCTATGTCGATGGTCAACCTATCGTTCTAAATTCTGACGGAACGTTCCGGTTTCAGATGTCGTTCCAAGATGGTGAATTAAAGTTCCCGATTTTTGCGGTGGCCGCAGATGGTGAACAAAACCGGTCGATCAATCTAGAGTTTGAACGCGAAACGCACAACCGACATACAAACACCAAAGAGGAGGCGATCGAGGAATGGTTTGCCGTAACCTAAAAGAATATTGAAATTTAGGTTGAAATTTATACGGAATGAAGGATAAACTCAGCGCATAAGAAACGATGGATAGCTCAAGATGCGTAGGCCACACAAGCTAGTTCCTAGTCGAACCGCTAGTCCAGCCTTTTGTGAGTTCAGATTTCTCACTGTGACTTTCATCCGTGTAGATTTTCAACTCTCCCTTCCAATCCCTTTGATGAAAGAGCTTCGGCGTCATCAAGGGATTTTTTTAGATGTCTCAAGCAAGGCAAGTCGAACGGGCGCATAGGTAGTGCGGTGCCATGGTGTAATCCCCATAGACTGAATGCCTTGAAGATGCTGCGGGGTTCCATATCCCATATTCCTATCCCACCCGTAGCCGGGATAGCGTTTTGCCAGGTTCACCATAAGCCGATCGCGGCGCACTTTAGCCACAATGGAAGCGCAGGCGATCGCGTAGGACCGTATATCGCCTTTAATAAGAGTCGTAATAGGAACGCCTAGATTAACCGTAATCGGACGCCCATCAATCAGCGCATGATCGATCGGCTGTACTCGAGAAATAGCACGTCTCATGGCCAGATAAGACGCCTGCAAAACATTGAATTGGTCGATTTCAGACACCGACGCCATGCCGATGCCGATCGAGACGCCTTGGTGAGAGAGTTCTTTAAAAGCCTGCCCGCGTTGCTTCGCGGAGAGTGCTTTAGAATCTCGAACGATCGCGACCTGCACGACATCCAGCGGAACTACAACTGCCGCCGCGACGATCGGTCCAGCCAAACAGCCTAATCCCACTTCGTCTACGCCAGCAACCTGCAACAACCCCTTTTCCCAGAGCGCAGCTTCAAATTCCAGCGTAGGAAGCATCACCATGAATGATGACCAGGATAAAATAACACTTGTTTAAGTCGAATTAGCTTAAGTTGCAGACGATCGACGACGGCGGCGGCGAGGTGCTCCATTCTCATCCAAATCCCCATTAGAATCATCTACAGAATGAGTCACCTGGACAACGGGTTCAGCTTGCATACTCTTGACCTGAAAGGGTTCAAAGGCAAGAACAGGGTCCGGGTCATATTCATCCGATCGAGAACCCATTCCAATCACCTTTTTAACGGGTGGCGAAACGACTCCACTGGCGCGAGTTCGCCTAATCCGGGTCGCTGCTTCTGAAAAGTCGTCCTCATCCTGATCCAATAACCCATTCGCAAAGGAGTTAACCATCGGATACTCCACAGCCTTCAAGTCAAACTCTGGTTGCTCATTGAGAACTCCATTAGCGATCGGCTTCAAGGTAGACTCAACCGGAGCTTCAATATCAGGCGCTTCTCCCGGAAGATGAACCGAAATCACCGCCGATCGGGGGTCTTTCGGTGTTTGGCTCGACATGACAAGCGGTGAAATCCCCATCCAAGCATAGACATCCTGTTCTTCGCTGCTCATCTCGACATGGATGACTTCAGGTGGCTCACTGGGAAAACGATCTCGACGCCCTCGACTCCGCCGATCGTCCCGAGGTTCACGGACTTCGGGTACGACCACCCGCTCTTCCTCTTCTTCATCTTCCTCCTCCTCGATGAAGCGAGGAATCGGTTCAGACTCCCGAATGAGAACATCAGGTACGTAGCGGCTTGGACGATCGCTATCCTCATTCCAAGGCGTGGCGGCTTGGCCAGCAGCGGGGGTCGCCTCACGATCGAAGGGGGGTGCATCTCGGCGGCGGCGGCGACGATTTCCGCCGCCATTTCCGCCATTTCGCTGACGCTCTTGGTAGCTAGGGTGATGGAGGAGTTCAAGATCAGTGTCGCTATCGCTTTCATAAGCTCCTGCATCAGGCAACCCATAGGATTCTGGCGGCAACGTGTAGGCATCACGTGAAATCGATCGGCCCTCTGGACGCTTGCTGGTGTCTCGCGGGTTTCGAGTTTCACGACTAATGCGGCCTCGACTTTCACGGTTGACTTCTCGGCTTCCCTCTCGACTGCTATCGCCATAGGCTGCGATTGCCGCAGGTGGAGTGGGTGCGAAGTGATCAGGAATTTCTTCGTAGTGGTGATACTGATGATTGACTTGCAGTGCGCTAGGCGCTTCACCCGGCAAATGCGTATGAATCCCGAGTCCATTGCAGGAAGGGCAAGGGCTGCCGAAGAGTTCGTAAATATTCTTCCCTTGGCGTTTTCGAGTCAACTCCACCAGTCCCAACTCCGTTAGCTGAGCGATTTGGGGTTTGGCCTTGTCGGTTTGCATCGCTTGGTTGAAATGCTCCAACACCTGCAACTGGTCTCGTCGGGATTCCATATCAATAAAATCGACAATGATCACTCCCGCAATGTTCCGCAGCCGAAGCTGGCGGGCAATCTCCGTCGCAGACTCACAGTTGGTCCAAAGGACGGTTTCACGAGCGGTGGCCGATCGGGTAAAGGATCCGGAGTTGACATCAATAACGGTCAAGGCTTCGGTTTTTTCAATGATGATATAGCCACCAGAGGGCAAGTCCACACGCGGCTTCATGGCTTCACGAATGGCCGCATTCACCCGGAAATATTCCAAGATGGACGATCGTTCATTGTGCTGATCGACCAAAATGCCCAAGGGCATCCGTCCACCACTCCAACTCGTGAGATGCTGCTTGACACGCTTCATCCCCTGAGCCGAATCCACCACAATGCGATTGACTTCGTTGCAGTAAGTATCTCGCAACACCCGCTGAACAAAATCATCGTCTCGGTTAAGCAAAGCCGGAGCGCGGGTCGAAGAGGCTTCTTGGAGCACACTCTCCCACTGCTTCTGAAGATTTTCTAGATCCTCAATGATCGCTTCCTCAGGAATTCCTTCCGCTTCTGTCCGAATGACAACACCCATCCCAGCAGGCTTCATCAAAATGGCCAGCGCCCGCAGGCGGTTTCGCTCATTTTCGCTGCTGATCCGACGCGATAGATTGACCCCGCGACCATTGGGCATCAGCACCAAGTAGCGCCCCGGCAAAGAAACATTCCCCGTCAGGCGCGGACCTTTCGTCCCGGTCGGCTCCTTCATCACCTGGACCAGCACCTTTTGCTGCGGGGCCAGAAGTTCCGTGATCGATCCACCCGATCGGCGCAGTCGTAATGGACCTAGATCTGTCACATGAATAAACCCGTTGCGATCGGAATCACCAATATTGACAAACGCCGCATCAATACCAGGAAGAACGTTTTCAACAACACCGAGGTAAATATCACTAACCTGATGGGTTCCGGTGGCGACGACCAATTCCTGTATCTGATCCGCCTCGAATACCGCAGCAATCCGGTGCTGCTCCGCAATAATAATTTGCTTCGACATTCAATCTCTTCCTAAAACTTAGACGGGGCAGCCATTGAACGGGTCCAACCTGCGTTCTCGCGCAGATGAGCCAGGGCAATTGAAACTAGCCGCGAAGTGCGAACTGTGTTTGACAAATCTCATCAACACCAACCAACACCTTGAATTTAACTTAACGCAAAACCTGAAGTCAGAGCAGACACACATGCTCAGAATGACTCTGATCCTCATTGCAACCTGAGGAGAGCCTTCAGCAGGAGTTTCTCATTGCAGTGAATTATAGCGTGGATTTGATCCCCTTGAACGGCGATGGAGCAAAGTTAGGGTGGGGCTTTGATTTTAAGTCGGCGTCTCGGGCGAAGCCAAGATGAGCCGCATTCGATGGATGCGTTGGAGAATGAGGGATCGGGAAGAGACGCCCTCTAGCATTTTTATGACTTCATCCGGTCGAAGCAACGTTCCATTGTTTTGGCAACTGCCGACATATCGCACGGTTATTTGGGCGGCGATCGAGTCCCCCTCTACCTCCTCTACCGCAAGGTCAAACAAGCGCGATCGAACGTTCACGTCCTTCAGTTTTCCCGATTTTGTCTTGTGCTCCACTAGGATTTCATCTTGGGACAGCACCTCATCGACCCAGGATTGAACCGTCTCCAGGGTGAGGGCGGGAGTTTGAATCTTTTCTGAGTTTTCAGAGACTCCAATCCTTAGACGATATTCAGCCTGCTCAAGCGATGCTGTGGCGGCTAGGGCCTTGATGGAAAGTTCTTCTACAGACACCACGGGCAAATCTTTGGGGAGATGCGCCGCCAATCGCGTCTGAAAATCCTCAAGGCTTAGGCGCTCAGTTAGCTCAAAGTCCATAATTTCGCCATCGCTAGTGATGCCCAGAGATAGAGCACTCGCCGGAATAATTCGTGGACTAGGATGAAACCCATTCGTAAAGGAAATCGGTAGTCCAGCCCGACGCACCACCCGATCGAACAGCCGCAGTAAATCTAAATGACTCACTAGGGCCATGTCGCCATACTTTGCAAATCGGAGTCTAAAGCGCTGAATGCGATCGCTCTTGGGTTTAAACTGCCCATCAAAGGGCGGAATTGGCAGCGCAGGCACTATGACATTGTGCCCAAAATCAACCCCGCACACGCCACAGTGAGAGCACCCGTCAAAGGAGCAGTCCGGAATGGTTGCTGCTTCTAGAGCGCGATTGAGATCGTCATACAGCCAACGTTTATCAATTCCGGTGTCGAGGTGATCCCAAGGTAACGCCTGAGTGATGTCCGGCATTCGATGGGGTGTGCTGTCAGTCACTTCACCGATCGCCCCTTCCTTCGGGCTGAAGAGATCCCATTCTCCCGCTTCGACCTGACGATATTTCCAGTCCAATCCAGATTCTTCGATAGCCTGAGTCCAAGCCCCAAAGGCTTTGTCCAAACTCTCCCACCAGGCATCCATGCCCGCTCCTAGTTCCCACGCTCGACGAATCACAGGAGCCAACCGCCGATCGCCCCGGCCCACAAAATCTTCCATCGCTGAAATTCGAGCATCGGTATAGTTAACCTTCATGCCTCGAACTTGCCGAAACGCCGCTTTTAGCAACGCCTGCTTTCGGTAAAATTCAGCGGTGGAGACGGAGTGCCATTGGAAGGGGGTATGAGGTTTTGGGGTGAAGTTGGAGATGGTAACGTTGAAGTCTAGTCGGGTCCGCTTGGGCGAACTGCATTCCTGGCGTAACCACTGGAGCGTCTCGGCAATGCCAATGACATCGGCGTCGGTTTCACCGGGCAAACCGATCATAAAGTAGAGCTTAATCTTATCCCAGCCCTTATCCCACGCAGTTGTTACTCCCCTCAGGAGTTCTTCATTGGTCAAGCCTTTATTTATGATATCGCGCATTCGCTGGGTACCTGCTTCAGGCGCAAAGGTGAGACTGCCCTGACGCGTTCCGCCCAAAATGTTGGCAATATTTTCATCGAATCGATCGACCCGTTGACTGGGAAGCGTTAGAGAAATATTGTCGCGCTGGAGGCGATTTTTGATCTCGACACCCACCGCAGGTAGCGCTAGATAATCCGAACAGCTCAAGGACAACAGCGAAAATTCGTTATAGCCCGTCGCCCGCATCCCAGTTTCAATGGAATCAATGACCGCTTCCGGCTCCACATCTCGCGCTGGACGGGTCAACATTCCCGGCTGACAGAACCGACATCCCCGCGTACATCCCCGACGAATCTCAATGGTAAGACGATCGTGAACCGTCTCGACGTAAGGGACAAGACCGATCGAGTATGCAGGAATCGGCGTTGCGACTCGGCGGAGGATGCGCGCGGGGACGTCCGATCGATGGGGTAAGACGGAGCCATCGGGCTGTAGGGTATAAAACTGCGGCACATAGACGCCGGGAATTTGAGCGAGATCAAGTAGTAGATCTTCCCGAGACAACCCGGCCACTTTCCCTTCTTCCAAGATCAGTCCGATTTCTGGAAGCAACTCTTCCCCATCACCTAAAACTACAAAGTCAAAGAAGTCGGCGTAGGGTTCAGGGTTCGAGGTTGCAGTCTGTCCTCCGGCAAAAATTAATGGGTAATGACCTGTTTGGCGCTCGGCCCAAGTGAAGGGAATTTGGGCGAGATCCAGCATCTCCAATATATTGGTAGCTCCCAATTCGTAGGATAAACTAAAGCCCAAAATATCAAATTCCGTCACCGATCGCCGAGATTCAACGGCAAACAGCGGAATCGAACCGTCGCGGAGTTTGGCGGACAGGTCGGGAGCAGGGAGATAGGCCCGATCGCACAGTTGACGAGGCTGCGCATTGATAATGCTGTAAAGAATAATATGACCCAGATTCGACGCCCCGACTTCATAGACTTCAGGGTAAGTCAGCACCCATCGCACCGTGGCACGGTTCCAATCTTTATGAACGGCACCGAGTTCGTTGCCCAAATATCGAGCGGGCCTATGGATATCGGGAGTGAGGAGACGTTTGACGGCCCCTTCGGGCATGACGCTTGCTCTAACGCTTGTCACGGGTCGATCGGCTCCAGTAGGTTCAAGGTTGACTTCAGTATACAAACGATAGGCGAAGGATTGCGAGAACCCTTCGCCTACTTTCGGTATACGGCTTGAACGACTAGATTCAAGCCTTAGATTTAAGTCTTGAGATTTAAACGTACGGGGCCAACCATCAAACGACAACCGCTTCTACAATTTCAAAAGCTCGATCGAGCTGGGATAATTCAAGAACGATGCGAGCGGGGGCGGAGAGAGAACAAAGGTTGAAACGCTTGTTCATGCGCTCCGCTAGATTCAAGGTGGAAATCAAGGTCATCAAGCCTTTGCTGTCTAACGATTCCACTTGGCTCATGTCTACGGTTAAGGATGCAGAGGTGGGAGACATCACCGCGCGGGTCAGTTGGTCTTGGAATGCCAACACGCGGTCAGCATTCATGTGGCCTTGGGGACGAAGGACAGTGGGCTGTTGGAGAGATTCTTGGACGGCCGTAATGGGTTGGACAGGGGTAACTTGAGAACGAGTTAGTACGCTTCGCATAATCTTAAAACCTATAGAGAAGGATTGCTTGGGAAAATTAAAGCTAGATGACAATGACCATAGCGTCATCTCTTGAAATTTCGTGACTTTAGGCAGCTCATTTTGAAAACTTTATTCGAGTCGTCTCAATTTTAAACTTTCCGTAAGGTGTGGTTTAAGACGGTCATTCCTTAACCTCTATGATTCGTTCACCAAATTTAGAGATAAGGTTGTTACTTTTGTATTATTCCAATTTTAGGCAAGTCCTTCATCGCCTGTAGGATTGAAATGTGAGGGGCGATCGATCGGCTGAAAGACTGAACCTTGAGGATAAGCTTTAAGAATGCTTGAGTATACGGACTCCTTGCCTACAAGACCGTATCCAGGGCTGCAATCCAGTGCAATCTTGCCACACCCCCGATTAACGCTACACTGTCTTAGGAATTCGCCTGTGAATTTTGGCGTGAATTCGGTTGTGTACGACATCAAGAACTTGGGGTAGTGACGGGCCATGGCGAGAATTAATGAGAACTATCTAAAGTTGAAAGCGGGATATTTATTCCCTGAGATTGCACGGCGCGTCAATGGGTTTGCTCAGGCTAATCCAGATGCGAACATTATTCGTCTAGGCATTGGCGATGTGACAGAACCGTTACCCCAAGCCTGCCGTGAGGCCATGGTCAAGGCGATCGACGACATGGGCCACCGATCGACCTTCAAGGGTTATGGCCCCGAGCAGGGCTATGAATGGCTTAGAGAAAAGATTGCCCAGCAAGACTTCAAAGCACGCGGCTGCGACATTGATGCGTCCGAAATCTTCATCTCCGACGGCTCTAAGTGTGATGGCGGGGCTATTCTAGATATTTTGGGTGACGATAATGTCATTGCTGTGACGGATCCCGTTTATCCAGTTTATGTGGATACCAACGTGATGGCAGGCCACACGGGAGAAATGAACGGTAAGGGAGAATATGACGGATTTGTGTACTTACCGATTTCTGCCGACAATGGCTTTGTTGCGGAGATTCCCACGCGAAAAGTTGATTTAATCTACCTCTGTTTCCCGAATAATCCCACGGGCGCAACGGCCACTCGGGAGTATTTGGAAGCTTGGGTGAAGTATGCCCGATCGCACGGCTCGATTATTTTGTTTGATGCGGCTTATGAAGCCTTCATTCAGGATCCAACCTTGCCGCACTCGATCTATGAGATTGATGGGGCGCGCGAGTGTGCCATTGAATTTCGATCGTTCTCCAAAAACGCCGGATTCACCGGAACCCGTTGCGCCCTAACGGTGGTTCCCAAGAGCCTCAAAGGCAAGACCAAAGACGGCCAAGACGTGGAGCTGTGGGGCCTATGGAACCGTCGTCAATCGACCAAATTCAACGGTGTATCCTACATTGTGCAGCGTGGAGCAGAAGCCGTATATTCGCCCGAAGGACAGGCTCAAACTCGTGCATTAATCGACTTTTACATGGAAAACGCCGCGATTATCCGCCGGGACTTGACAAGCACCGGAATCCAAGTTTACGGCGGTGAAAATGCACCTTACGTCTGGGTCAAGACCCCCGAAAACCTATCGAGCTGGGACTTCTTCGACAAGCTGCTCGAAACCTGCAACGTCGTCGGCACTCCGGGGTCCGGCTTCGGCGCGGCTGGCGAAGGTTATTTCCGCATCTCAGCCTTCAACAGCCGAGACAACGTAAATGAAGCCATGCGTCGCATCACCGAAAAGTTCAAAGCATAGGCCATCAAAACCGGGAAGACCCGATCGTCAAATCCGACGTAGGATGCGTTAAGCGAGTCAACGCATCATTCTTCCCGGCCCCCCGCACCCCATCCCTCCATCCCAAAAATAGTACAATAGAACCAAAATCTATCCGCCCTCCAGCCGATCGATCGCATGACCCACACCCCGCTCCCCCTCGCCATCTCTAGCGCCCTCAAGACCCTCAGCGGCGACGACCTCAAAGTCATTGTTTTGTTGTGTTACCAAACCTTCAACTGCGATCGCTCCCAGTTGACCCTAGAACAATTTGAATCCCTCGGATCCATTCCACGCCACGCCCTCAAGCCCAGCCTAAACCGACTCATGCGTCGATCGTGGATTATCCAAGACGGTCCGCTGTACCATCTCGCCCTCCAGGGATTCGCCGCTCCACTCAAGGACCACCCGATCGCAGCCTACGAACCCGCCCTCGGCATCCGGCCCCCGCGTTCCAAGGCCAATCTGCTTTATCCCGACGGCCCTTGGCTCACGGACACTGGATTTTTGCAGGAGGATTTTGTGCGCGATCGGGCAGAGGTCTGGCAAAAAGGCGATCATTTCCAGGCCAAAGCCTTTGGAGCCATGGCGATTGAAGACGTGATGGGGATTATTTGCAAACACTATTTAAAATACGAACACCATAGCAACCTCGAAATCGATTGGCATAGCTACTACCTTAAAACCCAACGCTATCTGCAAAATGTAAAACAGCGTTTAGAGTCTGGCATTGAGATTCAACCTAGTGAACAAGCCAACGTGCTGTCCAAACTGCCCACGTTGAACCAAGCGATCGAACCTGTCTACGCCTCATCCCAAGTCTCGTCCTTTGGAACACCCTTCGTGACCCCGTTTATTGCGCCGATCGCCCCGGCCATGGCCGAAATCCCGGCTGCCGTCACCAAGCGCTTGAGTCTCCTAACCCAATCGAAAGCAATGCCCATGCAGACGAGAGTCGAACCGAGGGACATACGATCGATCGCCAGACTCGATCGGCTGAACCTTTGGATTCAAGATCCGATTTTGTGCAAAGAGGCGGAGCGAGAGGCGACTAGTGCGGGCTATGCGATCGCCTACAGCGAAGTGGGCGTTCCATTGCAGGTGATGGATTTGGATGGCTGTGAAGACTTTTAAAATGCCCTCTTAGTTTCCGAGACAACGAATCGCGTCTAACATGGCGCGGGCTTTACTTAAGGTTTCTTCATACTCGCTTTCGGGGACTGAATCGGCGACCAGTCCCGCCCCGGCCTGCACGGTGACAAGATGGGTGTTGGGTGTGTGGGCGATCGGGCGGACGACCATGGTGCGAATGGCGATCGCGGTGTTGAGCTGACCTTCAAAATCATAGTAGCCATAGACACCGGAATATACGCCTCGGCGATCGGGTTCGAGGTCGTGGATGATCTGCATAGCGCGGATTTTGGGTGCGCCGCTGACGGTTCCGGCAGGGAAACAGGCTTTGAGCAGATCCCAGGCGGTTTTGTCGGGGCGGAGTTTGCCGATGACGTTGCTAACGATGTGAATGACATGAGAATAGCGTTCGATGATCATCAGTTCATCGACGCGAACGCTACCGCTGCTACAGACGCGACCGAGATCGTTGCGGCCTAGGTCCACCAGCATGACGTGCTCAGCGACTTCTTTCGGGTCATCGAGAAGATCTTTTTCAAGCTCTATTTCTTCTTCAGGGGTTTTCCCGCGTTTTCGGGTTCCAGCGATCGGACGCACCGTCGCCACAAGTCCACTGCCATCGGGATCGTTGTCTGCTTTGACCATGATTTCGGGGCTAGAACCGACGATTTGCCAATCTTTGAAATTGAAGTACGACATGTAGGGCGACGGATTTACTAGCCTGAGCGATCGGTACAGATCGAAGGCATCACCCTGATATTCAGTAGACAGTTTTTGCGAAATCACGACTTGGAAGATGTCGCCTGCGGTGATGTGCTGCTTGGATTTTTTCACTGCGTTGCAGTAGTCTTCCTTTGTGAAGTTGCTGACGATCGGGCGATCGTTATTGCCCGTAGAGTTCCAATTGAGTTGGCGAACGCGATCGGAGACGGGCTGGTCTAAGCGTTGGACGAGGGTTTTGACGCGATCGCAGGCATTGGTGTAGGCCGATTTTAGATCAGTCCCAGGTTCACGCAGGTCAGCATAGGCGATCGCCCAGATTTTGCGTTTGACTTGATCGAAAATAAGCAAGCTATCAATTTGCATCCAGATGCCATCGGGCAAATCGGCGTCCGTAATCGGATAAATCGTAACCTTGGGTTCGATCCAGTTAATCAATTCATAACCCCAGAACCCAAACAATCCACCAATAGCAGGAGGGAGTTCCGGCAGCTTGACGGGTTGGAAGGTGCTCAGGCAGTCAGACAGGGTTTTGAAGGGATCGCCTGTGAAGACTTTTTGCTGACCGTCTCGATCGGTTTGCGTCGTGGTGTTTCCGCGTGCTTCCATCACCCACAACGGATCGCAGCCCAAAAAACTATAGCGACCTAACGATTCGCCGCCCTCCACGGATTCGAGGAGGAAATTGTAGGGGCGATCGCTGCACACGCGGTACCAGGCGGAAACAGGCGTATCAAGGTCCGCGACTAGTTCTTGGTAGACGGGGACAAAGTTACCCGTTTGAGCGAGGGTGGAAAATTGGTCGAAGTCGGGGAAAGTCATAGGGAGTAAGTCATGTGCGATCGGCGTTGCACCAGCCCAATTATCATAACAGTGGGCATACCCTCAACCCTCACAACAGTCGGACGATTTTAAGGAGCGTGAAAATGGCAACCCATAGAAACTACCGAGAATATTTTTTGAAATCACTGCAAGACCCTCAGGAGTCTGCTGCTTATTTGGAAGCTTTTTTGGATGATAGTGACGAGGTTGAGTTTTTCCAGCGCTGATGGATGTGACTGAGGCACAGGCGATCGTTCTGACGATGCAGCAAGAGTTGGTTCTTCATTCTCAGCTTAAAACCTTCTTTACGCAGCCTTCGACTCCAGACTTTACTGGGCTGTTAAAAATTTTGGACCCGATCGGACTCAATCTTTCCGTTCCAGTTTGAAGACGTTGACCAAACCTCAAAAATGCCCAAGAGACACAAGAGGCCCGATCGCTTCACCATCGATCGGGCCTCTTGTGTCTCTAGTTTTCAAATGCGAACCGACTGCAATCCCTAAGGATCGATCGTCCGCTTACCGCTGAATTTCAGCGTCGATGGGTTGGGGTTGGAACCGATATTCCGAGGAACATGATTCACAATCGATCGACCTTCATTCACCTTCTCAGGGAAAACACCATCTGCGGGGTGCAGATATTGAATTTCACCATTGGGGAAAATCCGGTAAACTTTGTAGTTCGTAATCTTAAATTTCGTCTTCAGTTGGGATCCCAGTGCAAGACACTGTTCCTTGCGTGCGAGATACAAAAGGTTCTCACCTTCGTTCATCGTCGCCGCGCCGCCCGTGGGCATTTCAAACACTTGAACAGCTTTCGCATCCCAAGTGATTGCGTACTTTTCTTCGACTTCTGCTTTAGTTAGCAAGCCGCCAGTACTACCCGGAAATAAGGGCGCTTTACCCGTAAGCGTTTCTGACATGAGTTCTCTCACTTAAGAACATTTGTCCAAATTTTACTCCCCTCGCTTGCGGTCTCCGCGCATTGACTGAGGATCTGTAACAGTTGTTAACGCAGGACCCCGCACTATTGAAAATAGCCCTCAATATCCACGCAGTCGTTTCACAAAAATCTCTAACCGTTGACGGGCAAGCGGGAGATGTTCGATGACCATAGGGCTAAGATCATGGACCAATTGCAGCGGCGAATCCGATGGATATTCCTGGCCGTAGCCTAAAAGACCCACGGTATTGCGGATTCGATCGGCTAAAAATAACGCGATCGCTCGGTAAAAATGGGCCGCAAACTCACCGTTGTCTTTGAGCTTCTCGCTGAGGACTGCCCCTGAAATCCTAAACACCAGCGAGTCTTGGGTGGCAATGACGGTTGCAACGGGCGGTCGCGTATCTAGGAATGAGATTTCCCCCAAGACTTCGCCGCTCTTGAGCACAGCAATCTCACGATCGTTTTGGGATTCCACGATCACCTTAAATTCTCCATTCAGGATAATATAGAACGCATCGACCGAATGGCCTTCTTGCACCAACCGCATTCCCATGGAAACCTGCTCCTTTCGCCCCGAGAGCAGCAGCCATTCCACATCGCTATTAGATAGCTCCCCAAGAATAAATAAAATCTTTCGCATAATGGAGAATCCCGTGATAATCGACGGCCTGATTCCAAAGCCGAAATCAGAAGACGTAGATCATGAGTGTAACGAGTTTTTCGGGAGCGCATAGACATCGCCCCCGTCAGAGAGCGAAAACTGGAGAGAATGGTGTAAATCTTTACTCGATCGTGTGATAAACACCGCAATACCCACGGCAACGATGCCCGTTGCAACTCCAAAAAGACCTCGGTAGCCGATCGTGTCGGCAATCCCACCCAAAATTGGCCCCGCCAGGAAAACCCCTAAATCAAATCCACTAATACACAAACTAAAAATCCGTCCGCGCATCTCAGGCGAGGCTCGATCGGTGATTAATGCAATAGTCACGGGCAAAAACATCCCACCGCCCACGCCTTCAATCAACCCCGCCACAATCACCCAAGTGTCGCCGCGCATCAGCCAAAGAATCGCCATCGACAACCCGTAGGTCGCAATTCCTATCGTTATAAATCGTCCTCGACCAAAGCGATCGCTCATTTTTCCAGCGACCGATCGCATTGAAAAACTCATGATCGCAGCGGATGAATAAAACGCACTGGCCGTCACCGTCAAGCCACTTTCCCGAAGATACAGCGGTACATACGTACTCAAAATTCCAAATGCCGACCCGACCACTAACATCATCAAGGTCGGAATCCGAAATTCGGGACTCCATAGCATTTGGAAGTAGCCCCGAGTGGGATATGAGTTGGGGGCTGAGTGGTCACGAGGGGTTTGGCGGGGGGCTTCGATTTGGGTAGCAAACAAAAAGCTCAACGCCGCCAGGGTACTCGCCAGCCAAAAACAGGCGATATAGCCATAGCTATGCAGCATCCAGTCGCCGACCATCGGGCCAATGGCCATCCCGATCGGATTGGTGAGACTCATGGTCCCAATGACTTCGCCTCGGTGCTCTGCTGGGGCAATGTCGGCAATCAGCGCACTGTAGGCGGTGGCAAATCCGGCCAGACTAATGCCATGAAAAATCCGAACGCCGATCAGCATAAATTTCTCATGGACAAGGCAGTAGAGAACCGGGGCGATCGCGGCGATGAACAGTCCGATGAGCATGACGAATTTTCGACCTTTTGCATCGGCGAGGGTTCCCATTTGGGGCCGAAAAATCAAGAGACCCACGGCAAACGATCCCATGATGACGCCGAGTTCTTGGGCGCTGGTGTTGAGATCTTTGATGTAAAGCGGAAGAACGGGTAAGGTAGACGCGAGTCCAGCCCAGAAGCAGAGTCCTGCGACAAACATGACGTGGAGGCTGCGGCGGGTGGAACGGGGAAGGTGTGCGATCGCGCCCATGACGTTAGATGACCTGACTGTGTGGGGATACACGATAACAAGTTCGATCGGCCTTTGGGGATTTTTGGATTTATTGGGTGGGGTTACGTGGGGTTTCGATCGTTGAGCTTTTTGATAAAAAATTCTTCTAAGCTCGGACGGGCGAGGGTGAGGGAAATGAGCTGGGCTTGGATGAGACGCAAACTGGCAATGAAGTCTTGCACCTCGCCTTTTAAGACGCCGACCCAGAGGCCATCTTGGAAGTGCAGGTTGGCAAGGCGCTGTTGCAAAATTTCGGGGTTGCCGCCTTTGACTTTAACAACGTAGGCTCGTACGTCGCCGAGGAGCTTGTCCATGCTGCCTTCGCAAATCAGTTCGCCTTTGTCCAAAATGGCCACGCGATCGCACACTTTTTCGACATCGGATAAAATATGGCTATTGAAAAAAATCGTTTTCCCTTGACGCTTGAGCGACAGAATAGTCTCACGCATTTGGTAGCGCCCAAGCGGATCGAGTCCAGACATGGGTTCATCAAGGAAGACGAGTTCGGGATCGTTGATCAGGGCTTGAGCGAGTCCAATGCGTTGCAGCATTCCTTTCGAGTAGCGACGAAGCTGTTTCTTCTTGGCATCTCTCATGGACAGGCCGACCAATTCGAGAAGTTCTGGGATGCGGGCTTTCTGGACGCTGTGCGGGATTTCAAACAGTCCGCCCGTGAATTCTAGGATTTCCCAGCCTGTGAGGTAATCGTAAAAATAAGGATTTTCGGGGAGATAGCCAATGCGCTTTTTGACGTTGCGATCGCCAAGCGGTTTGCCCAGCAATGTGGCTTTCCCTTGGGTGGGGCGGACGATGCCGAGGAGGGTTTTGAGCAGGGTGGTTTTGCCTGCGCCATTTTGGCCGAGCAGACCAAAGGTTTCGCCTTGGTACACGTCTAGATCGATGGCGATGAGCGATCGGATTTTTTGTGCCAGCCAGAAGCCAGTGCGGTAGGTTTTGCTAAGATTTTGCGTTTGGATAACGAGGGGAGAACCTTGGGGGTGATCGGAGGCGAGGGTTTCCATAGAACGGGTGCAACCAAAACTTAAAAAACGGACAAACAAGCCAACCTATAAGATGCCTGATTTTGGTGACGTTGGCACAGGTTTTTGAAGGGAGAGCAGGTTGCGGAGTCAACAAAAAATTATGTGTTAGCCAGCTTATTGCAATCTAATCCGCTAGAGTTTCTGAAATGCATCCATTATCTCAAAAATACTTGCTCATTAGCTAATTGTTCACTGGATCGATCGAATTCTGGACGATCGACCGATCCGCCTATATGCGCCCATACAGGGAGTCCCAGAGCTGGTTATGTAACGAAACCGGCACACCAGTCATCATTTCTCCCTTTTTACATCCTCCTTTCTTTTAGATTCCTGACTCAGACGAATTCGAGAAATAGCTGTTGAAGTTTAGATTTTCGCTATTCTCAATGGTCCTCAAGGTCGATCGGGTAATGAGCTTCCCGGCCTCAACCAAAACCTTCCCCGTAATCGGATGCAGGAGATCTTGCTCCGCCCGACGGCCAATCAAATCCTCAATATCCTTGAGGGAATTGATATACATCCCCGGCGGCAGCTCGACCACCACACCATTATCCAAAACCCTCGCCTGACAGGCTAACCGAGAATTTTGCTGGCAGGATGTAATGACCTCCAGCGTCCGTTGCTCCCGGCGATTCATGGGCGACAGATTATTCATGCCATCGCTGACATAAATGTGGCAGGTGGCACACATTCCGCGCCCCCCACACTCCCGCAACACATCCAAATCTTTATTCAGCAACACCGACAGTAAATTGCCATTCGTCTCAACAGACGTTTCCTGGGCGATCGGTTCTAATCGGACAGTCTTTGCCATGGGGGACTCTTTCTCCTAAGGAGCGGGATCAAATAACAGTTTATACTCTTCTTCAGTTAGCCCTTCTTTCTGGGCCAGCACATCAAAATTACGAATAATTTTTGAACACTGCTTTACAAATTCTTCAATCCATACCAAAAACGCGAGGCGTTGATCCGGCGTCAACATCAATGAGTCCAATGCAGGATCTAGCGTGCTAGGATTCATCACTATACGGCCCGATCGATCGATCGTCACCCCGGTCAAACAGTCCACCATCGGCTGCGATCGACTTAGGTGTCGCACCGCAATCGTCGCCCCCAAATAGCGCCCCGCAATCTCCGACAATCGATTAAACGCCGCCAGAAAAACGGACCGATCCACCCGAGGCACATCATCTGCCACCCCGGTTTCCAGAATCCGCTGTTGATGAGCCTCAATCATGAGCAGAACCGCCGATCGAGACTCCATCGCCACCCGACAAAATGCCGCCAACTGAGGCTCCTCGTCCATCCAGTCTTTCCCTGCCTGTCTCACTAGCGCCATCGCATCGCCCGTCCCAAATCGCCGCAGCAGCGCCCGATAACTTCCAAACCCAAACTCCAACTGGTAAAACTCAGTCGGCATCGATCGCAAGACCTGTGTCACACTCGCCACAAAAACCCCCGATCGCCGAATCTCCAGCCCTGCATCCCATCCATAGACCTGAAGCGGACTCTGGAGCGGAATCGTCTGATCTAAAAAAGCAAGTCCCACAATTCCTGGTAGAGTCAAAACAGCATGTACGATATTCTCGTCCGCTGAAGTTAAGGTCGTTAGGGATGAAATGGCCACGGTTTGTTCTGTTGGAGCTTGTTCGGTTGCGCCGTTAAGTTTTACTTCATTGTTCACCACAGACTGCTTGACTCCTCTTGAATCAGTTCTTGGACGCCCATACAAAGATAAACTGTCACGCTCTATGTCTGACTTACCCTTCACACTCGACCAACTTCGGATCCTCAAGGCGATCGCCTCCGAAGGAAGCTTCAAACGCGCTGCGGATAGCCTCTACGTGTCTCAACCTGCCGTCAGTCTCCAAGTCCAAAACCTAGAGCGTCAACTGGATGTCCCGTTGTTCGATCGAGGCGGCAGGCGGGCACAACTGACGGAAGCCGGACACATGCTTCTAGCCTACGGGGAGAAAATCCTTACCCTTTGTCAAGAGACCTGCCGCGCCCTTGAAGACTTGCAAAATCTTCAAGGCGGGTCGCTTATTGTGGGCGCGAGTCAAACCACGGGTACTTACCTTCTTCCCCGAATGATAGGATTGTTCCGTCAAAAATATCCAGATGTTGCCGTCCAGCTCCACGTCCATTCCACTCGACGCACGGCCTGGAGCGTCGCTAATGGCCAAATTGATCTGGCCATCATCGGTGGTGAACTTCCTCCCGAACTACAAGACTCTCTTGATATGGTGCCCTATGCCGAGGATGAACTCGCACTCATCATTCCGCCCAACCATCCCCTAGCCCAACAGGCCGTCATCCAAAAGGAAGACCTCTACCACCTCCAGTTCATTGCGCTCGACTCCCAGTCCACCATTCGCAAAGTCATTGACCAAGTGCTCTTGAGATACGGCATCGAACCTCGCCGCCTCAAAATCGACATGGAACTCAACTCTATTGAAGCCATCAAAACTGCCGTTCAGTCTGGCTTAGGCGTCTCCTTCCTCTCTCTCAGCGCCATTGAAAAGGAAATCCAAATGGGCATCTTGCACCGTGCTACTATCCAAGGCGTCGAAATCAAACGAATGCTCTCCGTTATTATTAACCCGAACCGCTACCGTTCCAAAGCGGCTGATGCCTTCTGCCGCGAAATCTTACCCCAATTCACGTCCCTCCCGGTGAGCTTCGATCGAAAAAACAAGGAAGAACCGAAGGGAGAGAATGCAGAATTGAGAATTGAGAAGGCAGAATAGAGGAGGGTGATTCTTTTTCTCGGGTTCTCACTTCGTCATTCTTCATTCCTAATTCTCCATGGAGCTGCTCTGTACTCGCCCTAGTTGTCCTCATCCTATCAATGACTGCCCTGATCTTGATGATCCGAGGACACTGAAGTTGACGCGGGATAAATTTTGCGGGTGTTGCGAGATGCCGTTGATTTTGGGCGATCGATACTTGCCGATTCAGCTTTTGGGGCAGGGGGGCTTTGGGGCGGCGTATTTGGCACGCGATCGGCATACGCCGGGGATGCGGTCTTGTGTGGTGAAGCAGTTTAAACCCGCTGTACGGTTAACCTCTGAGCAGCATCAAGTGGCCCATGGGTTATTCATGCGAGAGGGTGAAGTTTTGGAAGAACTGGGGCGGGAGCATTTACAAATTCCGGACCTGTTTGCGTTTTTTGATCTCGAAGTGCCGGGACGGGTACCGGGAACGGAAGAAGCTTATTTCTATTTGGCTCAAGAATTCATTGACGGGCAAGATTTGGAGAAGGAGTTAAGAGCGGTTGGCGCGATGAATGAGGCGGCGGTGACTGAAATCTTGGGTTCTATGCTGAAGGTGCTTGGGTTTGTCCATGCGCACCAAACGATTCATCGAGACATCAAGCCATCGAATATTATGCGCAGTCGCAAAGGTCGGCTTTATCTTCTGGATTTTGGCGCGATTAAGTACGCTACGGCTCAAGCTAGCCGCCCCCAGACCTCCACCAGCATTTTTTCACTTGGCTATGCGCCGCCGGAGCAGATGGCGGGTGCTGGGGTTTCGTTTTCGACGGACTTGTATGCGTTGGCGGCGACCTGTGTGGAGTGTCTGACGGGACTGCCGCCCAATCAACTGTGTGATCCGGTGTCGCGGATGTATACCTGGCGATCGAACGTAAAATATCCGGTGAGCAATCGACTGGCAGATATTCTGGACAAAATGCTTCAGCCTGCGCCGTACGATCGCTTTACCTGCGCCGCTGATGTTCTGAATAGTCTGTGCCCAGAAGAAGCGATTCTTCATCCCTTTCAGCCCCCGATTTCGTCTGAACTACCGCAGCCTACGGTCCCTGCCATGGACCCAAACGTCACCCAGATTCCCCTTGGTCATCCGTTTACCCAACTCCCGCCCGAACCCCTGCCCGTCGCGTTAGAGTCTGTGAATTCCAAGCCCATCCCCCCGATGTCAATTACCCCGATGTCAAACTCAAACCGTCCCAAGTCAACCCGATCGCCTTTTTCTTTGATTGAGTTATTGAGTAGTTCAGCTTTTATGGGGTTTGAAGGGGCGCTATTAGCGATCGGACTTCATGCCTTGACGGGTTTGTTTTGGGTGCAAGCAGTGCTGTGGTGTCTGTGTGCGGGAGTATTGGTTTACTTTCAATCGAACCGGACGATCGAACGACTGGATTTTGTGATTATTAGCGGTATGACCTTGGCAGCTGTTGTGATGATGTTTAAAGTCGGGTTTGTCAGTAGCATTGTGATGGCATTGCCAATAGCATTGGTGACGACATTGGCGGCATTAGTGTTTCGGCTAGTGTACACAATGCTAATGCAAAATCGCTGATGCAAAATCAATAGGCACTTCACCCCTGATAGGACTTTTCCATGGCACAGAAAAATGAAATTCCGGCATTGATTGGTGCAACTCTGGCGGTTGCGGCTCTTCTGGGTGGACTCTGGTGGATTTTCAAAAAATCTGATTTTTCGATCGGAAATTTCAAACCTGAAACGCCAACGGTCCAAGCTTCTGCGCCGATCGCAGCCACAACCCCAGACGCAAACTCTAGTGCGCCTTCTCAGCCGGGAATGCGTCCGGGAATGCAGGGTGCGACGGGTGGTGGAACGGCTTCAGCGGGACGTTTTACGGGCATGAAGGACGTCCCATCTGGACAGTTTAACTACGGCGGAAGCACGTCTTGGGCACCGACGCGATCGTCCCTTGATGCGAGTATTCAATCGGATCTTCCGCAATTTCAACTGCGTTATGTCAGTCCCAATAGTGGCCCTGCGAGTAGTGGTTCTGGAGTGAAAATGTTGTTGAATCGACAGCTCGACTTTGCCCAGACCTCTCGGCCCCTCACGAATCAAGAAAAACAACAGGCTCAACAGGCTGGGATTTCGTTACAGGAAATAGCCGTTGCTTTAGATGGTGTTGCGGTTGCGGTCAACCCGAGTTTAAACATTCCTGGATTGACCCTGGCTCAACTTCAAGAAATCTACACGGGAAAAGCGACTAACTGGCAACAAGTCGGCGGGCCAAATCTTCCGATCGTCCCCATTTCTCGCAATGTTGGCTCGGGCGGAACGGTTGATTTGTTCATTGATTCGGTGCTGTCAGGACAATCATTTAGCAGCAGCGTGCAGTTTGTCGGGACTACTACTCAAGCCTTACAAAAATTAGGAAGTGAACCGGGAGGCGTGTATTTTGCCTCCGCGCCTGAAGTGGTGCCGCAATGTACGGTCAAACCGTTGGCGATCGGTCAAACTGCTGGACAATTTGTGCCCTCTTACCAAGAACCGATTGTCCCGAAAGATCAGTGTCCGGCCCGTCGGACGATGATCAATGCTCAGACGCTCGGCAATGGAACGTATCCGTTAACGCGGAATTTGTACGTGGTGGTTCGTCAAGATGCGTCATCGAAGGCGGGTGAAGCCTATGCCAATTTATTGTTGAGCAGTGCAGGCCAGGAGATGTTGGAGAAAGCGGGATTTGTGAAAATTCGGTAAGGTTTGTTTAACCGATTCTAGCCACCTGTTCTAGGCTCCCATCAATGACCAATGATTTCTGGAGCCGAGCGATCGCACTAATGGCTTGTTGATGACTGTGGGTATTGCTTTGGGCTTGGAACAGCTTAGAGGATTCTTTGAGATCTCGAATTGCACCAATGCGATCGCCGAGTTTGGTCCGGGCCATCCCTCGATAGAAGTACGCTGATGCATCTTGATCATTGAGATTAATCACATCGGTAAAATCTTCTACAGCCCCCATTTTGTTTCCCATTTGCGATCGGGCTAGACCCCGTTGAAAATAGGCGGGTGCGCAGGTTGAATCGGCATGAATAGCATAGCTATAGTCTTCAATAGCACCCATGGGATTGCCCAATTCAGCTCGAATAGTTCCCCGATTACAGAAGGCAATACTGTTACAAGGATTGATTAAGATAGCTCGGTTTAAATCTGCAACGGCTCCTTCTTTATTGCCTATTTCGTAGCGAACTAAGCCGCAGTTGTTGTAGGCGGTATCATGATCGGGATTGATCTGAATGACTTGGGTATAGTCCGCGATCGCGCCTTGTTTGTCGTCTAGTTCGTAACGGGTTAGGGCGCGATTGAAGTAAGCATCGGTATCATTTTCGGTGAGGATAGGATTTTCAAACCGATCGACTAGCCCCTGCATCACTTCAGCTTCGTAAGTCTTTAGACCCACGGCAACCCGAGGAAAAACCGCACTCTGGACATTCATCGGCTGAAACCCGAGCAGCGCATAGGCACGATCGCAGACCAGGAAGTTTTCATCGGTGCCTAGGACTTTGAAGCGAAACTGATCGGGGAATTGACGCTTGAGATGGGTGAATTGACTGAGAATGTTTTGGAGGAAGGATTTATCAGATGGATGGGCGGAGGAGCGCTGCTGAATGTAGCGCGGTGGGTGGCCTTGTTGCACGTTTCCCAAGTAGCCCCAGCCAATGTCTAGTTTGCCACCGCGATCGAGAAAGCCTCGAAACTGATGCAACATGGCCGTATCTAGGGTCCTGCGATCGGGCGATGGAAAGACGACGAGTAAGTGTGATTGGGCCTGTTCTAGGGCAGTTTCGATCAGCGATCGGCTGTTGTTGCTTGCAATATCTCGGGTTCTGTAACTCGCTTGTAAGTCAAAGATTAATTCATGAGGCTGAGACTGTCCGGGCTGTTCTCCTGAGGCCATTACCACTTGGGTTCCTAACTCTTCAAGATGGGTTTCTTGACGCTCCATGCGATCGCTCAGATATTTCATTTGGTTCCGAAGCGCGCTGAAGTCTAGCATCTCAGGTAAACGGTTCATCCAACCATTGAGATGCTGCTGTTGTTGTTCTAGATTTTGGGTGAGGTGTTCGATTCCCTCTAAATCGTCTTTGAGTGGACTTAGCTTGGTTAGAATCAGAGATTCAAGCTGACTTTGTAGCTCGATAAGACGATCTTCAGAGGGCGTTTCTTCAATTTGTTGTTGAAGTCTAGAAACTGCATCTTGTAGGTGTTCAAACGCTTCTGAAGCCTCAGGTTTCTGCGATCTAATGTGAGCTGAAACGTCCACGTTATTCTTTACAAACGTCATTAACGTCGTCACTTGTTGCCGTAAAATCTTGGTCGTCAGTCGCAGGGGCGCAACGTTTTCATCGACATTATCTTGACGGTGACGCAGTTGGTCGAGTTCATCAGCGAGGCGCGTCATCTCCCGGCGAGGCACGAGATCGCTGACCAGTTGCATTAGCCCTTCAACATCTTGCTTGAGGGTTGCGGCATCGGCCGGGTTGGGCATGGCATTGAACCGGCGGTTGATGTAGTCGATTTGGCCTTGGAGCACCCTTAGGGTGCTGGGCTTGTAGGCGCGGTTCATGTCATCAAGCCCCGTCTGTAAGCTATTCATCCGATCTTGAAGTTGTTTGACGCTGCCTTCTGAGTCCCGAAACTGTTCCATCGTAGGAGTACGGCGCAGGGTTCCGGTAATCCGATCGATCGAATCTAAGAGTCTAGCTTGCTGAATTTGCACGTCATTCAAGTTGCCCTTCATTTCGGCGACATCTTGCATTTCGATTGCGGTAATCCGGTTAGAAAGCTGCTCATGGAGACGGTTGAGATTGACCCGATTCTTTTGCATGAGGGTTTTGCGCAGGCTGGCCAAGTCCCAGAAGGTCGGCAGACCTTGAATGCGTCGATCGATGACGTCGAGTTGTTGGGTGAGGCGTGCATCGACTTGGGCAATTTGCTGGGTGCTTTGGTCGAGAACTTGCTGATCGAGTCGCTGACGATTAATGACATTCAGCATCATGAGAAACGACACGGGAGCGGCGGCATAGGCGATTTGCTGGGTGGCGATGGAGGCAATGGAGCCTAGACCCGAACCTGCGAGAAGCGCGTATTCCGTGACATCCATCCATTTATCGTTTTTCATGTTATTAATTCCCTGATGAACGGTCGTTAGTTGAAATACAGTGTTGAGATGCAGCAAGTTTAGGGATAAAACCAACAGGGCTGTGATTTATGTCACGTCGAGTCTGGCTTTACTACTGAGATAACCTTCATTACCCTCTACATCAATTCCGGTCATTCATCAGGATTACTTCGTTGGATTGATCAAAGTCCTTACGGATTAGCTCCCTGGGAGGTTTGCTGTTCAATGTGGATGGTAGACCGACGGGATGATTTTCCAGTAGAGTCTTGAGGTGGTGTGATGGGGCGAAATGTCGAGTATGGGCAAGATTAGGGCGTTAATTTTGGATGTGGATGGGACGATCGCGGAAACGGAGCGAGATGGTCATCGGGTGGCGTTTAACCGGGCGTTTGCTGCGAAGGGGTTGCACAGTTGGGTGTGGGATGTGCGGTCTTACGGTCGGCTGCTGGATGTGACGGGCGGGAAGGAGCGGATTCAGTACTATGCGGGGCGATATCAGCCTAATTTTAGGCCGCCGACGGATTGGCCGACGTTTGCGGCAGATTTGCATCAGCTCAAAGGACGGTTTTATCGGGAGTTGCTGTTATCCGGGGCGGTGGGGTTGCGTCCGGGGATTCGGCGATTGATTCAGGAGGCGCGGGAAACGGGGGTGAAGCTGGCGATCGCGACGACGAGTAGTTTGGATAATGTGTTGCCGCTGTTGGAGTTGGCGTTGGATTCGGATAGCGCGTCGTGGTTTGAGGTGATTGCGGCGGGGGACATTGTTCCGGTGAAGAAGCCTGAACCGGATATTTATCAGTATGTGTTGAAGGCGTTAAATCTGGAGCCGTCGGATTGTTTGGTGTTAGAGGATTCGGTGATGGGGGTTCGATCGGCGATGGCGGCGGGGTTGAGGACGGTTGTGACCTGTAATGACTATACGCAGGGACAGGATTTTCGATCGGCGGCGTTGGTCCTCGATAGTCTGGGTGAGGTGGATTTGCCGATGCGGGTGAGGGGTGGGACTGGTCGGGATGCGATCGGGGATGC
>ENA-OFCI01000233-OFCI01000233.1-metagenomes-genome-assembly--contig:-NODE-233-length-37462-cov-6.015265_pt1 | contig 37462 bp, 31 predicted proteins | sample MGYA00153391_OFCI01 | MGnify analysis MGYA00153391
GAACACACATCAACAGCAAACCCTGAAACACCCGGGTCATGTCCTGCGGAATTTTGAGCGACACTTGCGCAAACTCGCCGCCTATATAGGTGACGGCTAAAACCAGTCCGCCGATCAAGATGCCAACAGGCGATAACCGGCCCAGAAAGGCCACGATAATCGCGGTAAAGCCATATCCCGGCGAGATGCTGGGTTGCAATTGGCCGATCTGGCCGGAAACTTCCATAACGCCCGCCAGCCCCGCCAATGCGCCGGAAATTGCAAACACCGCATATGTTAAACGCCCGGACCTGAAACCGGAAAACTGCGCAGCGCGCGGTGCGGCGCCCACAACCCGCACCTGATAGCCGAACATGGTTCTGGCAAACACGATGGCAGCGATGACGACGACAATGAGGGTGATGATCACGCCAAAGTGCAAGCGCCCGGACGACAGCAGCAGCGGCAGAGTGGCCTCCGCATCAAACGGCACCGATTGCGGAAAGTTGAAGCCCTTGGGGTCGCGCCACGGGCCGCGAATGAGATAATCGAGAATCAATTGCGCGACATAAACCAGCATCAGGCTCACCAGAATTTCGTTCGCGTTGAAGCGGTCTCGAAGGAACGCGACGATGCCCGCCCACAGCATGCCGCCGAGCACACCGGCAGCCAATACAGCGGCGACGATCCAGCGGCCGGTCTCTTTGTCGGCCGTCATCGCGACGCCCGCAGCGGCTATCGCGCCGACGACGAACTGGCCCTCGGCGCCGATGTTCCAGACGTTCGACCTGAAGCACACCGCGAGGCCGAGCGCGATCAGGATCAACGGTGTGGCCTTCATCGCGAGTTCAGTCAATGCGTAGACGCTTTTGAGCGGCTCGACGAAGAAGACATACAGGCCGCGCATCGGGTCTTTCCCGAGCAGCATGAACAAGACCGTGCCGATCACGACCGTGATCGCGAGTGCGAGCACCGGCGACATGATCGACATCAGCTTCGAGGGCTCAGGTCGGGCTTCAAGCTTGAGCATGAGCGGCCTCCCGGGTGGCATTCGTTTCGACCCACAAACCGCTCATCCACTCGCCGATCATCTCGACAGTCGCTTGCGAGGTCGGCACGCTCGGCGAGACCTTGCCTTGCGCAATCACGACCAGCCGGTCGCAGATCTCGAACAGCTCGTCGAGCTCTTCGCTGACGACCAGCAGCGCGCAACCGGTGTCGCGCAGGCCCAGCAGCTCGCCGCGGATCTGCGCGGCCGCACCCACGTCGACGCCCCAGGTCGGCTGCGACACGATCAGCAACTTCGGGTTCGCGTCGATCTCGCGGCCGACGATGAACTTCTGCAGGTTACCGCCCGAAAGGCTCTTCGCCGCCGCCGCCGGCCCGCCGGATTTCACGTTGAAGCGGCGGATGATTTGCTGGGCCAGTTTGGTGACTTCGAACGTGTCGATCCAGCCGGCGCGACCGAGGGCTCCGGTGCGCGTCAGCAGCGTGTTCGCGGCCAGCGAAAGCGTGGGCACCGCGCCGCGGCCGAGGCGTTCTTCGGGAACGAAGTGCAAGCCCGCAGCACGGCGCTCGCGCGGTGGTTGGCGGGAAATGTCATGGCCGAGCAAGTGCACCGAATCGTTCGGCGCGCGCGCGTCTTCGCCCGACAGCGCGGCCATCAACTCTTGCTGGCCGTTGCCCGACACACCGGCGATGCCGAGGATCTCGCCGGCGCGCACTTCAAAGCGGATGTCGGCCAGGTTCATGCCGAAGTGGTCAAGCTTCGCCAACGTGAGCCCACGCACGTCGAGCACCACGCCGCCGAGCTTGGCCTGGATGTGCTGCAACTGCGGCGGCTCGGCGCCGATCATCAGGCGCGACAGCCCCGCGTTCGTCTCGGTGCGCGGGTCGACCGTGCCGGTGACCTTGCCGCCGCGCAGCACCGTGCAGTTGGTGCAGAGCGCGCGAATCTCGTCGAGCTTGTGACTGATGTAGAGGATGCTCGTGCCTTCACTCGCCAGCTTGCGCAGCGTGACGAACAGCTTCTCGACCGCCTGCGGCGTGAGCACCGAGGTGGGTTCGTCCAAGATCAGGCATTTCGGGTTCGTCATCAGCGCGCGCACGATCTCGACGCGCTGGCGTTCGCCGACCGACAGCGTGTGCACCGGCCGCAGCGGTTCCACATCGAGCCCGTACTCCTTCTCGACTTTCATCATGCGTTGTGTCACCGCGGCCAGACTCTGCGATTTGTCGAGCCCGAGCCAGACGTTCTCGGCCGCACTCAGCGTGTCGAACAGGCTGAAGTGCTGGAACACCATGCTGATGCCGAGTGCGCGCGCCTCGTGCGGGTTCTTGATGTCGACGGCCTGCCCGTTCCAGCGGATTTCGCCTGCATCGGGCCGCACGGCACCGTAGATCATTTTCATCATCGTCGACTTGCCGGCACCGTTCTCGCCGAGCACGGCGTGGATCTCGCCGGGCTCGACCTTCAGGTTCACCGCGTCGTTCGCCTTCACGGCGGGGTACTGCTTGCTGATGTCGACCAGTTCGAGGCGGAGCATGGCGTTCCTTTCGATGGCTTTATGCAAGTTTCGTACGCATCTCGCGCCCGGCGACGAAGACGGCTGCGAGGTTGCGGTCGTCGGCGAGTGTCATCCACGCGAACGCGCGCTCGTGCAGGCTGCGCGCGAGTTCCATCCTGCGTTTGGCGATCGGGTCGGCTGCCCAATCCCAGACGCACACGTCGGCCATGCAGCCGGCTTCGAGCGCGCCGATCTCACCCGAGAGCAGCAGCGCCTCGGCCGCGCCGAGCGTGGCGGCGTGCAGAGCTTTCCATGCAGTGAGCCGTTGGCCGGCCATCGCCTGCACCTTGTAGGCATCGGCCATCGTGCGGATCATCGACAGGCTGGTGCCACCGCCCACATCGCTTGCGAGGCTGACGGCGGTGCCGGCCGCAAGCGAAGACTTCCAGTCGAACAACCCGCTGCCGAGGAACAGGTTGGACGACGGGCTGTGCGCGATGTGTGCGCCCGATTCACGCAGTGCCGCGCGGTCGGCGTCGTCGAGCCAGATGCCGTGCGCCAGCACGCTGCGCGGGTGCAGCAGGCCGGCGCGCGCGTACACGTCGAGGTAGCTGCGTGCCTCGGGGAACAGCTGCGCCACCCACGCGACCTCGGCTCGGTTTTCGGCCACGTGGGTCTGCAGGTAGAGCGACGCATCGGCCGCGCAAAGTTCGCCCGCCATCGCGAGCTGCTCGGGCGTGCTGCTCGCCGCGAATCGCACCGTGACGGCGTAGGCGAGGCGGTCGACACCGTGCCAACGCTGGATCAAATCGATGCAGTCGACACGCGCCTGGGCCACGTCGTCGCGCAGGCCGTCGGGCGAGTGGCGGTCTTGCAGTACCTTGCCGGTGACCAGGCGCATGCCGCGCTGCTGCGCGACAGTGAACAGCGCTTCGGCCGAGACCTTGTGAGCGGTCGCGAACACCACGGCTGCCGTGGTGCCATGCGCGAGCAGTGCGTCGACGAACAACTCGGCGCCGGCCTGCGAGCGCGCCGGGTCGGCAAAGCGCGTCTCGGCCGGGAAGGTGTAGGTGTCGAGCCAGTCGAGCAGCTCGGTGCCGTAGCTCGCGATCACATCGAGCTGCGGCATGTGCACGTGCGTGTCGATGAAGCCCGGCAGGACCAGCTGGCCGCGGTGGTCGTGGCGCTGCCAGCTTTCATCCGGGTCGATCAACTGCGCGCCCGCGATGCGGCCGTTCTCGATCAGCAGCCAGTGGTCGGGCCGAAAGCGCACGGCTTCGGATTCGACCTCGCCCCAGGCCGGAGTTGCTGTGAAATCGAGCAGGTCGCCGCGCAGCGCGATGCGGCGCGCAGGAAGCGCGGTCGCGCTCATGCTGGCGAGCGCGCCGCGCGATGCAGCATGCCGTGCCCCGAGAGGTTGCGCACCACGTCGCGCACCTGATCTCGCAACCAGCGGCCCGAGGCCGACGCGTGCGTCAGGTCGTGCCAGAGCTGGTAGTACGCGAGCGGCGGAAACGGCACCGGGCAGCGCACGATGCGCACCGGCAGGCTGTCGACGTAGCGCGAGCAGAACAGCCGACCGGTGGTGAGTACCAGCAGGCTCTGCGCCACCATCAACGGGATCAGCCCGAAGTGCGCGCTGCGCACCATCACCTCGCGGTTGACGCCGAGCGACGCGAGGTGTTCGTCGATAACGCCCGGCGCTGCGCCGCGGGCGCCGGCGTGGAACGGCATCGGCGCCACGTGTTCGCACGCGAGGTAACGCTCGGGCGACCAGGCGCGCGTGCCGGCGGCCCGCACCACCGGATGGTCTTCGGCGACGAGGCAAACGATCTCGTCCGACAGCAACCGCCCGAGGTGCAATTCTTCGGGCGGCTTGATCCAGTTGCCGATCACCAGATCGACAGCGCCCGCGGCGAGGCTGCGGCGGTAATCGAATTCGCCTGAAAGCGGCAGCAACTCCAGCCGCACCTTGGGCGCGACTTGTTTGAGGTGGGCCACGAGTTCGGGCAGGAACAGCGGATCGAGGTAGTCGCTCGCGGCGATGCGAAAAGTGCTGGCGCTCGCCAAAGGTTCGAAGGCACGCCGGTCGGCGCGCGGGCTGAACAGCCGGTCCGCATCTTGCAGCAACCGGGTTGCGGGTTCGAGCAAGTTCAGCGCAGTGTCGGTCGGCGCCATGTCGTTGCCGGCGCGCACCAGCAACGGGTCTCCGGTTAGCGCGCGCAGCCTTTTCAGCTGGGCACTCACGGCAGGCTGCGTGCTTTGCAAGCGCATGGCAGCCCGGGAGACGCTTCGTTCGGTGATCAAGGTTTTCAACACCCGGATGAGGAAGAGATCGATCTTGTCGAAGTCAACGCGCTGCGTCATAAGCTACAACTCATAAGCACTATGCGCTTAAATGTATACCTCTGCCGCCCGGAATCGACTAACTTCCGGTGACCACCGAACCCGAGACGCACGCCCATGCCAGACCACCCGACCCGCCGCCCGATCCGCTTCTTCCACCGCGGTGCCGTGGTCGAGGTGAGCAACGCGGCGCCCACGCGCACCGTGCTCGAATGGCTGCGCGAAGACGCGCGCTGCACCGGCACGAAAGAAGGCTGCAACGAGGGCGATTGCGGCGCTTGCACGGTCGTGATCGGCGAGGCGGCTGCGGTAGGCGACCCATCGGCCGTGCGCGGGCTGAGCCTGAAAACCGTCAACGCCTGCATTCAGTTCCTGCCAACGCTCGACGGCAAGGCGCTGTTCACGGTCGAAGACCTGAAGGCGATGACGCCCGACGCGCAACTGCACCCTGTGCAAGAAGCCATGGTCGCGTGCCACGGCTCACAGTGCGGCTTCTGCACGCCGGGTTTCGTGTTGTCGCTGTGGTCGACGTATGAGCACCACCGCGCGTCTTCGACCCAACCCACGCGCCAACAACTCGCCGACGAACTTTCGGGCAACCTGTGCCGCTGCACCGGTTACCGGCCGATTCTCGATGCGGGCCAGCGCATGTTCGACCTGCCTGCCGTCGCGCTCGACACGGCGCCGGTGATCGCGGCGCTGAAAGGATTCGCGAGCGACACGCCGTTCACCTACTCGGGCCGATCGGCCGACACCTTCCACGCACCCACCACGCTGGCCGAACTCGCCGCGCTGCGCGAGGCGATGCCGACGGCGCAACTGCTCGCCGGTTCGACCGACGTCGGCCTGTGGGTCAACAAGCAGTTCCGCGCGCTCGGCGACATCCTCTTCGTCGGTGAGGTCGCCGAGATGAAGCGCATCGTCGAGCAAGGCGACGAACTGCACATCGGCGCCGGTGCCTCGCTCGAAGCCGCGTGGGCCGCGCTCGCGAAGCGCTGGCCCCCTCTCACCGACGTGTGGCTGCGCTTCGCCTCGCCGCCGATCCGCAACGCCGGCACGATGGGCGGCAATGTAGCGAACGGCTCGCCGATCGGTGACTGCGCGCCGGTGCTGATGGCGCTCGACGCGCAAATCGAATTGCGCAAGGGCGCCCGCGTGCGGCGCATACCGCTGGCCGATTTCTACGTCGGCTACATGGCGAACCGATTGGAACCCGGCGAGTTCGTACAGGCTCTTGCGGTGCCTCTTGCGGTGCCGCTCGCAGTCACTTCACGCCAGGTGCGCGCGTACAAGATCAGCAAGCGTTTCGATTGCGACATCTCGGCGCTGTGCGCGGGCTTCTCGATCGAACTCGATGCCGGCATCGTCAAGACCGTGCGCCTCGCCTACGGCGGCATGGCTGCGACCGTGAAGCGCGCTGCGCTGGCCGAGACCGCGACCCTCGGTCAGCTCTGGACGCAAGCGACCGTCGACTCGGCAAAGGCCGCACTCGCGAAAGACTTCGAGCCGCTGTCCGACATGCGCGCGAGCGCGGCCTATCGCCTGCAGGTCGCGCAGAACTTGCTGCAGCGCCTGTGGCTCGAAACACGCGTCGACAACCCACTCGCAACCAGCGCGACGAGCGTCTTTAGCATGATGCCGCACGAGACCAGCGCAGCCGCCGCGGCATGAGGAACACAACGATGAACAAACCGATCGACGCCCTGATCTTTCAACCTGCCGAGCCCTTCGCCGACTACCTGAAGAACGCCGCCGCGCGCATCGACGAAGCTGCCGAGGCCACTGCCGAGGCGGCTGGTGCCCGCGTCGGCATCAGCCGCCCGCACGAGTCGGCGCACTTGCATGTTTCAGGTGAGGCGACCTACATCGACGACATCCCGGAACTCGCCGGCACGCTGCATTGCGCGCTCGGCCTCTCGCCGGTCGCGAACGGCCGGCTGACTGCGATGGCGCTCGACACGATCCGCGCGCTACCCGGCGTCGTCGCGGTGCTGTCGGCCGCTGACATTCCGGGGCCGAACGATTGCGGTTCGATCGTGCACGACGATCCGATTCTTTGTCATTTCCGCGAGCACGACGATGGCTCGTCGGGGGGGAACATTCGCTACCTCGGCCAGCCCGTGTTCGCCGTGATCGCCGAGACCCGCGACATCGCCCGCCGTGCCGCCGCCAGAGCGAAAGACGTGCTGACGATCGATGCCGCGCCACCTGTCATCACGTCACAACAAGCCCACGCCGCAGGTCAGTACGTCGTGCCGCCGATGCACCTCGTGCGCAGCACGAACGAAGGCGGCGCGCACGCCGCAATCGCGAAGGCGCCGCGCCGATTGAAAAGCACGTTCGAAGTCGGCGGTCAAGAACAGTTCTACCTCGAAGGCCAGATCAGCTACGCAACGCCGAAAGAAGGCGGCGGCATGCACGTGCACTGCTCGACGCAGCATCCGAGCGAGATGCAGCACCTCGTCGCGCACGCGCTGAAACTGCATGCGCACGACGTACAAGTCGAATGCCGGCGCATGGGCGGCGGTTTCGGCGGCAAGGAGTCGCAGTCGGCGATCTTCGCGTGTGTGGCGGCGGTCGCAGCCGCCAAGCTCAAGCGCCCGGTCAAGCTGCGCCTCGACCGCGACGACGACTTCATGATCACCGGCCGGCGCCACTGCTTTTGGTACGAATACGAGGTCGGCTTCGACGACGCCGGCCACGTGCTCGGCGCCGAGGTGACGATGGTCTCCCGCGCCGGCCACTCGGCCGATCTCTCGGGCCCGGTAATGACGCGCGCACTTTGCCATTTCGACAACGCCTACTGGCTGCCCGACGTGGCGGTGCACGGCTACTCGGGAAAGACGAACACGCAGAGCAACACCGCGTTCCGCGGCTTCGGCGGGCCGCAAGGAGCGATCGCGATCGAGAACATTCTCGACACGATCGCGCGCACGCTGGGCAAGGATCCGCTCGACGTGCGCTGTGCAAACTTCTACGGACAGACGCAGCACAACGTCACCCCGTATGGCCAGGGCGTCACCGACAACATCATCCACGCGCTCGTCGCCGAGTTGGAGGCCAGCAGCGATTACCGCGCGCGCCGCCAAGCCATCGCGCAGTTCAACGCGACCAGCCCGGTGCTCAAGCGCGGCATCGCGCTGGCGCCATTGAAGTTCGGCATCTCGTTCAACGTCAAGCACTTCAACCAGGCCGGCGCGCTGGTGCATGTGTACAACGATGGCTCGATCCTCGTGAACCACGGCGGCACCGAGATGGGCCAGGGGCTGAACACGAAGGTGGCGCAAGTGGTGGCGCACGAATTGGGCGTGAGCTTCGAGAGCGTGCGCGTGACCGCGACCGACACGCACAAGGTCGCCAACACCTCCGCCACCGCCGCTTCGACCGGCGCCGACCTCAATGGCAAGGCCGCGCAAGACGCCGCGCGGCAGATCAAGGAACGCCTCGCCGCCTGCATGGCCGCGCACCATGGTGGCGAGGCAAAAGACGTGCGCTTCGCGAACGACAAAGTGCTGGTCAACGGCAAGTCGCTGCCGTTCTCGGCCGTCGTCGCGCAGGGCTACCTCGACCGCGTGCAGCTCTGGTCCGACGGCTTCTACGCCACGCCCGGCCTGAGCTGGGACAAGGAGAAAATGTTCGGCCGGCCGTTCTACTATTTCGCCTACGGCGCGGCCGTCAGCGAAGTGGTCGTCGATTCACTCACTGGCGAATGGAAACTGCTGCGCGCCGACATCCTGCACGACGCCGGCAAGTCGCTGAACCCCGCTGTCGACATCGGCCAGATCGAAGGCGCGTTCATTCAAGGCATGGGCTGGCTGACGACCGAAGAACTGGTGTGGCACCCGAACGATGGTTCGAAAAACGCGGGCAAGCTCACCACGCACGCGCCGAGCACTTACAAGATCCCGACCGCGAACGACTGCCCGCCGGTGTTCAACGTGAAGCTCTACGACAGCCAGAACGCGGAAGACAGCATCCACCGCAGCAAGGCGGTCGGCGAACCGCCGCTGCTGCTGCCGTTCTCGGTGTTCTTCGCGATCCGCGATGCGATCTCGGCCTGCGGTGACCACCGTGTCGACCCGCCGTTGATGGCACCGGCGACGAGCGAGGCGATCTTGCGGGCGATCACGGCGGTGCAGGCGGCGTGATGGTGCGCAATGTCGATGATCGTCGTACGGAGCGCGCATGGCCGCGGGCGGGTGCCTGTGGGCGGTCAGCGGAAGCGGTCGCCGCAGGGCCACGAAGGGGCCCCTTCGTGGCCCTTCGACGACTGCCTTGCGGTACTCGGTCTGGCGGCCAGCCGCAGAACTCGCTGCGTTCGCTTCGCTCACTGCGCTCTAACAGCCGCGGCGAGTCAGATGACGATGCGCGCTGCGCGCGCAACCTCCAGCCCTCCGCTCCTCAGGGCTTCCCATGCCCGCCCACAGGCACCCGCCCACGGCCATGCGTGGAGGCACCTTCTCTTCGCGACGATCTCGAAGCAACAGCCGGTGGTGGGTTCAAGGCCGGGGCGGATGGGTGCACAGGCGCATGGGCGGCGCTGAGCATCGCAGCGCAGCGGGGGAAGTCTGCTGTACCCGGCAGACCGGCGAGAAGGCTTCATGCGACGGCGCGTTCAGCGACGGTGCGGCGCCATCGCAGCCGCCCCGCGGAGCGAGAAGCGCAAGGAACCCGCAGCGAAGCGGAGGGCGCCGCCGCTGCGACTGGGCGCCCATCCGCCCCGGCCTTGCTGCGCAAATCTCCGCGTGCGAGCCGCGAAAAACACTGAGATGCGCAACCCATCTCTCATCCCCATCGTCGCGGCAGCCGTCCTCCTCGCTCTGCCGCCCGTCCTATCACCCTACCTCCAAGACCTCGTCGTGAAAATCGCGATCTACGCGGTGTTCGCGCTGAGCCTCGAACTGCTCGTCGGCGTGACCGGCCTCGTGAGCCTCGGCCACGCGGCGTTCCTCGGCATCGGCGCCTACGTGACCGTGCTCGCATCGGGTGACAGCGGCGGCTCGATCGCGACGACTTTGCCGCTCGCGGTCCTCGTGTCTGCCGCCTACGCGCTCTTCGTCGGCGCGCTCAGCCTGCGCACGAAGGGCGTGTACTTCATCATGGTCACGCTCGCGTTCGCGCAGATGGCGTACTTCGTGTTCCACGACACCAAGTTCGCGGGCGGCAGCGATGGTCTGTTCCTCTACGTGAAGCCGACGCTCGGCGCGCTGACCCTCGACGACAAGCGCACGCTTTACTACGCGGTGATGCTCGCGCTGATCGGCACCTACGCACTGCTCGCGGTGTTGATGCGCTCGCGCTTCGGCCACGCGCTCGCGGGCATTCGCGTGAACGAGCAGCGCATGCGCGCGGCCGGGTACCCGACCTATTGGTACAAGCTCGCGGCGTTCGTGATCGCGGGCGCGCTCGCCGGCCTTGCGGGCTTTTTGCTCGCGGTGAAAGACGGCACCGTGAACCCCGAGTTGCTGAGCTGGCATGAGTCGGGCGCGGTGTTGTTGATGCTGATCCTCGGTGGCATCGGCCACCTGCGTGGCGCGGTGATCGGGGCGATCGCGTTCACGTTGTTGAAGGAACTCTTTCAACTCGAAGCGCTGCTCGGGCCGCTCGCGAGCCACTGGCAGATGACGCTGGGGCTGACGATCATCGCGTTCGTTGCGCTGCTGCCGAAAGGCCTGATCGGGCTGCGGCAGCGCGTCACGGGAGCCACGCGTGGCTGAGCCCTTGCTGCGCGCGAGCGGCCTGACGCGCCGCTTCGGCGGCCTCATCGCCGTCGACCAGGTTTCGCTCGACCTGCACATTGGCGAAGTGCACGCGGTGATCGGCACGAACGGCGCGGGCAAGTCGACCTTGATCAACATGCTCTCGGGCGAATTGCCGGCCAGCAGCGGCACGATCACCCTCGACGGCCACGACATCGGCGTGTGGCCGCAACCGAAGCGCGCGCGCGCCGGCATCGGCCGCAGCTACCAGCGCACCACGATCTTCCCGAGCTTCAGCGTGCTCGAGAACTGCCGCCTCAGCGCGCAGGCCGCGCAGCCGCGCGCTTGGGCCGTGTGGCAAGCGGCGCAGCGCTGCGCGCAGAGCACGCAGGCCGCGCGCGCTGCGCTCGAAGCCGCTGGCTTGGCGAACGAAGCGAATCGTCCCGCCGGCCTGCTGAGCCACGGCGGCCAGCGGCAGTTGGAGATCGCGATGTGCCTCGCGACGAACCCGCGCGTGCTGCTGCTCGACGAGCCACTCGCGGGCATGGGCGCCGAAGAGACCGAGCGCATGCTCGCGCTGCTCGGCGCGTTGAAACGCAGCCACGCGGTGCTGCTGGTCGAGCACGACATGGATGCGGTGTTCCGCATCGCCGACCGCATCACCGTGATGGTCAACGGCACGGTGATCGCGAGCGATGTGCCCGAGCGCATCCGCACGAATCCGGAGGTGCGCGTGGCCTATTTGGGGGATGACGAAAGAGCGGACGAAAGAGCGGATCAAAGCGCGGATCAAAGAGCGGCCCATTGAGATGCTGAAGCTCGACAGCATCAACACCTACTACGGCCACAGCCACACGCTGCGCGGCGTGAGCCTCGAACTGCCGACCGGTACTGCACTCGGCCTGCTAGGGCGCAATGGCATGGGCAAGACGACGCTGATGCGCGCACTGATGGGCTACGTGCGCGTTGCGAAAGGCAGCGTGCAATGGCACGGCCGCGACATGACGAATGCGCCGCCCGAACGCATGGCCCGCCTCGGCATCGGCTACGTGCCCGAAGGCCGCGGCATCTTCCCGAATTTGTCGGTGCGCGAGAACCTCGTGATGACGGCACGCGCGGGCCTTGACGGCCAGCGAGCCTGGACCTTCGAGCGTGTGCTTGCGACCTTTCCGCGGCTGGCCGAGCGGCTCGGGCACGGCGGGCAGCAGCTCTCGGGCGGCGAGCAGCAGATGCTCTCGATCGGCCGCGCGTTGATGACGAACCCGACGCTGCTGATCCTCGACGAAGCCACCGAAGGCCTCGCGCCGCTGATCGTCGCCGAGATCTGGCGCGTGATCGGCGCGATCCGCGCGACCGGCATCGCCACGCTGATCGTCGACCGCAACCACCGCGCAGTGCTCGCACACACCGACCGTGCGGTGGTGTTGGAAAAGGGGTTGATCGTCGCAGCGGGTGCTTCGGCCGAACTCGCGGCCGACCATGACTCGCTGGCGCGCTACCTCGGCGTGTAAAGAACTCGCCGATTCGCACGCGCTTGTAGACTGGCAGGCTGATTACCGCCGTTGAAAGCCCCTGCATGATTCTCGAAATCGCCGACATCCGCATCCCGCCCGGCCAGCAAGCCGAGTTCGAGGTCGCGATCCAGCTGGGTGTCACGACCGTGGCCGCCAAAGCAAAAGGCTTTCGCGGCTTCAAGATTCAGAAGGGCCTCGACTCACCCGAGCGCTACCTGCTGATGATTTACTGGGAGACGCTCGAAAACCACACGGTCGACTTTCGCACCGGCCCGCTGTTCCCGCAGTGGCGCGCGATCGTCGGGCCGTTCTTCGTGGTGCCGCCAGTGGTCGAGCACTTCACGCTGCTGGCCGAATCGGCCTGAGGTGCATCCGATGGGTTTGAAAACGCTGCGGCGCGTGGCCGCGTCGATCGTGTGTGTGTCTGCATCGTTCGCGGCGTTCGCGTTCGCCGCCAATCCGGCCGCAGTCAACGCGCCATTGAAGATCGCGCCGATTGCGTTCACCGAACGCACGCTCGCCAACGGCCTGCAAGTGATCGCGGTGCCGAGCGCTGCCAGCCCGACGGTGAGCGTGCAGGTCTGGTACCACGTCGGCTCGAAAGACGACCCGGCGGGCCGCTCCGGTTTCGCGCACCTGTTCGAGCACCTGATGTTCAAGGGCAGCGCGCACCTCAAGGCCGAGCAGTTCGACCGCATGACCGAAGATGTGGGCGGCTCGAACAACGCCTTCACCAGCAACGACGTGACCGGCTACACCGACCTCGTGCCATCGAACCACATCGAGGTGCTGCTGTGGGCCGAGGCCGAGCGCATGTCGAATCTGAATGTGGTGCAAGACAACTTCGTTTCGGAGCGCGCGGTCGTCGAAGAAGAGTACCGCCAGCGCATCCTCGCGTCGCCTTACGGTCGGTTCGGCAATGCGATCCCGCAGGCGGCCTACCAGGTGCACCCGTACAAGCGCTCCAGCATCGGCAGCATCGAAGACCTCGAGGCCGCCACGCTTGCCGACGTGGTCGCGTTCCACGCCACCCACTACCGGCCCGACAACGCGACGCTCGTGGTCGCCGGTGATTTCGACCCGAAGCAGCTCGATGCGTGGGTCGATAAATACTTCGCGCGGGTGCCGAAGCCGGCCTTGCCGCTGCTTGCCGTCAGCGCCACCGAACCGGCTTGGCCGGCCGACCGCAGCGTCACCGTGACCGGCCCGCAGGTGCCGCTGCCGGCGGTCGCGCTGGTCTGGCTCGCGCCGCCGGTGACGAGCGCCGATGCACCGGCGTTGCAGGTCGCAGCGGCGCTGCTGAGCGGCGGTGAGTCGTCGCGCTTGAACCAATCGCTCGTGTACCGCCAGCAGGTCGCCGGGCAGGCCAGTTTCGAGGCCGACTTGCGCGCCGGGCCGGGCCTGCTGATCGCAAGTGCGATCGCGGCGAGCGGCAAATCGCTCGCGGCCGTGCAGCAGGCCTTGCTCGCTGAGTTGACGAGGCTCGCGAAGCAGGCGCCGAGTGCCGCCGAACTCGCGAAGGTCAAGACGCAGATCGTCACCAGCGCATTGCTGAGCCGCCAAACACCCGAAGGCCTGGCCTCGGCCGTGGCCGATGCAGCCGTGCTCGGCGGCGGCGCCGAGCACGTCAACACCGACATCGTGGCGTTGCAAAACGTCAGTGCGGCCGACGTGCGGCGCGTGATGCAGCGCTACCTGCTCGGCGCGCGCAAGTTGGCGCTGCAGTACGTTCAGGAAGGTGCGGCGAAATGAGCGTGGCAATAAAACAATCGGCTCTGGCGCTCGCGATGTTCGCGCTGAGCCTCGCCGGCAGCGCGCACGCGCAAACCTTTGACCCGGCCCCGCAGCCCGGCGCGCCGCGGCCGCTGGCGATCGCCGCACCGATCGAGCAGCGCTTGCCGAACGGGCTGCGCGTGGTGCTGGCCGAGCGCCGTGGCGTGCAACTGGTGACGGCGCAACTGGTGGTGCTTTCGGGCAGCGAGGTCGACCCGCCCACGCGCGCCGGGCTCGCATCGATGACCGCCGGCCTGCTGACCAAGGGCACGCGTCGACACAGCGCGACCCAGCTCGCGCAAGCCGCCGAATCGCTCGGCGGCGCGCTCGAAAGCGGCGCCGGCTGGCATCAGTCCGGCGTTGCGATCACGGTCACGGTGCCGCAACTCGACTCAGCGCTCGCGCTCGTCGGCGAGGTCGTGCGACAGCCCACGTTCGCACAAGGCGAGCTCGACCGCTTGCGCGCGCAGTCGCTCGACGAGTTGAAGGTCGCGTACAGCCAACCCGGCACGCTGGCCGCGCTGGCGTCGCAGCGGCTGTTGTTCGGCGCCGGTGCCTATGGCCACCCGGCGGGCGGCACGCCGGCCTCGCTGGCAAGCATCACGCGCGACGAGCTCGTCGGCCTGCACGCCGCGCGCTTTCGGCCCGACAACGCGGTGCTGATCTTGGCCGGCGACCTCGATGCCGAGACCGCGCTGCAACTCGCGCGCCGCCATTTCGGCGCGTGGCGAGCCGCCGGCACCGCGTCTGTTGCGAGCGCGATGCCGGCCAACGCGGCACTGCCGCAAACCGCCGCCGTGATCGACATGCCGCAGTCCGGCCAGGCCGCGGTGATCGTCGCCGCACCGCTGCCGCCGCTGGGCGCTGACCGCGCGACCGCCGCGGTGATGAACTCGGTGCTGGGTGCCGGCTTCTCGTCGCGCTTGAATCAGGAAATTCGCATCCGGCGCGGCCTGAGCTACTCGGCCGGCAGCGCGCTGGACGCCCGGCCGGGCGGCGGCTCGCTACGCACCGTGGTGCAGACCAAAAACGAATCGGCTGCCGAGGTCGTGGCGCTGGTGCAGGCCGAGCTCGACCGGCTCGCTGCGACGAAGGTCGGTGACGACGAACTCGCGGCGCGCAAGGCCACGCTGATCGGTGACTTCAGCCGCAGCGTCGAGACGACCGCCGGGCTCGGCGCGGCCGTCAAGTCACTGATCGTCGCCGGGCTGCCGCCGGGCGAACTGCGCACCCGCATCCAGGCGCTCTCGGCCGTCAGCGCCGGCGATGTGCAGCGCTATGCCACAGCGAATTTGGCCGCAGCGGGCCGGCGCGTGGTGGTGGCGGGCGACGTGTCGAAGTTCACCGATGCGTTGAGCGCAGCGTCACCGGCCCTCGTGGTCGTGCCCGCTGCGAGGCTCGACCTCGACCGGGGCAACGGGTTGACTGTGCTGCCGTGAGCATCTGCGAATCGTGGGCCGTGTGACGATCGGAAACACAATCCCTCGAACGCCTTCGGCATTGAATTGCACGCAAAAACCGGAATGCGCCGACAATCGAGAGGTTGCCCGTGATTGGCGTCAAGCCCCACGGTCGTCCGCACCTCTTTTTCCAGGACCGCCAATGGCCACCCGTCGTTCCCCTGCTTCTGCCGCCTCCCCCGCTGCTTCAGACACCACGCAAAAACTGCGTCAAACGCAGGCCGAATACGTCGCCGCGCGACCGGCCGGCGAACCCGGCGTCAAGCCGATGATGTCAAGCTCGAAGATGTACGTCTGCCGCCGCTGCCAGGCCAATTTCAAGACCGGCGACGGCAAACCCGACGCTCGCCTGCCAGGCCTCGGCAAGTGCAACAAGTGCCTCGCCGCCGCCACGGCCGCCCTCGCCGCCTGAGCTAACCTCGACGGATCAGCGCCGGGCAAGGGCCACGCAGTGGCTCTTCGTGGCCCCGCCAAGCAGGCCCGCACCCCTCGGGGGATCGACGACTGACGTATCCGTCGGTCGAGGGGCTTCAGGCACTGCGCCCCATGCGCTTGAGCACGTGCCCGGCCATGCCGTGCGCCAGTTCGTGCTCGCCCATGAAGACCCGGCCGACGTGCTCGGCCTCCAGCAGCTTGGTTCTTCCTCGTTGTGGCTGCGCACGACGACCTCGATGCCCGGGTTCAGCGCCCGTGCCACCTCGACCATCTTGCGCACGCCGAGCGTGTCGGGCGTGGCGACCACCAGCATGGCTGCGTTCGCGATGTGCGCCTGGATCAGCACGGCTGGCTCGGTGGCGTCGCCGCTCACCGCCGGCACGCCTTGCGAGCGCCGCTTCTCGACGAACTCGCGGTTCTGCTCGGCGACCACGAAAGCAATGCGCTGCGCCGCCAACGCCTGCGCGATCCGCTTGCCGACACGGCCGTAGCCGAACAGCACGACCTGGCCGGTGAGCAGCGTCTCGTCGGTGCCCGTCGGCAATTCGGCAAGCGGATCGTCGGGCCGTTCGAGACGCCGCGCCAAGGCGGAGCGCTTGCGCAGCCAGGCTTGCACCGGCAGGGTCGCGCTGAACAGCAACGAGTTGAGCGCGATCGAGATCAGCGCGCCGGCCAGGATCAGGCTTTGCCCTCTGATCGGCAACAGCTTGAGGGCGACACCCAGGCCAGCGAGGATGAACGAGAACTCGCCGATCTTCGCGAGGCTCGTGCCCACGGTGAGCGCGCTGTTCAGCGGGTAGCGAAATGCGACCACCAGCACCACCGCCGCGATCGTCTTGCCCACCATGATGATCGCGACCACAGCGAGCACCTTGAGCGGTTCGTCGATCAGCACTTGTGGGTCGAACAACATGCCGACCGAGACGAAGAACAGCACCGAGAACGCAGCGCGCAGCGGCAGCGATTCTTCGGCCGCACGGTGGCTGAACTCCGACTCGCGCATCATCGTCCCGGCAAAAAAGCGCCGAGCGCGAACGACACGTCGAACAGCTTCGCCGAGGCATAGGCGACGCTGACCGCACCGGCGATCACGCACAGCGTGAACAGCTCACGCGAACCGGTGCGCGCGACCAACCACAGCAGCTTCGGAAACACGCGCCGGCCAACCACCAGCATCAACGCGATGAAAGCTCCGACCTTGGCGAGCGTGATGCCGAACGTGGCCCAGATGTTCTGGTCCGGCGCGGCGTTCTCGGTGCCCATGCCGCCGAGCAATGGTGAAAGAGCAGGCAGCAACACCAGCACCAGCACCAGGTCTTCGACGATCAGCCAGCCGACTGCTATCTGGCCGTTCATCGATTCGAGCACGCCGCAGGACTCCAATGCCCGCAGCAGCACGACCGTGCTCGCGACCAAGAGCGCCAGACCGAAGACGAGCGAAGCCCCGAGATTCCAGCCCCAAAGCGCGGCCGTACCCATGCCGAGCGCGGTGGCTACAGCGATTTGCAGCAACGCACCGGGAATCGCGATGCGCTTGACCGCGAGCAGATCCTTCAACGAAAAATGCAGCCCGACGCCGAGCATCAGCAGCATCACGCCGATCTCGGCGAGTTGCCCGGCGAGGTCGACATCGGCCACGAACCCCGGCGTGGCCGGCCCGACAGGATGCCGACGGCGAGGTAGCCGACCAGCGGTGGCACCTTCAGACGGGCGGCGATGTAGCCGAACACCAAGGCCAAACCGAACCCCGCGGCAATCGTGGAGATCAGGCTGACGTTATGAGGCATCGGGCAGAGACTTCCTGCGCGGCTGCAAGTTTGCGCAGAGTCTAAAGGCGGCCCTCACGGGCGCACTGGGCGGCGGCCGGCTTCGACGCCAGGCCTGAGGCGGCCCGGCGCGGGGGCGGGCTCAGCAGGTGAGCGTCGGCGCCTGCTTGCGGATCGCGTCTTGCGCCTTGGTCATCGCGTAGGCGAGCGCGGCGTCGGGCGATGGCCAGCGGTGGCCGCAAGCGAGGCTCTCGTCGCGCAGGATTTCGCGCGGCGAGCCGCCCTGCTCGCGCTGCACGATCAGCGCGGCGATGTAGCCATCGCCCCGTGGGCCTTCGAGCGCGCCCGTGTAGACGCGGTAGTCACCAATCTTGCGTTCGTCGAAGTGCATGTGATCAGCTCCGGCTGGCATCCATGCCCGCCAAGGCTTGGATCATCGACAGTTCGCGCGCGGCGCGCCATCCACCAAAGGGGGGAAAAGATCACGCCGGGCGTTTACCGCGTCGTCACTCGGCGACACCCCAGGCCAACCTTGCCGCAGCGTAGATGTCGCTGGCCGGATCGACCGCGCCAGCGATGCCGCAGACCGCCGAGGCGTACTCGCCGGCCCGCTGCAAGGTGGTCGGCAAGGCCCAGCCGAGCAATTCGCCGAGCAGCAGCACCGAGGCGAACGCGTCGCCTGCGCCCACGGTGTCGCGCACCACGACCGCCGGTGTCGCGCCTTCGAGCCAGCCTTGCGTGCGGTCGAGGCAGGCCCAGCCGTCACCGCCGCGCGTGATCGTCAGGCGTTGCAAATCGAAGTGCTCGAGCAACGACTCGGCGGCTTCGCGCAGCGTCGGCTTCTGCGCTGGCACGAACCACGCGGTCAACTGGTCGAGCTCGTCTTCGTTGACCTTGACGAGTTGCGCGCGCATCAACGAGTCTTCAGCGCGACTGCGGTTGTCGGGGCCGTCGCGCAGGTTCAGGTCCAGAAAGAGAACGGCACCCGAGGAGCCGAGCGCGGCGTGAATCGCCGCGCGCGAGACCGCGCCGCGCTGCGCCAGCGTGCCGAAGTAGACGACCGCCGGTGCGCTCGCGCGAATCACCTGTGCGGCTTCGTTCGCATCGAGGTGGTCCCAAGCCGCATCGGCGTCGATCTCGAACGTGTGCTGCGTGCCGCTCATGTGAACCGCGGCGGTGCCGGTCGCATGCGCCGGGTCGCGTTGCAAACCGCACGTGTCCATCTGCAAACGCGCGAAGTCGGCAGCGATCGTGTCGCCGAGCGCATCGGCGCCGATGCGCGTGATCATCACCGGCGCAGCCCCCAACAGTGCCAGGTTGCGCGCGACGTTGAACGGCGCGCCGCCGATCACGTCGGCATCGGGAAAGCGGTCGATCAGCGCCTCGCCGATCACGGCGACGCGCGGTGGGTTCGGCTCAGTCATGGGCGGGCTTGATGGCAACGGTGCGGTGCGCCTCGGCGGCGCGCACGCCGAAGCGGGCCTCGCCCAGGCGCCGGTATTCTTTCGGTGTCATGCCTTTGATCTCGAGAAACCGCCGGTTGAAATTGGCGACATTGTTGTAGCCGCAGTCGTAGCAGACATTGCTGATGTAGCGGTCGGTCTCCATCAGCAACTGGCAGGCGCGTGCGATGCGCAAGCGGTTGACGAAGTCGGTGAAGGTGTTGCCGGTGGCACGGCGAAAGTAGCGCGAGAACTGGCTCTCGCTCATGCCGACACGCTTGCTCAGCTCGGCCATCGAGAACGACTCGGTCGCGTTCTCGGTGATGTAGTCGACGATGGTGCTGATCTGCGCGAGCGAGTTGTCGTCGTCGAAGCTTTGCAGCGGCGTGCTCGACAGCAGCCGGTAGTCGGTGCATTCGGCCAACTCGCCGAGGAACTTCAGGAACTCGCTGAAGCGCTTGACGCCGTGCAGGCGCTTGATGGTTTGCAGGTACTCGCTGGCGCGCTCGGCCATGCCGAAGAATTCGATGCCGAGCCGCGCGCGGTCGAGCAGCGGCAGCACATCACGCAAGTCGCTGATCAATTCCGACGCACGCGTGAGCGGCTCGCCTGAGAACTGCAGCACCCTGTCGCGCAGCGCCACGCCTTCGGGGCCGACATCGGTCGAGATCCAGTTGTGCGGCAGGCGCGGGCCGGTCAGCACCAGGTGGCCGGGCTCGAAGTGGCCGATGTAGTCGCCCACGAACACCTTGCCGCGCGTCTGGAGGATCAAATGCAGTTCGTACTCTTCGTGGTAATGCCAGCGCACCAGCGGGTTCGGGTAGCCGTGCTCCAGGCAGCGCACGTAGCCGCAGCTGCCCGCGGGCTCGTAGCCGAGCGTCGGGTCACGGATGAAATCGTGCTCCAGCTCCGGGGTGCGTGCGCGCTTGAGGCTCATGGTCGTCATTGTCCGGCTTGGCTCGATGCTGCGATCAGCTCATCACGTTGCCGCCGTCGACGTTCAAGGTCTGCGCGGTGATGTAGGCCGCGGCATCGCTCGCCAAAAAAACGGCCGCGCCGGCGATGTCTTCGGGCGTGCCCATGCGGCCCATCGGCACGGCCAGCCCGACCTGCTTTTTCTTCTCGCCGAGCGGCAGCCCTTCGGCCTTCGCGAACAGCGCATCCACGTGCGCCCACATCGGCGTGTCGACCACGCCGGGCGAGATGCCGTTGACGCGGATGCCGTGCGGCGCCATCGCGAGCGCGGCCGATTGCGTGTAGCTGATCACCGCCGCCTTGCTCGCGCAATAGTGCGCGACCAGCGCCTCGCCGCGGCGCCCGGCCTGCGACGCGAGGTTGATGATGCTGCCGGTCTTGCCATCGGCCACGAGTTGCTTGAGCACCGCCTGCATCGTGAAGAACAAGCCCTTGACGTTGACGTCGAAGATGCGTTGGTATTGCGAGACGTCAGCTTCGAGCAGCGGCGCCAGATCGAACACCGCGGCGTTGTTGAAAAGCACGGTGATGGTGCCGAACTTCGCGCGCGCGGCGGTGACCATTGCAGCGATGCTGTCGGCACTCACCACGTCGGCGGCGACGTAGTGCAGCCTGGCAGGATGACGCGCGATCAGCGCCGCCAGCTCGGTTGGCGGCGATGCCCCGAGGTCGACCGCGGTGCAGCGCGCGCCTTCGTCGAGATAGGCCTTCGTCACGGCCAAGCCGATGCCGCCGCCAGCGCCGGTGATCAGCGCGTGGTGTGTCTTCAATTGCTCAGCCATGCGTGCTTTCCTCGATGAACTGCAGCACCTCGGTATGTGCCGTCTTCAACGCCACGACCAGGCGCGCATCACCCGCCAGCGGCCCCCAGAGAATCGGGTCGCGGCCGAACGCGGCGAACGGGTCGCCGCTCTCGAAAATCGCGTGTGCGCTCGCCGCGTTCATTCCCTGATCCTGGTACGCATACGGCAACTCGCCGCGGTGCCAGCGGCCGAGGAACTCGAAGAACAGCGCCGGCAGTTTCGCGGTCGATGCGATCGATGCGCCGCGCGCCAGGCACTCGCGAAACGTCGGCCACAAGAAGCCCGGGATCTTCGCGAAGCCATCGGCCGCAACGCGCTGGTTCGTGTCTTGAATGTGCGGGTTGCTGAAGCGGTCGAGCACGACATCGCGGTACGCGGCGAGGGCCAGCGGGTACGGCGTGGTCTCGCCTTCGAGCGACGGGATCACGTCGTCGGTGACGTAGTCGAATGCCATCTTGCGGATCGCCGCGTGCGCCACGCCTTCGTGGATGTAGGTCAACCCGATCAGCGTGCCGGCCCACGCGAAGCAACTGTGGCTCGCGTTCAGGATGCGGATCTTCGCTTCTTCATACGGGAGCACCGACTCGACCATCTCGGCACCTGCTTTCTCCCACGCCGGGCGGCCAGCGATGAAGTGGTCTTCGATGACCCACTGTATGAATTTTTCGCCCATCACCGGCGCGCCGTCATCGACGCCGGTCGCGGCTTTCACGCGCATGGCCACGTCGGGCAACGGGCGCGGCGTGATGCGGTCGACCATGTCGTTGGGCGAGCTGGTGCTGACCTCGACCCAGGCGCGCAGCGCCTCGTCACCCCGGCGGCTCAGGAAGTCGATGAAGCCGAGCCGAAAGCGCTCGCCGTTGCTGCGCAGGTTGTCGCAGTTCAGCAGGGTGACGGGCCCGCTGCCGCGCTTCATGCGCTCGCTCAGGATCGCGGCGAGCGCGCCGTAGATCGTGCCGCGCGTGGTGCCTGCGATGTCCGACGCGACATCGGCGTAGGTGGTGTCGAGCCGGTTGTCGCTGTCGAGGTAGTAGCCGGCCTCGGTGACGGTGAACGAGATGATGCGGGTGTTCGCATCGGCACCCACCTCGATCAAACCGGCCAGCGACGGCTCGTAGGCGATGACCTGGCGGATCGACTCGATGCGTTCGTAATGGCGCTCGCCGCCAGGCGTGACGGTCTCGAGCGTGTACGCGCCGCCCTGCTTTTGCAGCGCAGCGATCGTCTCCTGCATGTCGCCGCGCAAGTTACCGCCGGCGAGCACCCAACCGGTCTTGCCCTGCGCGATCAGATGATTCAGGTAGACGGCTTGGTGCGCGCGGTGGAACGAGCCCAGACCCAGGTGGAGGATGACGAACGGCTTGGCAGACATGGTGCTCACGCGGCCTTTTCAAGCTCGCGAATCGCGCGGCCTTGCTTGTCGAAAAACAGCAGCGCATTCGCGTCGATTTCGACGCCGACCGCGTCACCGACCTTGAGCGTTGTGCGCTCGCTTTGGCGCGAGACCAGTCCGACGTCGGCGCCGACCCGGGTGTGGATCAGCGTGTCGGAGCCGAGCGACTCGACCAGCTCGACCTTGCCGGCAATGCCCTGCCCCGCCGCAACGATGCGCACATATTCCGGCCGCACGCCGACCGAACCGTCGGTCGGCAACCGGTTGCCTGCGATGCGCGTGAGTTCGGGCAGGGCAGCGGCCGACAGCACGTTCATCTGCGGTGTCCCGATGAATTGCGCGACGAACTGGTTGGCCGGCCGGTCGTACAACTCAAGCGGCGAGCCGACCTGCTCGATCAGGCCGTCACGCAGCACGACGACGCGGTCGGCCAGCGTCATCGCCTCGATCTGGTCGTGCGTGACGTAGACGGTGGTCGCGCCCAAGTCACGGTGCAGGTTCGCGATCTCGACGCGCGTTTGCCCACGCAGTGCGGCATCGAGGTTCGAGAGTGGCTCGTCGAACAAGAACACCTTCGGCGCACGCACGATCGCGCGGCCGATCGCGACGCGCTGGCGCTGGCCGCCGGAGAGTTCCTTCGGCGTGCGCTGCAGGTAGTCGGTGAGATTCAGGATCTTCGCGGCGCGTTCGACCTTCTCCTTGCGCAGCTTCACATCGACCTTGGCGAGCTTCAGCGCGAACGACATGTTGTCGAACACCGTCATGTGCGGGTAGAGCGCATACGACTGGAACACCATCGCCAGATCGCGCTTGCTCGACGGCACCTCGGTGATGTCGCGCCCGTCGAGGTGCAGCGAGCCTTCGGTGGTCGACTCCAACCCGGCAATGAGCCGCAGCAGCGTCGACTTGCCGCAGCCCGAGGGCCCGACGAAGACGATGAACTCGCCTTTGTCGATTTTCAGATCGATGCCCTTGATGGTGCGCACCGGCCCGAATTCTTTGACGATGTTTTTGAGTTCGAGGAAGGCCATTTGTCTTGCTCCTTACTTCACTGCGCCGAAGGTCAGGCCTTGGACGAGTTGCTTCTGGCTGAACCAGCCGAACACGATGATCGGCGCGATGGCGAGCAACGAGGCCGCCGACAACTTGGCCCAGAACAGACCTTCGGGGCTGCTGTACTGCGCGATCAGCGCGGCCAGCGTGCCGGCGTTGGCGGAAGTGAGCGTGAGCGACCAGAACGCTTCGTTCCACGTGAGCACGAGGCACAACAGAGCGGTCGACGCGATGCCGCCCATCGTCAACGGCAGGATCGCGTGGCGGAACTCGTCCCACAACGTTGCGCCGTCGAGGCGCACGGCCTCGAGAATGTCGATCGGCACTTCCTTGAACGCGCTGTAGAGCATCCACACCATGATCGGCAAGTTCGACAGCGTGAAGACGATCACCAGCGCAGGGATCGAGTCGAGCATGCCGGTGGTCTGCGCCATCACGTAGATCGGCATCAGCGCGCCGACGGCCGGCATCATCTTGGTCGAGAGCATCCACATGAGGATGTCGCGCGTCTTGCGGGTGCGGAAGAAGGCCATCGAATACGCCGCGGGTGCCGCGATCAACAGGCCGAGCACGGTCGAGACGACGCTCGTGACCAACGAGTTTTTGGCGTAGTGCAGGTAGTCGCTGCGGGTCTGCACTTCGACGAAGCTGTCGAGCGTCGGCGTGAAGATCAGGTGCCCGGCGATCGCCTGCCCTTCGGTCTTGAATGCGGTGATACCGAGCCAGAACAGCGGGAAGAAGATCAGCAGCGACAGGAACCAGGCGAAGAAGGTTCGGACGTATGGAAAAGGTGCTTTCTTGGCCATGGGATCAGTCCAGGTGTCAGTCGAGGCGTCAGTCGAGGTTCTTGCCGACCATGCGGATCAGGAACACCGCCGCGATGTTGGCGAGTACCACCGCGAACAGCGCGCCGGCCGAGGCCACACCCACATCGAAATTCATCAGCGCCTGCTTGTAGATCAGGAACGCAAGGTTGGTGCTTTCGTTGCCGGGGCCGCCGCTCGTGGTCGTGAAGATCTCGGCGAACACGCTCATCAGAAAAATCATCTCGATCATCACGACGACCGCGATCGAGCGGCCGAGGTGCGGCAGCGTCAGGTACCAGAACTGATGGAACGCATTCGCGCCATCCATGCGCGCGGCCTCCATCTGCTCACGGTCGAGCGACTGCAGCGCGGTGATGAAAATCAAGCACGCGAACGGCAGCCACTGCCAGCTCAGGATGATGACCACCGAGAGCAACGGCCAGTCGGTCATCCAGTCGACCGGCGTCGCGCCGAAGAACGCCCAGACCTTGCCGAGCACCCCGTAGATCGGGTTCATCATCATGTGCTTCCACAGCAGCGCGTTCACGGTGGGCATCACGAAGAACGGCGAGATCAGCAGCACGCGCACGATGGCCTGGCCGGGGAACGGATCGTTGATCAGCAAGGCCAGGCCCACGCCGAGCACCACCGTGATGACGATCACCCAGCCGAGCAACTCGATCGTCTGCAGCACCGAGGGCCAGAAATCGGGGTCGGTGATGAAGTACTTGAAGTTCTCCAGGCCCACGAAACCGTGCTCGCCGGGCTGGTTCAAGTTGTACTGGATGAGCGAAAAATAGATCGTCATCACCAGCGGCACGATCATCCACGCGAAAAGCGTGACGACCGCCGGCGCGAGCAAGGCGCGGGGCAGGAATTTGGACATGGTGGAGATGCTCCCTGGTCTTTCTCCCTCTCCCAAAAGGAGAGGGGACAACGCAACCAACCTACTTCTTGTAGTAGCCGCCTTTGGTCATCTCACGCTCCGCCGCCGTCTGCGCGGTCTTCAGCGCCGCGTCGACCGTGACCTTGCCGGCAAGCGCCGCGCTCATCTGCTGGCCCACCGCCAACCCGATCGCCTGGAACTCGGGAATCGCCGCGTACTGCACACCCACGTAGGGCGACTTCGGCAAGGTGCTGTCGTTCGGGTTCGCACTGTCGATCGCCTTCTTCTCTTCGACGGCGAACTTCGCGACCTTCTGGAACTCCGGGTTCGCGTAGGTCGACTTGCGCGTGCCGGTCGGCACCGTGGCCCAGCCGCCGCTCTTGGCGATCAGGGCGATGTACTCCTTCGAGGTCGCCCAGGTGATGAACTTCTGCGCCGCAGCAGGCTGCTTCGACGACGCCGGAATCGCCAGATTCCACGACCACAGCCAGTTCGCACCCTTGTTCGTCACCGCCGTCGGCGCAGCCGCATAGGCCACCTTGTCGGCCACCTTCGATTGCTTCGGGTCGCTGATGAACGAGGCCGCGATCGTCGCGTCGATCCACACGCCGCACTTGCCTTCGTTGAACAGCGCGAGGTTCTCGTTGAAGCTGTTGGCCGAGGCGCCGGGCGGGCCGTATTTCTTCATCAGGTCGACGTACTGGGTGATCGCGTCTTTCCAGGGCTTGGTGTCGATCTGCGGCTTCCAGGCCATGTCGAACCACTGGCCGCCGTAGGCATTGACCATCGTCGTCAGGAACGCCATGTTGTCGCCCCAGCCCGGCTTGCCGCGCAGGCACAGGCCATACACGCCCTTTGCCGGGTCGTGGATCTTGCCGACGATGTCGGCCATCTGCGCCCAGGTCGGGTTCGGCGGCATCGTCAGGCCCTTGGCCTTGACCAAATCTTCGCGGTACATCGTCATCGAGCTTTCGCCGTAGAACGGCGCGGCGTAGAGCTTGCCGCCTTGCGAGAGGCCGCTGCGGATCGCCGGCAGGATGTCGTCGACGTCATATGCGGCGTCGGTCTTGATCTCGGTGAGCCAACCTTTCTTGCTCCAGATCGGCGCTTCGTACAGGCCGATGGTCATCACGTCGAACTGGCCGCCTTTGGTCGCGATGTCGGTCGTCACGCGCTGGCGCAGCACGCCTTCTTCGAGCGTGACCCACTTGAGCGTGATGCCGGGGTTCGCAGCCTCGAATTCCTTCGTGTGCTTCTGCATTTCGATCATGTGGCCGTTGTTGACGGTCGCGATGACGAGGTCGACCGCGTGCGCGGAGGCGGCGGCGATCACACTGAGTCCGAAGGCGAAGGCGGTTTTGAGTTTCATGGGTCTTGTCTCCTGTTGTTCGATAAAGACGTGCGGCGCGGTCAGTAGCCGACACCGGAAGATAGACGTATGGAGTTGTTCGATTCGGTATCACTCTGGCTAGTACTGGTACTCTGTTGCGCTGGACGACTGGGGGTTTCCTGCATCCCCGGGATATTTCACCAACGTGTGCCGCTCCCCAACAAAAAGGATGCGCGCCGGGATGCATCTGCTTACCGTCGCGGCTCCAGAAGGGCCAAGCCACCATGCAACAAGACCTTGTCGTGAAGACCAAGACCCTCGGCGGCGTCAGCGACCTCACGCTGTTCGCGCCGATCCGGCAGGGCTTCGTGCCGTCGCTCGAATCGGTGACTTACAAGACGCGCCTGAAGACGCTGCTGCGCACGCTCAGCGGCGCGCGCACCACCTCCGTCGAGTACGCGTTGACGCGGGCTTTCTCCGACAGCGTGCAACGCGTCAACGCGATCCACTCGGTGCGCGTCGTGATCCGCGAGCCCGAGAACATCGTGATGCTGGCCGCCACGTTCGACGGTGCCTGGGAAACGTACATCCGGGTGCTGTGGCAAAAGGTCGGCACGCTGCTCGACGTGATCTTCTGCAACACCGAAGGCTATGTCGGCAGCTGGGATCACAGCTACGACGAATGGGCCGCGTGGGCGAAGCGGGTCCAGGTCGAGACCGAGTTTTTCTACAGCACGCCCGGCCTGACCGTGCCAGACACCGCCTACCTGCGCGGCGAGGAGGCGCTCCACCGCGAGCTTCCGCCGCCCGGCTCGGATTCGGCTGCTGCCATCTACACCGTGACCAGCCCGGAGCTGCAGGCCTGGCAGCAGGCGACCGGGCTCGGCACGGCTGCACCGCCGATCCCGATGCCGATGAACGCCAACATCGCCGAGACGCTGACGCAGGGCCTGCAGGCGCTGGCCGTCGTCTACCGCCTGACCGATCTCTACCTGCCCGGCACCGACGACGGCGGCTACCTGCAGCGCGCCGCGCCCGACCTGCTGCTCGAATTCCACAAGCTCGACGCGCTGAACCCGCTGCGCTTCATGCCGGAAGGTTCACCGCCCCGCCTGCGCTTCGCCAAACAGCTCGCGTGGTTCGAGGCGGCGCGTAGCACGGTGCACACGCCGCCGGCGCCCGCCGGCTGGCCGATCGCGGGGGGCGACGTGCAGGGCGGCATCGTCAACGAATACATCGACACCAGCCACGGCGCGCTGCTGCTGATCGCGCTCGACAGTGCCGCGGCGTGGGTCGATTTCCTGACCCGCATCGGTGCCTTGCTGACGCTCGACAACAGCCCGGTCGCCCCCGGCCCCGTGTTCGTCAACCTCGCGTTCACGCCCGAGGGCCTGCGCGCGATCGGCGTGCCCGAGGCCGAGCTGGCGCGCTTTCCGGCCGAGTTTCGCGAGGGCATGGCGGCGCGCGCCAGCGTGCTCGGTGACCTGCGCATCAACCACCCGCGGCGCTGGCACCTGCCGCAGCGCGACTGGCGCGCGGAGCCGGCCGCGCGTGGCGGCGCACGCGTGCTGACGCGGTGGGCGGGCACGGGCGCGGGCGCCGAGGTCGAGCTGTCATCGGTGCACGTCGTCGTGCAGTTGCGCGTGGCCAGCGCGAGCGTCGAGTTCGACGACATCGGCAGTGCCACGCACCCGCTGAACGCGTCCGCGCTCGCCGTGCTTGGCCCGGCCGACTCGGGCGCCGAGTTGTTGTCGGTGCAGTCGATGCGGCGCCACTTCAAGGCGCCGCATGTCGCCTGGGAACACTTCGGCTTCGTCGACGGCATCGGCCAGCCCGTGCTCGACCCCGCAGCCGCCGGCACGGTCTACCCGAACGTGGTGCCGCTCGGCGATCTGCTGCTCGGCCACGCGAACGGCGCCGACGAATCCGCGGTGGCCTGCGGCGACCTGCAACACAACGGCAGCTTTCTCGTCGTGCGCAAGCTGCGCCAGGACGTGGCCGCGTTCGAACACGTGCTTGACCACGCGACCGCTGACGGCACGAAGACGCGCGATGACGTGCTGACGCGCCTGATGGGCCGCACGCCCGACGGCACGTCGCCGCTCGCGGCGCCCAAGGCGCCCGCGCGTTCGAACGACTTCGACTACGCGGCCGACCCGACCGGCGCCCGGTGCCCGTTCCACGCCCACGCCCGCCGCGCCAACCCGCGCGCCCATCCGCTGACGCACGAGCCAGCCGGCGGGCGCCTGCCGCGCATCGTGCGGCGCGGCATGTCGTACGGGCCGCGCTACGACGCGAGCGACGCTTCGGCGCCGGTCAACCTCGAAGAACGCGGCATTGTCTTCATGGCGTTCAACGCCAGCATCGGCGAGCAGTTCGAAACCATCCAGCGCTGGATCAGCGGCGGCAACGCGGCCAGCGGCGACACGGCCGGCACCCACTCGACCCAAAGCGATCCCTTCCTCGGCGTGCCGCTTGCCGGGCGCGCGCGCACGTTTCGCTACGTCGACCGCAGCGGCGTGCAACGCATCGAGCTCAACACCGCCGCCGACCCCACGCCGCTGGTGCGGCTCGAATGGGGCGCGTACCTGTTCGCGCCCTCGAAGACTGCACTGAACACTTTGCAGGCGATCGCTGCAGCCACCGTGCGGCCCGCGCCTGCCTGGTCGGTCAGCGAGGGGCTGGCGTTGCTCGAACAACTCGAAGCGGCCGACCGGCGCCTCGGCGACGCCGCCGCCACGCTCTGGAAGGCCGCACTCGAAGACCCGGAAGAACGCCGGCTGTTCCGCAGCGCCGCGATCTGGGCCGCGATTCGCGCGCACCGCGGCGGCGTGCTGCGCACCTCGTTCGGCGTGCTCGTGGCCGACCGCGAGCGCGTGATGGAGGTCTTCGGCGACCGCGACCAGCGCTACACGGTCAGCGGCTACCGCGAGCGAATGGAAAGATCGTTCGGGTCGATCTTTCTCGGCCTCGACCGCGCGGCCTCGGGCGCGTGCCCCTACGACGAACAATCGCGACGCACCAACGTCGCGATCCAGGCGGTGCCGCTCGACCAGGCATTCGACGACGCGCGCAAGTTCACGCACCAGCGGCTCGACCAGATGACGGCCGTCACGATGGCGCAGGCCCGGGCCGGCGCGCGCCCGACCTGGGAGCTGACCTTTGACGTGAAAGAAGTCGGCGACGACGTGCTCGCCTGCCTCTGCGAAGAGTGGTTCGGCCTGCCCGGCACGGGCCGCCACCTGATGCCTGGCGGCTGGCGCTGGGATTGGGCCGACGGCAGCGCCCCGCTCTACCCGGGCCACTTCACCGCGCCCTCGCGCTACCTGTTCCAACCCGCACCGGGGCCGAGCGCCGAGCGCATCGGCCAGCACCACGGCCAGGTGCTGCTCACGGCGATGCGCGCCTTCGTCGCCGAGGCCGGAACGGCCGGGCCCGAATCGCCCGCCGGCAGCCCGGCGCCGATCGGCGCGGCCATCTTCGCGGCCGGCACCGACCTGTTCGGCCGCGCCGGCCAGGCCGACGCGCGCGAGCGCTGGATCGCCAGCACGATGATCGGCGTGATGGTGGGCTTCTTGCCATCGGTCGACGGCAACCTGCGCGCGAGCCTGAACGAGTGGCTCAAGGACGGCACCTTCTGGCGCCTGCGAACCGCAATCCGCGCGTTGCCGGCCGCGCCCGACCGCGACACCCGCATCCGCGCGCTGATGCGGCCCGAGCTGGTGCGGGCAATGCAATTGCGGCCGGCACCCGAGACCGTCTGGCGCATCGCGGCGAAGAACCACCGGCTCGGCCCGGTCGACGTCCGGCGCGGCGAGCTGGTCGTGCCGGCGATCGTCTCGGCGACCCAGCAGGATCTCGACGAAACCGGTGGCGGCGGGTACGACAGCGCGATGCCGATTTTCGGCGGCGCGCGCGACAGCTCGCCCCACCAGCCGGTGCACGCCTGCCCGGGCTACGCCTGCGGCATGGGCGCGCTGCTCGGCATGGTCGCAGCGCTGCTCGACCGGCCCGAGACGCTGCGCCCGACGCCAGCGCCGCTTTCATTTGCGCTGAGCGGCCCGGTTCCGAAGGCGACCGCGGCCGGGGCCACGAGCTGAGAGTTTGAGAGTTTGAGAGTTTTTCGCGCAGTACCTGCAAGGTCCGTTCGGGCCGAGCCCTTCGACAAGCTCAGGACAGGCTTGTCGAAGCCTCGCCACTCGGTGTGCAGGCACTTCGACAAGCTCAGTGCGAACGGGTGCGGAGTCGGCAATCGAAAAACTCTCACACTCTGAGAGGCGATCGAAACGGCGCTCACAGCCCCCGACGCAGCGCCTGCGCTTCGGCCAAGTGCCATTGCATGTCGAGCCGGGTGAAGGCTTCTTCAGCGCCGTCGAGCGCGGCGCGCGCGTCGTGGCGCAAGCCCCGCTCGGCCGCGATGCGTGCGCGCAGCAATGTCGTGACAGCTGCCTCGTGCGCCGAACCCCGCAACGCCGCCGAGCGGTCGGCCGCACGAAGGTGGCGTTCGACGGCAGGCCGGTCATCCGCCTGCAGGGCCGCGAGTGCGAGCGCACGCCGCGCCATCGCCTCGCCGATGCGCTCGCCCTCACGCCCGCGCACGATTGCCTGCGCGCCGCGGTGGCGCGCGGCGGCCGTGTTGCCCTGCGCCACCAGCGCGTCCACCAGCCAGCCATAGATCAGCGACGTGAACAGCCGGCCGCCGCGCGCTTCGGTCCAGGCGGCGGCGTCCTGGATCGCGGCCAGCGCTTGGGGGCGGCGCGTCAGCATCCAGTCGGCATACCCCGCCAGTGCCTGGCTGATCGCGAACATGTGGCTGCTTTTCACGTGGGCCGCGATGCGCGTCGCCTCGTGGCCTGCCGCCAGCGCCTCTTGCCAGCGGCCCTGCCACTGGTAGACCGTGCAGATCCAGCCCAGCACCGAGCAGCGGACGTGGTGCGTGCCCTCGCTGGCGAGTTGCAGCGCCTCGGCCAGGCACTCGTGGGCGAGTGCGAAGGCGCCGCGGTCGCCGAGGATGCTGCCTTTGCAGGCGAGCGCGTAGGCCGAGCCGACGGGCACGCTGCCGCTGCGCGGTACGTTGCGGCGCTTGGCGTCGATCGCGACGTCGAGCAGCAGGAGCGCGCGGTCGTACCCGCCGGCCGTCGCAAGCGCCTGGCCGAGCGCGGCGCGCACCTGCGCCACGAGGCGCGCGTCGCCGACGTGTTCGGCGCGCGCCAGCGCCCGCTCGCCGTGCAGCACGGCCTCGCGCGCCAACCCCTTGGCGTAGCAGATGTAGCAAAGCCAGTATTCGGCGCGGGCGAGGGTTGCCGCGTCGCCGTCGATGTGCGCCAGCTCCACGCCGCGCTCGAACAGCGCCACGCCGTCTTCGAGGCCGAGCGGGTCGAACACCGACGCCAGCCCGAGCCGTTGCACGATCGCGATCCAGCGCTGGCGCCGCTCCGGCCGGTCGACGCCGAGCGCATCGAGCGCCGTGAGCGCGGCCCGGTACTGGGTGCGCGCGCGGTCGAGTGCGGAGGCGCGCATGGCCTTGTCGCCGGCCAGTTCGGCGTGCAGCGCGGCGTCGGCCGGCTGACCGCCGGCGCCGTAGTGGTAGGCGAGCGATTCGTGCGCGTCGTCGACCGTGGAGGCATCGCCCTCGGCGAGCGCGGCGGCCACGCGCAGGTGCATCGCGCGGCGCTCGTCGAAGCCGACGGCGTCGTAGATCACGTCACGCGTGATGCCGTGCTTGAAGCGCAGTGTGCCGGCCTGCCCGCCCGGAAAGATGAAGTCGTGCTCGGCGAGCGCGTGCAATACCGGGTCGTCGGCGGCGTGGCCGCTGATGCGCTCGAGCAGCCACGCCGGGAACACGTTGCCGAGCACGGCCGCGACCTTGACCACCTGCGCCTGCGCCGGCGGCAAACGCGCGACGCGCGATTCGATCAGCGTGTCGAGCCACGCCGCACCGGCGTGTACGCGGCCGACGCGCGTGCCCGCCCCGTCGACCGCGGCACTGTGGCAAAGCTCTTCGATGAAGAGCGGGTTGCCACCGGCGTAGCGGTGAATCTCTTCGGCCAGGAACGGCGCCGGGCTCACCAGCAGGCGCTCGATGGTGCGCGCCGACTCTTCGGCATTGAGCGGCTCGAGCGGCAGAATCTCGGCGCCGCGCGCTGCGGCCGCGTCGCGGGTCGAAACGAGCACGAAGATCGGGCAAGGCAACGTGCGGATTGCCTCGAGCACTTGGTGGCTCGCGTCGTCGGCCCATTGCCAGTCGTCGATGAAGAGGAGCAGCGGGCGCCGCGCGGCCAGCGTGTCGAACACCTTGCACAGGGCCGCGACCACCTGCGGCGAGCCCGGCGGCGCTGCCGGGCCCGGCAGCGCGAGCGACAGCGCGTGCAGCAACGCCTCGCGGTAGGCCGAAGCCGCCGGGCCGAGGGCCTGCAGCCCGGTCTCGACCGCCAGCGCGGCGCGCGGCGCAGGCGTCTCGTGGACGATGCCGAAGTGCGCGCGCAGCATCTGCACGAACGGCTGCAACGGCAGGGCGCCGAGGTAGTTCTCGCAATAGCCGCGACACACCGTCCAGCCGGCCGCGCCGGCGAGCTGCAGCAGCTGCTCGATCAGGCGCGTCTTGCCCAGGCCGGGCCCGCCTGCCACTGCGACGAACTGCGGCACGGCCGCTGCCGCCGCGTGCAAGTGACGCTCGAGCGCCAGCATCTCGGCGTGCCGTCCGACGAAGGGCGCCAGCCCGCGCATCGAGCGCACCGCGGGGAGCGCCTGCGGCGCGGCGCGGCGCCGCACCGCGTAGGCACGCAGCGGCTGGGCGCGGCCGCGCAGTGCGAGCGCGCGGCACTCGCTGGTCTCGAAGTAGCGGGCCTGCGGGCCGAGGGTTTCTTCGCTGACGAACAACTCGTCGGCACCGGCCTGGTCTGACAGGCGCGCGGCGATGTTGGGCACGCTGCCGAGCAGCTCGAAGCGGCCGAGCTCCATGTCGCCGTCGGCCACGAGCACCAGCCCGGCATGCACGCCGCTGTGCAGCGAGAGCGTGCGTCCTCCGGGGAGCTTGCCCGCAACGCGCAGGCCGCGCACGGCCTCGTGCAGTTCGAGCGCGGCCTCGGTGGCGCGGCGGCCGTCGTCTTCGCGTGCATCGGGGTAGCCGAACATGGCCAAGATGCCGTCGCCCTGCGCGCGCACCAACATGCCGCCGTGGCGCGGAATCACTTCACGAAAGATGCGGCGCAACTCGCCGAGCATCTCGCCGTAGCGCTCTGCCTCCATCAGGTCGGCGAGCGCGGTCGATTCGGAGAGGTCCGCGAACAGCAGCGTCAGATACCGGCGCCGCGCGGACGGCACCGCTGCCGTGGCTCCCGCTTCATGCGCTGTCCCCATCGGCCGGGCCCCCATGGCTTGTTGTTCGCGCTCGGGTCGCAGTGTATTTGACGCCTGTGACATGGCGCCAACGCAGCAAGGGCAACAACGGCAGCACCAGGCGCGCCAGCAGCAGGCAAAGCGCCAGGCCGGCCAGCGCAGCGCGCAACTCGACCCGCACCGGCGTCAGCCGGGCGAGCGGCGCGGCTGCCAACGCAGCGGCCAGCCCCTTCGTCGACTCCAACCGATGAAACGCGAAGCCCTGCTCGCCTGCCAACAGGCGCAAATAGCCCTCGCGCAGCGACGACAAATGCTCGGCGCCCGGCGTCGCGCCGAGGACCGGCGCGACGTCACCTGCACGGTCGTCGACCAGCGATTCGTTGCCCACGCTGCCGCCGCGGCCCTGGCTGCGCGGGTCGGTCTGCGCCACGTCGTCCGCGCGCCAGAAGCCGATCGGTCGGCCCTCGGGGTCGGTCTTCGGAATCGGCGACGGCACCGGGTCACCAACGCCGACGAGCAGCCCCGCCACCTCGCCCGGCTTGTCGTCGAAGGCCGGGCGGTAACGTGGGTTGAGCGGCGGCGCCTCCTGCCCATCGGTGATGAAGACGAGCGAGGGCGTGCCCGGCAGCACCTTGGCAATGCCGATGCCGCTGTGCACGCCCTTGGCGATCTCGCTGTTGCCCGACCACGCCATGCGGCCGTCGATTTGCGCCAGCGTCGCGCGCAGCTCGCTCAGGTTCGCACACACCTCGACCGGTGCGAGCAACAGGTACGACCGGTATTCGGTAAAGATGGCCCAACCGAGCTTGGAGCCGCACGGCAACGTCAACAGCGACTCGCGCAACGCGTGCTTCGCGAGCGCCAGGCGCGAGACCGGTTTGCCGTCGAGGCGCACGTCGGTGACGTTCATGCTCTGCGTCACGTCGATCACCACCATATGCTCGAAGCGCGCACGCTGCGAGGTGACGCCCGGGTTCATGAAGCTGCCGGCGAGCGCGAGGGCGACGGCGCCGAGCAGCCAGCGATCAGCGTCTTCGCGGAACGACGCGCGCAACGACGCGTACGGAGCGCGCCAGCGGCTCACGGCAGCCCCGGCGAGTAGCCGCGCATCGTCGTCGCGGCGCGTTCGGCGTCGCGCTTCGTTTCGGGCGGTGCGCCCTCGAGAGCTTCTTCGGGATCGGGCAGCAGGCGCTGCGCGCGCTCCAGGTTGTAGCGCGCGTTCCAGTGCTGCGGATCGTCGCGCAGCACGTCGCGGTACATCTCTTTGGCGAGCTCGATCAGCGCGATCGCCTGCCCAGGCTGCGCGCTGGCGCGCACGACGAGCGCCTGGCGCATCAGCAAGTTCGCGCTGTTGTAGCGCGCGGCCAAGCCGAGCGGCGTTTCGCCCTGCAGCGGCCGATAGCGACGCAGTGCGTCGTCTTCGGCGCCGCGCGCGGCAGCGGCATGGGCGAGCGCAAAGCGCAGTTCGGCGGGCAGGGCCTCGGCGGCTCGGGTGGCCTCGGGCAGCTCACCCGAGACGATCTGCGCGTTCCAGCGCGCTTGCCGCCAGCCGTGCGCAGCGTCGACTCCCGCGCCGATCGCGACCAGCGCCATCAGCACCAGTACCACGCGGGTCCGCGCGCGGGTCGCGCCTCTCTTCGTGCCTGCGTTCATGCCGTTCTTTATGCCTGTCATTCCCATCGGCGAATCTCCAGCAGGCTCGCCGCCAGCAGCACCAACACCGCGGCGAGCGCCGTGCCGAAGCACAGCGGCGCGAGGTCGCGCCGCGGCACCGTGTCGAGGTAGGTGATCGGCAGGTTCTCGAGCTGGCTGACGGCCTCGATCGCCTGTTGCAGCGCGTCGCTGTTGCTGGCCTCGTAGGCGCGGTACGGCGTGCCGATCGATTCGAAGAAGCGGTGCAGCAGGTACTCGGGCACGGTGTCGGCGTTCGCCGCCGCTTCGCCGGCTTCGAGCGTCAGGCCGGGGCTGTTGCCCGAGCGCAGGTAGAGCCAGTAGATCGCGGCGCGCTGCTTGCGCACTTGGTACGCGATGCGCTCGCGGGTGTCGTCGTCGAGCCGGTCTCCGCCGTCGGACACCAGCATGACGATGCGCGAGCCGGTGTACGGCCGGTCTGCGAACGACGACAGCGCCGATTCGAGCGCCAGGCCGATGTTGGTTTCCGAGAGGCCGCGGCCGATGTTGCCGGCAGCGATCGCGGCCTGGATCACTTCTTCCTTCTGCGTGAACTCGAGCACCCGGATCGGCAAGGTGCTGAAGACGATCATGCCGAAGCGGTCGCTCGGCCGCTTGGCGGCGAAGTCGGCCAGCAGTTGCCGCGCGACCTTGCCCTTGGAGTCACGCAGCCGCGCAGGCGACTGGCTTGCGTAATAGTCGATCGCCTCGGCCGACGTGCCCTTCGGCGCGGCACCGGCCCGGCGCGCGCCGGCAAAGCCCTGGTCCATGCTGCGGCTGCGGTCGAGCACGAGCACGATCTCGGCGCCCTGCCCGACCCGCTCGACCTCGTACTCCGGCCGGTGCGGCCCCGCCAGGCCGAACCCGAGCGCGGCGAGCGCGAGCACCCCGGCGCCGCGCAGCACCCAGGCGAGCGCGTTCGACAACCGGTCGCGCGGCATGAAGCTGGGCCAGGCGTGGTCGAGCGCCCTGCCCTGCGGCGCCCACAGCGGCAGCAACGCGAGCGGCAGCAACCACAACAGCCACGGCTGGTCGAAGCTCATGCGGCGCCTCGCTCGGCATCGCGACAGCGGCGGCACAACGCGATGAGCCACGGCATCGGGTCGACTGCGGGCGCAGGTGGTTTGGCTCCCGATGCAGCGGTCGCAAAAAACGCGCGGTTCGAGAGCCGAAGGAAGGCGACGAGGTCGTCACGCAAATGCGCGAAGCGAGGCTGCGCGATGACGAAGCGATCGACGCCGGCCTCGAACACGACCTCGCCGGCCGATGCGTTCAAGGCCTCGTGAAGGCGTCGAATCGCAGCGCGCGACGGCGACTGCGCGCCTTGCGAACCCTGCACCCGCCGCGCCCGCAAATCGCGCCAGGCCAGATTGAACGGCCGCCGCGAACGCGCCCACCACGGCGCCCCGAGGTAGACGTGTGCAAGGTAGCCGAGCAGCAGCAATGCAGCGACGCCCTCGGCCGCCAAACGCCAGCGCACCGCGGTGGTCGAGACCAATGGCGGCGCAGCGTCGGGCTGCAGTTCACCCAGACCGCGGCGCGACGACACATCGGCCGGCGCGAGTGGCGCCACCGTGATCGGCCACGGCTCGATGCGCAGCACCTGTTCGCGCGGCTGGCCGGTGAAGCGCAGGTTCAGGGTCGGTGTCTCTAACGTGCGGGTCTGGGTGGGCGCGAGGAACACTTGGTAGTCCAGCTCTAGCGCGAGGTCTCGACCGCCCGGCGCCACCCAACTGCTGCGAATGACGCTGCGCAGCTCGAGCGCCTTGCCGCGCGCACCGGTTTTCGGCACGCTGGCCTCATCGAGCACGAGGCCGTTCGGGATGTGAATCAGCACCGTGCCCGACACGACATCGCCCACCTGGTAGCCGAACGCGCGCGGCGCGGTCGTCGTAACGGTCAGGCCGGGTTGAGCGTCGATCGCCCAAGCGGCGGCAGCGACCCAAGCCAACAGCGCGCACGCACGCGCAGCGCCGCGGCGAAGGCGGGCGCCGAACAGCGATGTCGACACGCTCATGAATGAAAGTGCCGGGTCACCGCGTCGGCGTCGAACCCGGTTTCGATGAACAGCGGCCGCAGCCGGTGCGCGCGGAACAATTGCAGCAACGACTCACGGCGGCGTTGCAGCGCCTCGCGCCACTGCTCGCGCAGGGCAGCGCGCCACCACGGCTGGTGCCCGCTGCCTCCCCTGCGCCGCCCCCCCTCTCACCCGCCTCCGCACGCCCAGCTGCCTAACACCTCAGCTGAACGCGTACGACCATGGATCATCCCCATCGAATCGACCGC
>ENA-OFCI01000235-OFCI01000235.1-metagenomes-genome-assembly--contig:-NODE-235-length-37208-cov-21.776626_pt1 | contig 37208 bp, 33 predicted proteins | sample MGYA00153391_OFCI01 | MGnify analysis MGYA00153391
TTCTGGGCATTGCAACATAGGTTTACCCTCCTTTCATACTCCATTATGCAACGCCAGAAATAGCTTTAAAAAATAGAATATTGACGTTAGCGATCGAAAAAAAGCCTCTCGATCGCTATAATAATAAGCTTGACTTAAAAATCAGTAAGCTTGGAGAATAGCTATGTCTCGCATATGTCAGTTGACCGGTAAAAAAGCGAATAATGCTTTCGCGGTATCGCACTCTCACCGTCGTACCCACAAAGTTCAGGAAGTGAATCTTCAGTGGAAACGCCTCTGGTGGGCTGAAGGTAATCGCTTTGTGCGGATCCGCCTCTCGACCAAAGCGATCAAAACCGTCGAGCTGAAAGGCTTGGCCGTCTACGCAAGACAATTGGGTGTCAACCTCAACCAATTTTAGTCATCGTTTTAAGCGATCGTCTGAAGGGATGAAACCTGAAAAAGTTTCTCAAAATTTTTTGCCTCAGTCTGTCCAATCGTTCCAAGCGGCTGGTCGAGAAGTCATAGATCGTTCATTTAAAGGAAGCTCTGGTGCAGTTCATGTGTCGGAGTTTCTTTTTGGGAAAGATAAGGTGATATGGAATTCAGCCCTGTAATAGTTTATGGATTCTACAAATTGTGGGTACGTTATGTGAAGAAGGTTCATAATCATGGATTGAGCCTTGTCCTTTTAAAGACACAGCATTTTTGATGGTTTGTCTAAAGAAATTTCGACAATCTGCCAAAGCAAGGCTAGAGCTGATTAAAGGTTAGCTCTCTGGCCGATCGGGTTGACTTAATCCAATCTGCCATACAGCCTCCTTCGTTACCGCCCCGGACAACTTCCCACTTGACCGGTAGTACCTAAACCCACTGTGCATTATGTCGAACCGTAATCTCTCCAAGGCAATTCAAGGTCTATCCCAAGAAATCTCCAAGCTCTGTCGATCGATGACCAAGCAAGTCATTAACTGGCTCTTGCGCGCTGCATTTGTCATCCATCGTCCTGGCTCTGCTTCTTCGGGTTTTGTGCTGCCGACGACGGTTCTACTTATCTTGGTGGTTTCACTATCGGTCGGTGCGCTTACCTATCGTGCCTTCACCCGCAATACCCAAATTATTACGCAAAACCAGCAGCGCGTTATTTACAACGCTGCAACGCCAGCGATCGATCGGGCGCGATCGAAGTTGGAATACATGTTTGACCAGTCGAAAGATATTCGGTATCCGAGTGGAGGGGTGCCGCAAGAAACTAAGTTGCTGAATATGATGCTGAATGATGCCTCAACAGGGCTTCAGCCAATTACATTAGCAACTGGTACGTCGGGTTCTACGGTCAATCCATACAATCTACCAGATGAAACACGGATCAATCTAGATACGAGTACGCGCACGATTGATAATGCTTGGTCTTTTGAGACTGACATGAATGGTGACAGCAAAACAGATGGTCCAGAAGATGCGACGGTGGTGTACTCCATCATTTTCCAGACGCCTGTTGCACCTAGTGGGTCCGACCTGCAAAAAGAACTGGTGAGGATGAGTGATACGGACAAAAGTAAAGCACAAGTTGTGCGTCATGGTCCGTTAACAACTGAAACTGGGGGCGCATGTAAGGTCTCAACAGCCTCAGCCAATACTAGTGCCCGTGATGCAGGTTGGTTTGAAGATCCATCCAATACGTCTATTGTTCGGAAAAACTTCCAAGTTGATGTTTTGGTAATTCCCCATAGCCAAAAATCGGCTGCGGTCACGTTAGAGTTTCAGCAAGATCGACAGATTAGTAAAGGAAACAAATGGGCAGCATGGTTCCGGAATGACTTGGAAGTTTTTCCGGGTCCTGAGTTTCGCTGGAATGGAGCAATGCATACCGAGGGAAATTTTATTGCTGGGAATAGCAACTTTAAAGCTTACCTGATTAGCTCAACTGAGTCTTGCTTGTATCCTCCGATCGAAAACTCAGAAATTACGATCACTGACGTTAATGATAAAAAGACTGGCGAGAACTTTGCGGGTGCGGTTGCCATTGGACGGTTAGGGAGGGTGGAAAATTCTGGTCAATTCTCACTTCACTATCAGAATGGACAAGCACCTGCTTGGACTGACATCAATGCTGCAAACTCGGGTTATACGGCGGCCAACCCTTCTACAATCTACAGTGATCCGGAAGCAATTCTGACTCGCGATCGACGACAAACGAAAGCAGGAACAACTGACAAGACCAATCGATCCAATGTCAAATGGTCACAGCTACCTGCTTCGGTAACTACTAACAACCGTCGTCTCCGGGCGAATCAAGAGCCATCACCCTATATTGATGATCTATATCGTGCGGACGATCGATGGGGACCAAAGCCAAAATATCAGACAGCAGACACTCCACCCCGTGACGATGCGGCTGGGACGGGATTTGGTAACCCAATTCCGGCGACCAATGTAGATTTGGTCAAGAATGAGACAGGCGTTACGAATCAGAAACCGACGGATAAGACAGATGAATCGGTTGGGAATGATGGCTACTGGGAGCGTCGTGCGCGGAACGAAGGACTACGCGTAATTGTGGGTGAGCGGCTTGAGCTAGGAAACCTGTTCGGTTGGACAATGCCTCGTGATACGAATGGGGACAAGTATATTGATCCAACCGATAATATTATTGATCCAACCAAAACTGAGAGGGAAGGCGATCCGCTTTATCCACCTGAAGTCGCGCCCTACCCTGTCCGATCGGCAACTCAGTTTTTGAAGCATATCAATCGGCAGCATCGAACGCTGCGGGACAATCTGTCGGCAGTGCAGGCGACTGCGATCTACCATACCGATCTGAACAATACGCTTACGAAGGATTATCCGGTTGCTTGCTTGGCTTCGACGGCCCATCCGGGTACCCCGACGACCTTACGGGATTCGATCGATTTTGTTCCGACGCGGTTTCGGGATACGGCTAACAATCAGCTTAGTCTGATGTCTGACTTCTTTATGGGACGAGGGACAAATGGATGGGAGTTTGAACCGCCACAGAAGACTCCTGCTGCGTTTGAGACATCCTTGGCGACAGGCCAACCGTTGCGAATTGCGCTCAATAACCTCGCTAATTTTGCGGGTGATCCGAAAGGGGCTTTCCCACCTGTACAGGATGGTGACATGCATCCTTACCCTGCCTTAACGATGTGGGGTAATTTCTCTAACTTGCGTCGTGCCTTGAAGACTCTAGATGATGGGACATCCTATCAAAATTTGTCGGTCGCAGACAAAACCTACATCCAGACAGCTTCTTGCACGTTAGGGATGATGGCCTATGAAATTGATATGGTTCAGCGCTTTGATCCGGCGAAAAGTGATGGTAGTAATAAGCTGATGCAGTCGCTAGGGGACGATCTCTATGCGTTGATGGATGGAGACCGTTCAGATAGTGGCCAAGAAGGCGGGGGTGAGGTTCTTCCTGATTCGCAAATTAAAAGTTACAGGTATGAACGGGGTCGCACACCAAAAGAGTCTGCTTATGAACCACGGGACTACTATGATGTTCCGCCCGATGCCTACATTGCTGCACTGCGTCAGAAGTATACGGAATCGTCAGGGGTTAATGCTGTTAATGACGAAAAGCTGAGATTGGCAGAGCTGCTCATGCTGAAATATCAGATTAGGCGCGATCGGACGTTTGGTTTCCGTCCTTCTCCGTCATTTGGTCACTATGTGTATGCAACTCCGGGGGCTGTTAGTCTTGTTCGAGTGTTTCCAACAGCCTGTGACCCGAATGAGTTTAAATTTAATACAGATGATGCGCTTAATGGTGATGATGCCAAACCGCAATCCGATCGATCGCGTCAGCGACTAGGGTTGTCTCGTCTTTGTGGGGCGTTGAATATTCCGGCTGGTTATAATCTATCCGCAGCGCTTACTGCTCCAGAGCGTCCTGTTGTGATGCCTAAGTTTCCGGCATTGTACTATCTCTTCCCGGTTCAGAAGCACAACTTGAAAGGTACGTTACCTGCTGGGCCTACTGGAACGTTCAAGGTTGATTTGCCGGGTGCAGGCAGCAACACAGAAATCCCTGACCTTCCAGATGAGTATGACACCCGTCAACCTACAGGTGGTACAACGATTACTGCTGCTGCGCGTAAAGATCTTCTTCTTTTAGCGGATGATAAGTTTGTCGAACCGTATGTCTCTGATATTTATAACGACACGGTAGCGATTAAAGCATATGAATTCACGCCAGTTCAGACCGGTCTCCTCTCTGATACCTCTGAAAACAATCCTTATAAGCGTAGACCCTATTACAACGACAATGCCGATACTAGTTTTAAGTTAAATCAGTATGATCCTACAGGATTGCCACCTATTTCAGAACCTAGTCGTCTACCAGGGCCAATTCCTGATGATGCAAGGTTTCCTGACAAAAATCGATCGCCCTTCCCCCTTCCCGAAACTGCGGTTAATCTCGTTGCGGTTCAGCCTCGTCAATTGAATGGCTTCCCTGTGAGTGCTGCAAGCTTTAGCTATCAGCCTTGGACACTTCCTGCAAAGACTAACGTTTTAGGGACATCTGCATCAAATAAAGCCAACGTCCCAACGAACATTATTGAAGTTCCGGGAGCATCGGGTTTCAGCTTGACTCAAGTTCCTTATGCCGTTCCGTTCCTCGATCGTGCCATCTTTGATGGACGCCAACTGATGCTGACACGAGTGATGGATATGGACTTGGGTCTTATGCGGAGTGAGTCTATTGCAGGTGGACAGTACAATGAGCCGATGCTTCCCATGAGTGGGATTGTCTTTGCCTTTCGTGAAGATGCAGTCCGTGAAGATGCGATCGCACGTCCTGCCGATACCTCTGGAAATAACCGGATGAGTGCTATTGATCCCGCAAATCCAAAAGATCCAAAAGTCGTGGTTGACGCAGCACAGGGCTTGATCGGGATCTCGACGAAACCTGTGGATTATTTGCCTGATCCAGAGCGTCGTGTCCACGGGTTCCGACTTCGCAATGGTGCCCAAATCAAACGGAATAGTAAGTTTGAGTCGGGAGGAGCTTTTACGGCGACCGATAACTACCGGGGTCTTTCAATTTTCACCGATCAGCCGCTCTACATTCAGGGTCCTCTAAACCTTCATCAGACGGGTACTGACGATACAGTGGGCACTGCTCTAGAAGAGTTCCGGGGTCCGAATGCACTGATTCGTGGAACAACATTCAGTGAGAATACGTTTTACAAGCGCGGTACCTCGGGGAACGGTGAAAAAGACCCAGACTTTGCGCAACCGGATAAAGATCGCTGGCGTCCGACTGAGCTTCTTTCGGATTCCATCTCCATCCTCTCAGACAACTTCTGTGATGGTAGTGTCTCTGATCTGTTTGTAAACTACGACAGTAAAGACTATGTGCAGGGTAAGCAGCATCCCTTCTCAAATAGTACGGGTGCTGGTGGATCTTTCGCTCGTGGTATTTACCATGATTCGGTGAGTGGCTTCAAAAATACAGGTCTCTACGGCGTAGGTTGCTCCACGATAGGCAAAACCCAGACGAGTAGCGAAACTGGCCTTACGTCCTTCCGCAACTCAGACCAGCCCTTCTCAACCCTTCCGACAGCGACTTCGGGTACAGGTCGTTTTGACTGGGTTCGCGAAAATCCTAACCCGACTAGCTACACTGAAAAGCTGCGTGTTGTCAGTGAATATGATGGGTCTACTGCTCCCGCAGGTGACTACATGAGTCCCGTTAAGATATCTCGATCGGGCTTACCTGTTTTACGTGAGCCACTGAGAGCGACTCCGATAACTGGATGTGATACGGCAACTGGAACCAAGCAGCTCTGCAATCCTACTCCCGGAATTCGTTTGTATGGAGATTCTGGCGATACGCAAACGAAAGCTCTACTCTTTAGACCGATCGGTGGGGGGAATGATAATCGGCAGAGTTATCCGACGATTGGTGCTCCAACTAATGTGAACTCGATCGTGGTAAGCGGAATTGTTCCTTCCCGTCCAGGTCAATCCTACGGTGGGTTGCAAAACTTTCCACGGTTTATTGAAAACTGGGATGATGCGATTCTTGACTACTCAGGATCGTTCTTGCAGTTGAGCTTTAGCAATTATGCGACTGCTCCATGGGAAATGGAAGCTTGGGAGTACAAAAGTGATGGCACGCTTGATCCGGCTTTGGAGATTGATCGTGAGCAGATTCAGTTCTATAGCCCGCCGACTCGGAGTTGGGGTTATGATGTGGCGCTTCAGCTTGCAGCAGCAGGTCCGGCAGCATCCCGTTTTGTGATTAATACACCGAGCCGAAATGAGTTCTACTCAGAACCTCAAATCAATGACCCTTATATCAAGACCTTGTGTCGGGCTGCTAAAGCGACAAGCATTCAGGGCGCGGCTAAGTTGAATTGTGACAATTAAATCTGAGGATTAGATCATGACTAAGCAACAAATGGCTAACGCTCAGAGACGGCTTGGACAGGTTCTGAAAGGGACGTCTTCTCAGACAAAATTCTCTTCTGGTTTCACGCTTATTGAGTCTCTAGTGGCGATCGTCGTCATTAGTATTACGCTCGTCGCTATTACGCCTCCCATTTTTTGGGCAACGGGAACCCGAGTTCAGAACCGTCGCGCAGAGCAAGCGTTGGCTCTAGCTCAAGGTGAGATCGATCGGGTCCGTGCTGAGGTCGAACGAAGTCAATCTACTGCTGTCACGGACTTGCCAGCATCGGCGGGTGCAACGAGTGTTTTTGCGACCTATGAGGGGCCTGCGCCAACGGCTGCTTGGAGCAAGATGCGATCGACTAATCCATCAAAAAATACAGCCGAGGGCGTTACTGCTGCTGGTGAAGCTAGATTCCCGGCAACCAATCAATATATTCCAGTAGATACGGATGGAGACGGAACGGCAGATTTTCTGGTTCAAGTTTTCAGAGATACTGGGGTCTGTGATAATACGCCTTGTGGTGCGACTGATGTCCCGCGAATCTTTAATATGACGGTGCGTGTTTATTCTGCGATCGCTAAGGGTTCTACCTTAGCAAAACTGGAAAATAGAAGAGCGTCCTTGACCGGAACTACTGGAACAAAACAAGCAAAAGATAGGCCGCTTGCTGTTCTTTCTTCGCAAGTGGCTAGAAGTGTGAACTCGAAAGCGTTGGAACAGTATCAATCGCGTTGACCTGATGCTTAGTGATAAACCAATTTATTTACTGCTGTTATGAGGATGATATGAAACTGAAGCACACTCCTGGCTCACACCCTATTTCAAATCTGCTACTTCGGTTTCTGGTCACACGTTCCGATCGAGGGGGTTTTACGCTCATAGAGTTGCTCGTTTCGATGATTATCAGTTCCCTAGTCGTTTCTGGATTGCTGTATCTCGTCGTTGAAATTATGGGAGCCAATCAGCGTGATGCTTCTCGAAGTGACACTCAGCGCGACCTACAAATGGCCATGGACTACATTGCTCGCGACGTTCGTGAAGCGACCTATGTCTATGGTGTCACTCAGGTGAAAAAAGCTGATGGGACTCTGGATAAAGAAAGCTGTCTCTACGCATATCCTGATGCATTGGTGCGGGGACAGAGTAGTAAATGTACAGGTCTCTTGAGTTTTTTGCCGCCTTTTCTGACCAGTACGACAAATATTCCAGTCCTAGCCTTTTGGAAGCCTGAATCCCTGCCTTCTACAATGCGAAGTGCATGTAAGACAAATGCTCAAAATGTTGGTAAGTCTTCTAACGAGACTGGATACAATGCGGCTCTGAATGCTATTCCCTGTGTCTCTCAACAGATGTACACATTGGTGGTGTACTCCCTCAATACGGCACCCGCTGTTGGGTTCAACTGGCGAGGTAAAGCCCGAATTACGCGATACCAATTGCCCAATTTTTCTGAAAGTGCTGTTATAGCTACTGGCATATATCCGGGATGGGCTGCTCCGATCGCGAAAGATAAGCGTCCGCTGACTTGGCCCGTGGGCGATAAAACTGATTCTGCTACCAATGTAGTCACGACGAATGTAAATGTTCAGAATGGAGTTCCGGACACAGCATCAACATTGAATACTGTGCTGACAGACTTTGTGGATTATGAGACTGATACTGGTAGTACTACGTATCAACAAGGGTATTGTCCGAGTGGTTTTGATTCGCCCAGTGGGTTTAGTGGTGCGAGGTTTAATAGTGCCTTTTACGTGTGTGTGAGGTCGGGATCTGCGTCTGCTCCGATTGGGGCAAGTGCTGCGACGACGGGGGTGACTCAAGCGGCAGCGGCAGCAGGTCAGGGGCTTAATCCAGAGGTTAATATCGTGATGCGCGGAAATGCCGCAGGTCAGGGTGGAATTCCGCTATCAGGTGATGTGTCGTTTCAGATGGAGACTCGTGTACTCAGTCGTGGGGTCTACGGTAAGCTTTCCAACTAGTTACTCTGTTGTTTTGCATCTTGAAGGAGGTTACTTGTGATTCATTACTTTAAGCCCCGATCGTCTAACTCTAGTTCAGGTTTTACGCTGATTGAGGTTCTAGTTGTTATCATTATTATTGGAATTTTATCTGCGATCGCTGCTCCCGGCTGGTTAGCCTTTATTAACAACCGCCGTATTTCAACGATGCGTGGGCAAGTTGCAGATTCACTGCGCAAAGCACAGACTGAAGCGAAGACGACGCGAACGATGCGGGCAGTACTGTTCGATATCAGTGCTACAGGTCAGAGATCTCCTCGGATGGCAGTGGTTCGGTGCTCTACTACAGCGGCTACAGAAATTGCTACGGAGTCATGTGATCTGGCAGGTGTTGTCCCAGATTGGCAAACTTTGGGGAATGGCGAGGTGAAGTCAGGAGTTGTGCAATATACCGCAACGACGATCGCTCAAACGGGTGGTGGTGCAGATGCTGGTCAAGCTCGACTGGTATTTGACGCTAATGGTTTAGTTAAGACAAGCCTTTCAGGTGGAATACCATTTACTATTGGCTTTGGAGTCACAAAGCCGGGTTCTGGTGGCACATCCTACGGAACAGCACGTTGTCTTGTAGTGCAGACACTTCTTGGAGGTATGCGCGAGGGAAATAACAGTTCAACTAGCACGACTGAATGTGGAAGTTAAGCTGAGTATTGGAAGGGTTTTTAATTTTTCTAAATAGTGCGATCGCAGTGCTTATTAAGGGAATTGTAAAGTTATTCCTTTCATAAGACTCAGTTAAGCAATGAAGTTTCTATTGCGATTTCGTAGAGCTTTAAAACAATCGGGCCGTAATCTTGGATTCAGTCTGCTAGAGCAGATCATTATTTTGGTGATGATCGGTATTCTAGCGACGATCGCAGCTCCGGGTTGGAATGGTTTCGTTCAAAACCGCGAGTTGAATGTGGCTCAAGAGCAAGTTCAGATGGGGATTAAGCAAGCTCAACATCTCGCAAAAATGCAGCGAATTCCGTATAACTTTGTGATCCATGACAATACGGGACGCGTGGAATGGGGCATCTCACCAGAAAATCGATCGCCGATCGAATGGAAGTCAGCAGGGACACTCATTCGGCTAGACGATAAGCAAACGACCTTTCGGAAAAACACGAAATTGAATCAGTGGTTTTTAGTGTTGGATGATGATGGAGCTTTGAGTGGTCAATTGGGACGGGTAACGATGTGTATTAAGTCTTCGCAGAATCCTAGTGATTGTACTCGGCTACAAAAATGCGTCATCATGTCCACACTGCTCGGAACAACTCGTCGCGGTGAATGGCATAATCAACAGCGCGATGATAGATTTAACTGCTACTAGTACTGTGCGGCATCGTCAAACGGGAATTTGAATACAAACGCAACGGCACCCAAAGGTTAAGTTTTTAACAGACCCATTCCATCACTTAGTGGCGCATTTCACAATTGCGCATTTCACGTCGAAACATAGTCAAGAGACTTAAAGGTAAAAACCCCATCTCACCGTCCTTTCTTTTCCGTCAACTCATTCAATCCCTCACCCAACAACGAAAGCCCAACAACCAGCACCGTCATAGCCAATCCAGGAAACACCGAAGTCCACCACCCAGCCCCAGTCGCCAAAATATCCAGCGCCTCGCGAAGATCGTTCCCCCATTCAGGAACGCCCGGTGGCAATGCCAATCCCAAAAACCCAAGCCCACCCAGCGTCAAGACCGCATCCGCAGCATTAAGCGTCAAAATAACAGGGACGCTCTGAATTACATTGAGTAATAAATATTTTCGTAAAATATGAACGGTTCCAGCACCCATGGACTGAGCCGCCTCAATATACATTTCTGTCTTGACGCTGACCGTCTGGTTCCGAACAACGCGGTAGTACTGGGGAATATAGGCGATCGCCAGCGACACTGACGCATTCAACACCCCGCGTCCCAGCACAAACGATAGCGTCACCGCCAGTAATAAACCCGGCAACGTATAAATGGCATCCATCACAAAAACTAACACCCGATCGAGATTCCCACCCAGATAGCCGCTTACCATGCCCAGAAAAACACCGATCGTAATACTCAGCGTCATGGAAATAAAAACTACTTGCAGCGCAGATTGAGCGGCAAACATCACCCGCGAAAACACATCAAACCCAAGCCGAGTCGTCCCAAACCAATGCGCTAAAGACGGCGGCGATTGAGGCGGGTTATTGAGAAAATCAGTGGGGTCTTGAAAAAGGCCAACCGACTGAAGCACAGGCGCAAAAAAAGCGATCGCAATAAAAAAAGCCGTTATCACGCCACCGATTTGCATTAGTCGGACTGACAGGCTAGATTTGATTGCTGGATTTGACAATTGGAAGGGAGAAGTAGCCATAACGATCGGGAAAATACAATAGGGCCTTTGTCGTCTTTCACAGTACCCTAACTACGGGTTAAAGAGGCTCTTATTTCTTTTCTTCAACCCGCTATGGGTTTGGGCTATGAGCCTCGGAATTTATTCCGAGGCGGACAAGCAGACGTCACGGCTTAACGGCCCACCAAAACACCTTTTTCCGTCTGAATCGGCAAAAGCTTCACCGTATCCAACGCCGAACAATACATCAGATCATCATGAGCTTCCAATTTCAACAACCGCTTACCATGACTTGCATGGTTCAACAACCCCAACAGATCATCCTTCCACTGACAATAAAGCGCCACCGCCGCCACCATCTCATCATTTCCCGCCAAATCACCTATTGACACTCCCATCTTATCCGCCAGCAAATCAACAATAGCCCCCGCACATACCGTGTCCTCTAGTGCATAAGTGCCTTCCCAACCTGCACTCACAATCCACACCGTCTCCGGCTTTTTCTCAGCTAAGAATGCGACGACTGCTTGACGATTAATCAACGCAGCGCCCAAAACAATAGACGAATCTTGGATCCGCTGAAACGCCCGAGTTCCATTAGTCGTACTAACAAATAGCCGTTTTCCAGCCATCAAATCCGCACTGCACTCTAGCGGAGAATTGCCAAAGTCAAAACCCGCCACTTTACTCCCGCCTCGTTCTCCAGCCCGAATGCGCTTCGTCGGATCCCAGCGATCGCTCACGCGCATCAACTCGTCCAAATCGCTAAATACTTGAACCGCCTCAGCACCGACACTGAGAGCCGTCACCATCGTTGTGGTTGCACGGAGAACGTCAATTACAATTGAACAGTCGGCAGAATTCAGAGCAGGAGTCTGCTCAGGCGTGTGATAGACAAAGATCTTCATAATTTCGGGGTATTTCTTTTAGGGTACTTAAGATAAGACTACTTTTAAGTATTGACACCTATTGATAATTCATAACTAATTTTCAACAATAATCGATATAGGGCAAGTGCGATCACTGTTTCTTCACTGGTTTTAATTAATTTTAAGAGACAAAAATCCTTGATCCGTACAAATTCGATCGAGGGGCTGATCCCAAGAGTCTACAGGCATCGCTTCAATCACTGCAAAATCAAACACAATCCCGATCGTCCGAACCGATCGCCACTCCGGTTTAGCCAGCAGCCGATCGTAAAAGCCGCCTCCATACCCCAGTCTGTATCGGGCACGATCGCAAGCGACACAAGGCACTAGCATGAGATCAACCTGTTCTGGAAAGAGAGCCACCGCCCGTCGATCCGGTTCCTGAATTCCATATTTTCCAGCCACTAATGGCTCACCAAGACGCCACTGTCGCCAGAGAAGATTATTGTCTTCACAAAGGGGAAATCCAAAGACTTGCCCAAAATCTTGAGCAAAATCTTGAGTAAACAAGTGAGATAAGTCTGGCTCTTGTCGCGTACTGAAATACGCCAACACGGTTTGGGCCGATCGAAACTCTGAATCATCGCTCAAAGTCTGACTGATGCGATCGCTTTTCGTGCGCCACTCATCAACCGACAGCGCGCCCCGTTGCCCCAACATCTTTTTTCTGAGATCAATTTTGGTCATTGCTTGATTTGCTTGCTTAATTTGCTTTATCTACAGCTTTACCCACAAAAGTCCGATCGATTTCAGCCAAGGTGACTACAATAATGACGGCGAACGATCGTCATTTGCCTGACTTGCCCATAAGTTTGCCCGCTTTTTGTCCGATGAGTGATGGATGGATTTATGAAATTAGTTGTTAAACAAAATACTGTTTTTAAGCAATATGCAATAGATTCGAGCAAACTCGGGCCTCAGGACAAGACCCACATCGCTGCCGGACGAAGTTTTGAAATTCATTCTTGGAAGCCCGCCGGACCCTTTCACTGGAAAGTTGCACTTATCAATCAATTCCTGGGCGACCCACCCCGAAATACCTGGTACGTCTTCGCTCCCCACATCCAACTGATCGACAGCCAAGGCTTAACCTTACCCCTCCCAACCGACCCCAAACCTTCCACCCCAACACTCGTCACTCCAATACCTTTCACTCGGCTACCGAGCAGCAAACGTCTCAGCGTTCCTTACTACTCTCAGCTTAACAATGCAGATAATCCTCGCGGAGCCTGCAACGTTACCTGTTTTGCCATGGTCATGAACTATTTCAAGATTCCACGCAAAACGAATGCCATGCAGTTTGCAGATGAGCTGTATCGATACATGGACAATAACGGTCTCAGTCGTCACGAACCGCAAGATCTTTTTAAACTCGCAGAAGCCTATGGACTTAGGGATGAACTGACCCTTCGAGGCAGAGCCACCGATATTCGTAAAGCGATCGCTGAAGGTAAGCCCTGCATTATCCACGGTTATTTCACCAGTTTCGGCCACATCGTGACAATCCTTGGCTACGACAAAGACGGATTTATCGTCAACGATCCCTTTGGCGAATGGACGGCTAACGGCTATATCGAAGGTCCTTACGGCGGCGGATTGCATTACAGCAACAACCTAATTCAGGGCACCTGTTCCCCCGAAGGACCCGACTACATGTGGCTTCACCGCTTGTCTCGAAAGTAACGATTTAGCACAAAATCCCCGTAAGAATGCCCCCATAAAACATATTTGGGGGCCGGGGAAATCTTGATGAGGAATTGCGTTACGCCTTGAATGCGATCGACAACGACGCAGGTTTGGACAAATCACCTTGCAAAGTGACACCGCGATCGTTCGCCGCCAAGTGACGCATGATTTTGTAGACGGCCTCGATTTGGTCGGCGGCTTTGGCTTGAGTCGCCAGATCGAGAAGGCCGATCGGATCCGTTTGAGTGCGGAGAACTCTCATCAACTCACTCTGCAAATCCAGAACGATCGCCGCTGCTTTTTTGCCCGCTTCAACCCCCGGTTGGTGATAGGCATTTACATTGACAAGATAGCCATAGAGACCCACCGCCCGCTCGTACAGCGCAATCAACGCCCCAATCATCTTGGGAGTCACCTGTCCGATGGTGATCGTAATGGAATCTCGACCATTCTCATAGAGTGCCCCTCGACTACCTTGAATCAAGCCCGAGAGATAATCGCCAGAAGTGACGCCGGGATCAACTTCAATAGACGGTCCTGTGCGATCACTCAAAACTTCAATAAAGGTAATGAAAAAGTTTGCAACGCCCTCACGCAACTGCTGGACATAGGCGTGCTGGTCGGTAGAACCTTTGTTTCCATAGACGGCGATGCCCTGGTAAACCAGATTGCCATCTAGGTCATACTGCTTCCCAATCGACTCCATCACCAACTGCTGCAAATAACGGCTAAACAGCAGCAGGCTATCTTTGTAGGGCAAGACCACCATGTCTTTCTTGCCCATCCCATCACCGGAGAAATACCAGCCCAGGGCCAAGAGCGCCGCCGGATTGGTTTTCAGGTCAGGCACCCGCGTTGCCACGTCCATTTCCGCCGCGCCCGCCAACATCGATCGAATATCGATGCCTTGAAGAGCCGCCGGAAGGAGTCCCACCGCCGACAATTCAGACGTGCGTCCTCCTACCCAGTCATACATGGGGAACGTCGCCAGCCAGCCCTCGGACTTCGCGACCCCATCGAGAATGCTCTCCGCGATCGTGATCGCCACTGCATGGTCTGCAAACTTCAAACCTGCTTTTGCGTAGACCTGCTGCACTTCCAACATGCCATTGCGGGGTTCGGGGGTGCTGCCGGACTTGGAAATCGTAATCACCAACGTCCGGTCCAAGCGATCTACAATCCGCGCCATCACCCGATCGATTCCAGCCGGATCGGTGTTGTCCACAAAGTGAATCTGCATCGGGGCGTTATCTGGGGACAAAGCCTCGGCCACAAACTGCGGACCCAACGCCGATCCGCCGATACCAATGGATAATACATCCGTAAACTTGGGCTGCGTCGGCGGTTTGATTGCCCCACTGTGGATTTTAGAGACAAACTGCTCAATAGTATCCAGGGTCTCAATAATCTCAGCCTCAATCTCAGGCGTGGGCGAGAGTTCGGGGCTGCGGAGCCAGTAGTGACCCACCATCCGATTTTCGTCGGGATTGGCAATCGCGCCGCCCTCTAAGGCTGTCATTTTCTGAAAAGCCTGCTCAAACTTTGGCTGCATCTCGGCCACAAACCGATCGTCAAATCGCATCCGGCTAATGTCTAGATAAAACTCAAGGTCGGCATGATAGTACAGCCAATCCTGATATCGGTTCCAGAGCGTCGCTGCACGGTTAGTTGTATCCATAATTTCTCAAAACTCCTATGAACCCACCCTGAGTGTATCTGGCGTCTAGACTAGCGAAGATAGAACACTGGGAACGTTTAAAATGAGCAAAAATATAACTTTCGTGACAATCGTACCTTACACGCAGCCCGCGCGAACACGAATCGATCAGTATCCCTATCGATACCTATCGGCCCTAGATAAGCGGTTTTGGCAAGACCCTCACAAATTTAATAATTTCTCCCGTCACCTCAATACTGATTAGATACTCTGCCACGGTAAAGCGATAAAAAATTTGACTCATCGCCATCGATCGAAAGTCTTCTAAATGTTGCAAATGTTTCACCGCGTAAAACTCAGTAAAAACAAAGTCTTGGATCCGATCGCGAATCCGCAAGGGCATAATCTGTCTCAAATCGGTAATAAACGATCGTTCATACCGGACTTCAGCCGTTGCGGGAGAAAGCAATCCGCCTCGACTTGGGGTATTGAAATTTCGAGTCATGACACGTATGAGGGTTTAGGGGATCAAGTTAGTGGTGGGGATCGAAGACATCACGATGGCCAATGCATCCTCCCGGGTCAGTACATCACCCGGTTGAAAATTTTCCTTGGCAGATTGAACCGCCCCCAAGAGGTATAAGTCGTAAAACTGCGTTTGCATGGTTGCCCACAGTACGGCTATATCCTCATCGGACATCACATTAATGAGATTATGAGCACGATCGCGCACGGATTGCATAGAGGTCTGCTTAGGGGGTGAGGGAATGAAAAGCAAGAACTTTGACAGTTTAACTCTAGAATTCCCACCGATCGAGATGAATCGCACCTCAACGCTTCAGAAAAATTCCTCACAAAAAGGAACTCCCTAAATGTTAGCCTAGCCATGACTCTATAGACTCGCTATCTCAACCTCTACGTCAGGACTTCACGCGCTTACCCATGCTGAACTCAGTCTTAAGTTATTTATTTTCATCAGACCCCGGCATTCTGAACTACGTCGCATTTTTGATCACCAGTATGGCGATCTACAGCATTTTGGGGCTAGGGTTGAATCTTCAGTGGGGCGTGACCGGGCTGATTAATTTTGGCATTGCGGGATTTGTGGCGGTTGGAGCCTACGCGACGGTGGTGGCTAGCCTGTCGTCGGTGCCGCTCCCCATGGCGATGGTCTTTGGGGGAATTGTGGCGGCGGTTTTTGGGTTGGGGTTGGGGTTTACGACGCTAAGATTGCGAGAGGATTATCTGGCGATCGTGACCATTGGTGCGGCGGAGCTGGTGCGGCTGGTGGTGAACAATGAGTCGTTTGTGAATGGACGATCGGGGGCGTTGGGGATTAATGGCTTCCCGTTGCCGCTGGAGAATTTTCGGCCCGATATTGTGACGCGCTATGGAATGGTGATTGGGGTGACGATCGCCTTTGGATGGGTATTAGCGAAACTGTGGCAGTGGACGCGACGGCGGTTGGCGGCGGCGGGGGAGAAACGGAAGCTGGGCATTACGGCGGTGGGTGTGATGTGCGGACTATTGAGTTTGCGGGCTTACGGCGTGACGGCGACATCGGTTTTGACGTTTAAAGATAATCAAGTGATTAACGGGTTACTCGTTTGCTCGATTTTGGTCGCTTCGATCGTCTTCATCAGTGTTGAATTGCTGGTGAAATCACCATGGGGCCGCGTGCTGAAGGCCATTCGAGAAGATGAGGACGTGGCGAAAGCGCTGGGAAAAAATGTGTTTTGGTATAAGCTTCAGGCGTTGATGATTGGCGGTTTTTTGACGGGAATAGGGGGAGCATTTTACGCGTGGCAGCAGAGCAATGTGTACCCAGATAATTTCAAATCAGATTTGACGTTTAATGTTTGGATTTTGATGGTGTTGGGTGGTGCAGGCAGTAATCCTGGGGTCGTCGTGGGTGCGGTAGTGTTCTGGGCTTACACGGCAGTGACGCGCGATCTCGGGAAGGTGCTACCCATGATTCCGAGTGCCCAAATTGATGCCTTTCGGATGGTTGTTATTGGGTTGCTACTGATTGGGCTGATGGTTTGGCGGCCACAGGGGCTTTTGGGCGATCGAGATGAGTTAACACTCGGTAAATAGGACTGGGCTAGGTTTAAAAGATATTAAGGGTCACACAGGGAGTTATGCAGATGTCAGCAATTTTATCCGCGCGAGGACTGGTCAAAAATTTTGGAGGGATTCAGGCAATCGATCGCGCAGATCTTGAAGTCATCCAAGGCAGCATCACCGGACTCATCGGACCTAATGGCGCTGGAAAAACTACTTTTTTTAACTTACTATCCAATTTTATCCCGCCTGATTCGGGCGAAGTCTATTTTGGCAACGATCGCATTGACAAGCTGCAACCCCACCGAATCGCACGCAAAGGGATGGTCCGAACCTTTCAAGTCGCACGGGCGCTATCCCGATTATCGGTGTTAGAAAATCTGCTCTTAGCGACGCCAGGGCAGTCCGGGGAACAGGTTTGGAATGTCTTTTGTCAGCCAAAAAGAATAAAGCTTGAAGAACAAACCTCTCGCGATCGAGCCATGGAGATTTTGACTTCGATCGGCTTGGTGGAAAAAGCAAATGACTATGCCGGGGGGCTATCGGGCGGACAACGAAAGCTGCTGGAAATCGGTCGGGTCATGATGACAAAACCGCAATTGATTTTACTCGACGAGCCTGCCGCTGGGGTTAATCCAACGTTGATCAATCAAATTTGCGAATACATTCAATATTGGAATCGTCAGGGCATTTCATTTTTGATTATCGAACACAACATGGACGTGATCATGGGGTTGTGCGATCGGGTGTGGGTGCTAGCGGAAGGACGCAATCTCGCCGTCGGCAAACCCGAAGAAATCCAACGAAACCCCCAAGTGCTCGAAGCGTATTTAGGAACTGTTGAAACCGTATAGCTAACGTTCGCGATCACCCACCGCCGATAAATTTTCAGACTTAACGAAGAACCTCAACACGGTCGCCATGTAACGGACTTGTTAGACAGTTGGTATCCTATCGTATTCTTCTGGTTCCACATCGGGAACTTTTAATAATATTGCCTCATACTTTGCCCGATTACCATTCCAGTACGAGGGGTACTGACAAGTGTATGTCAAATTGTCCTGTATCAATGAGCGATAACAGTTGAAATGCACTACCACGTCTAGATCTCAATCCCGAAACAATGACATTGGTATCAATAACGACTTGAGGTAATGGCATTTGGAAATAAAAGACTAATTACTATCTGTATATCTCGCACTCCATTATCAGAAGACTTGATTTAGACTCGGGCTTGCGTCGCGTCTTCTAAATTGAACAACACCGTTAACGTATCCATCGCCTGCCGTCGCGCATCGACATCTTTTTGAGCGCGGAGTTGGACCATGGGGTCATGCAAGATTTTGTTCACGATGCCTCGGGTTAAGGCTTCGACTACTTCTTTATGTTTGTCCCCAAAATCAGTCCCAAGCCTTGATAATGCTTTCTCTAGTTCTTGTGTGCGAATCGCTTCGACTTTGTTGCGCAAGTTGCTGATGGTCTCGACCGCATCCAACGATCGAAGCCAGTTATCGAACACCTCAACTTCTTCTTCAAGCAGTCCTTCAGCCTCCAAGGCCATTTGCCGACGACTTTCCTGATTTTGCGCCACAACGGCTTTCAAGTCATCGACGTTATAGGCATTTACATGGTCCAGTTCATTGGCATCCGACGACACATTTCGCGGCACCGCAATGTCAATCAGCGACACCATTCTAGAGGGGTCTAAGACGGATTCAAGCTTGGATTTATCGAGAATTGGTTCCGTCGCAGAGGTGCTCGTAAAAACAATATCTGCGTCGGCCAATTGCGCCATCATCTGATCCATTAGCCCTAACTTGAGATGGGCTTCTGGAAACTCCTTGGATAGATCTTCAGCACGTTTCATCGATCGATTCAGCACCGTCATATCCACCGCATTCTTCGACACTAAGTGCTTCACCAAAAGCCGCGACATCTTTCCCGCCCCGAGGATCAAAATCTTATATTTCGACAGATTCCCAAGCTTCATCTGCGCTAGTTCCACCGCCGCCGAACTAATGGACACCGCTCCCGTGCCAATACTGGTTTCTGTCCGAACTCGCTTCCCGGCAACCAGCGCCTGCTTGAGCAACTGATTTAGGGTCCGACCGACACTATTGCACTGCTGACCCGCTTGATGACACTGCTTCACCTGCGCTAAAATCTGGCCCTCGCCCAATACCAAACTGTCCAGTCCGCCAGACACCCGCATCAAATGCATCACTGCATCTTGATGCAATAGCGTAAACAAATATGGTCTCAGGGTTGCGATCGGCAGTTTGCTATGAATCGACAAAAACTGCATAATTTCGCGAACGCCCGCTTCAACGTCGCTTAGCACCAGATAAATTTCTAATCGGTTGCATGTACTGAGAACAGCAACTTCTTCAACATTTGGACAGGCGGCTAACTGCGCTATTGCCCCTTTATAATCGGGTTCAGGGATGCTTAATTTTTCCCGTACTTCTACAGGCGCTGTTTTGTGCGTCAGTCCGACAACCGCGATGTTCATATTAAAAGAAGCTATGTTTTTAATTTGAATTTGGATGAGAGTGGATTGGATCGGTCGTTTTATAGATTAGCCCTCATCCCCAGCCCTTCTCCCCTTGGGAGCAAGATTCAACGTCTTTCGCCTCTCGGGAGAGGGATTTGGGGTGAGGGCCGATCGGTTATAAATTAACGCAACGATACCGTCTTAGGATTGTTCGCCATGTGGATGGTTTCCACAAAACGTGCAGTCTTAGACTCGCTGGAGATGACCAACGTTTGGGTGCGGATGCCGCCTGCAAAATAACGAACGCCATCGAGCCAGTTGCTAGGCGTGATGCCCGTTGCTGCAAACATGACGTTTTTGCCCGACGCGAGTTCGTCAGCGGTGTAGACCTTATCTGGATCCGTGATGCCCATACTCAGCATCCGTTCGACGTTGGCTTCCTTGCTTTCACCGATCAAACCCGTCTTCACAATCGCAGGGTCATAAATCAACTGACCTTGGAAGTGACCGCCAAGGCATTTCATCGCCGCCGCACTGATCACCCCTTCAGGAGCCGCACCAATTCCGATCAGCGCATGGATTCCGGAATCTGCAAACCCACAGTTAATGGCCGCACCCACGTCACCATCACCGATCAAGTGAACCCGAGCACCAGCGGTCCGGATTTCTTTGATCAGATCATTGTGACGTTCGCGCTTCATGACGATGACCACGAGTTCATCGATCGGCAGGTTGAGGCAGTCCGACAAAATCTTCAGGTTTTCGGTTGCAGACTTGTTAATATCGACCTTACCGCGTGCCGCAGGAGGCGCAGCTAGCTTCTTCATGTAGAAGTCAGGAGCCGCAAACAGTCCGCCTTTTTCAGCAATAGCCAAAACCGCAATCGCCCCTTGCTGACCATAGGCGCAAAGGTTGGTGCCTTCGCAAGGATCGACAGCGATGTCGATTTCAGGGCCAGAACCCGTTTTGTGGCCCGTCCCAACTTCTTCACCAATGAAAAGCATCGGCGCATCGTCACGCTCGCCTTCACCGATGACAATCCGACCGCGCATGTCAATTTTGTTCATGCGTTCGCGCATCGCTTCCACGGCAGCTTCGTCTGCACCGTCTTTGTCGCCCTTACCGGTCAATTTCGCAGATGCGATCGCGGCTTGTTCGACGACCTCAATAATCTCTAACCCAATTCTGCTTTCCACTGCGTCCTCCAGACTTCTGATTTAGAATGCGGCTCCGGTCCCTCAAATCCCACGCCGTAAAACCCGCAAACATCTGTTCACAGAAATACAGTCACCAGAAAATCCAGTTACGAAGCATCGCGACTTCAGTTACATAGTCTACCAAAGCGGCGGGACGCGCTTGATGCGGGTAACGGATTGGCGTGTTAAGTTTTGTGGGAATAAGCCGGGTCACACCGCTAACGCAACGCCTCTAAAACAGCGCCAAAACCGACTTTAAGTCCAATACCGACAAGCTCCCCTGACCTCGATTCCACGTTGCCAAGACCAAATAAGTACGATCGTCGGAGTTAACCACCACAGCCGACGTTGGATACTCGGGCACCTGAACCGCGCCGAGACACTCACCATTGCTATCCAAAACGAGGCCCCGTCCGCTCTCGCCGATCGCTACATAGCCGCCGCCCACCGCCACAATCACCTGCGGCACAAGAGGCAGTCGCAGCCGTCGGACCCGCAGTGGCTTAAGCGAAATCAACAATAAATCGCCCGATTTTTCGGTCGCCACCAGTTGATACGACGACGCTGAATTCGCCATTTCCCACAAATGCTCGATATTTCCAGGGATTTGAAAAGACCCGAGCTGCAACCCTCGACGCGCCCACAGATCCAGCCGCAGCACCGCATCAAGCCCACCCGTCTGCGCCCCAACTTCATCAGACGATCGCACCTGTTCTGAAGACAACACGACAAAATGATTAGAATCTAGCGATCGAACCCAGGATTTTGCTGCGTCACGAGTTAGTGTAGTAGATTGACTCCATCGAGCCTCGTTTTGCTCTGGACAATACATTTTTAGCGATTGCGCATCGCCATGGGTAAACCAATTGCCCATGGGATCCACCGCGATCGACGCCACATTGGGCAACTGATGCAGACAGGTTTTACGCCACTCTTCATCGCAGTAATGCAACCCCGTCGCCGTTGCCACATAGCATCCCGATCGCGTTTCCCACACCGCTGCGATCGGATGCTGAAAGCCGTGGGTGCCCGTCCGGCTCCGACTTATATCCATTGCCAAAAACAGCCCAAACTGCACCTGTTCGGCCTCCACTCTGTAAAGGACCGGAGCTTGAAGCGATCCCTGAAGCGATCGATATTGTACCAACAACCTTTGCAAAGGCCATTCTAGCCGCTCCGATGAGCACAGCGGCAATGCCATTATCACGCCGCACTGAATCTCCAATTCACCCCCCACCACCAAGGGCATCGATCGACACTGCGCATCCTGAAACTGCAAACAGTCCACTTCGACCATCAGCGATCGTACCGCCAGCAACATTTCCTTCGCCGTGTGATAGCGCTGCCCCGACAGCTTCGCCAGCGATCGCAGCAAAATTTCCCGTAGAGACTCTGGAAGATGGTGCGGAAGGCTGACTGATTGTTTCAGATGCGCGCTCATCAAAGCTCCCGGCGTCCCACTAAAAGGCCGAGTCCCCAGCATCAGCTCGTACAAAATCACCCCAACCGCATACAGATCGGCGCTTACTGAATGCTGCCCATAAAACCGCTCCGGAGCCATATAAGCAGGAGAACCCGACATGCCCGACGACACCGTTTCCCCCCGAGCCAACTCCTGCGACAACCGGGCAATCCCAAAATCGGCTATTCGAGGAATCAGCCGATCGCCTTGGAGATTGATCAAAATATTTTCCGGCTTAATATCGCAATGAATAATTCCCTGATCATGCGCGTGCTCCAGCCCTGCCAAAATTCCCGCCACCAATTCAAGACCCTGCGCCACCGCCACCGCACCCGATCGCTCCATCATCTGCCGCAGCGTCCCACCCTCACAGTAGTCCGTCACCAAATACCGATGGGAACCCACATATTCGCACGCCCAGCACGTCACAATATTCGGATGCTGAAGCATCACCAGAAACCGGAGTTCTCGCAAAAACTGATGGGTCGGAAACCGATCGTGGTCCAACTCCTTCAGCGCATACAAATACCCCGTCTTTCGATGAATCCCAAAAAAAACCCGCCCAAACTGACCCCGCCCTACCAGACCCAAAATGCGATAGTGCGATCGAACCCTGATTCCAGAGCCTGATTGCCCTCGCGGCGAGGACGATCGACGGCCCCAGGGCGACGATGAACCCGAATTCTGAACGTTCGTCACAAGTCAACCCCTACGCACACAGCACCGTCATAATTTGCTCATGGGTCTGTAGACCTTCGACCATCAGTTCAGCCCTACCTAATCGCTGCTGCATCCCCACAACAAACGTATTGCTTTCATGACCTAAAGACTCACAGGCCGTCTGAACCACATGCAAATCACGTCCCACCAATTGACTAAAGAACGCCGACAACACTCCTGCCTCCAGCGAACAGGCCGGAACACCATAGTCCGCCGGGACATTCTGCGCGAAGGCCGAAGCCGTCGTCCGAATCACCAAAAAACCGCGCTGATGATGGCTCTGGTCAAACTCCAGCTTTCCCCAACCGTAGGTAGCCCAACAGTGCCGTAAACACTGCAAAAACTCCGCCATACTCATATCGACCAACGGCGTCTCATAATAACCCGTCACCTCATCACGGAAACGGCGATAGAAATTCTTCCCCCACCATCGTCCGCAGTTAAACAACACCAATCCCGTCGCCTTCCCCGTCTCCCGAATCAACCCCGAATAAATTGACTCAATTAATGGGGAAGGAATAGCAAGTAATCGATCGCCCTGACGATTTTCAAGCAAACCCATTTCCAGATCCCCGCGTACATAGGCTTGGCTGGAATAATAGTGGCCGGGAAGCGTATTTTGAGTGAGTAAATCTGCAACAGAAATCATGCTGAACTTCCTAAAACTAAAGCTAAAACAAAATCTAGAACAACGCTAAAACTAACCTTTAAATCCTGAAGAGCAAGCCTAAAACATTCCAGACATCGTCAAAAGAGACTCATCCACATCCACAACATTCGAGATCAAAACTCGTTGGGCTTGATCCAGATAAGGCGTCAACAAAGCCAATTGACGATCGTTAAAAAGCTGATTTAACTGATTTCTTAGTGCCGGATAAAGCAGCGCATCTACGGATTCAGTGGCGTGAATTTCTCGTGTCTCCCGCAAATACGGCAAAAAGCGTTCTTCTAGATAGTTTGCATCCTCCATGAGCATCGCCATACTGCTATGCCGCAAGATCAAAATAGCCATTTTCAACGTTTGCTCTACGCGTGCAATCGACTCATCCGGCAATGACGCCGTCAAATGATCTGCGACTGTTTGCATGATCTTCAACTCCCTATCGCGCATCAATCGATAGGCCGACACACGCTCATTCAGGGAGGCTACATAGGTGGTGACTTCCTTCAGAGCCGGGGGTTTGAGATAGCGACTATCCGCTTCATCAAACAAGCTTTCAATCACAGGCGTCATTGTTAATTTCCTCCTAAATTAAATGTCTTCTTTTACTCAACCCAACCATCTCAAGGCTCAATACTTCAAAAGAGCGCTTCAAAAGAGATCTGAGAAATCATTCAACGTAAACATCGAAGCCTTATCGCCCTCATCTTCAGCATCTATCACCGCAGATAGTCCCTTCATCGGAACCGCCACCAGCGTTGTACCATCCCAATTCACCGAGGTCATAAACTGACTCACCGACAGCGTCATCGGCAATGGGGCATTAGGATCGACGCGAGAGGAATCCGATGGACGATCGACGGCTTTTGGCTTAGGCGATCGCACCGGAGCGGCCAAGCCATCCCAATTTACGTCGGCCAAAAACTGCTGAACCGACGTCTGTTGCCACAGCGGGCGATCGGCAAATGCGCTCACTGAAGCACCACCAGACATCCCACTAGAAGCACGCGCAAAAGCGATCGTCATCGCAACTCTCCTGCACGCAACCGTTTTTCAATATCCTTTGAGGTCGCGCCTTCAGTCATCCAGAAAGACGCGGCGTCAATACGCTCTTGGGCACCCAATAGGAATTTACAGTAGGTTTCACCCATGGAGTAGCACTGGATTTCAATACAGCTCAACTGCTTCTTTACCATTTCGGTAAAGAACCCCGAGAAGAGTCCGGCATACAGATAGCACACGGGTTTTCCCACATCTCCCAGCGTCCGCGCCACAGCAGAATCAAAGAGATTAATAAACATAAACCCCTGACGCCTGTCGCCCATATCCACTTCCCAACGACCCCACCCTTGGGCGGTGTAGGGCCACCACCAGGTTTCAAGTAAGAACATCAAGCTCGTTTGACGAACCGGACGATCGAACTCTTTTTCAAACCATTTTTCAAAGAAGAAGGCATCGCGCTTTCCCCAATCACAGCCGATCGAGTACATCATGGCCGCAGAAGCTTCCCCAACTTCCTCTTCAAGACCTTCGACTAAGCCAATAATAAAATCTTCAGTGACAAGAATATTTTGGGAATCGTTCCAATCTACGATCGTTCCTTTGTCCGGATCGAACTGGAAGAAATCTTTAAACCCGTAGTGATTATGCTTTTTAGGGTTTCGTTTTTTAGCAGGTGTTTCGTGAGTCAGAATCAGCGACATAAGAACTCAGTTGGATAGGTGGAACAGGGCAACGATCGAGGAATCCAGCATTCAGAACTAGACGCTTAACATGCGACGATTTAGCTCTAGAATAGGCATAATCAAGGCATTTTGTGATGGGATAAGCTGTTTCTTGACGACCTCTTGCATAATGCTGTAAGTCATATTTGAAGCGCGCTGAGATCCAAAGGCTCGCATCACGCCCTGATACCAAAATAAGAACCGCTCACGCAAACTTTCTTGGTCATCAATCAATAGCGTTGCTGCCGAAAATCGCCAAGTGCGAATGGTATCTCGTTTCCATTTCGAGGCAATGTCAGTGGCTCCACTTTTGAACACGGTTGGATCTTGATTCGTCATTTTTTCGTAGACTTGCTGAATGACCACAGCTTCAATTTCTTGAAGTTTTTGATAGGTCTGCAATCGCAGTTCGTAGGTTTTGAGATACTCAGGAATGAACTTGAGTTCCTCATCGGTAGCATAGCGACCTTCAGCTTCAAGGCTCAGGCGCTGCATCTGACTCAGCATAGGAGTTGACCTCATGGGTAGTGATCCTTATATGCAGAATGCCCACCCAGAAGAAAGCGCTAACCTATGGATTGATTTAGTTTGGTGAAGCCGATCGCTCAAGCGCACCTAAACCCCAAGCACCGCTTTCGCCGTATTCAAGAATTCCACCCGTTCGTCGTAGCCGTTATAACCGCCATTGATGCGGTAGGTGATGGTATCCACGTCATCACGATCGGCAAATGCACTTAAGTACCGCGTATTCCAAAACCATCCCGCACTGCGACAAGCCAAATCCGGGTCAGCCAGACGGGTGGGGGTTGCAATCAAGTCCTGCCCCAAGGCATCGCCGCAATCGTGATAGTTCGTCCGCCCCGTAATTTGAATCAGCCCTCGACCTTTGAACCGCACGCCGTCCCCAGCCTGAACGTTACCTAGATCATCCCGCCATTCATAATCTTCACCGGAAGCCAGTTCTTCGAGATAGTTAAAGGATCCAGATTCGTGGCAAAGCTGGGCTAAAAAGTGCGCCTGCCGGAGGGGCGTTGTCAAGTCAAACTCGGCCAACGTCCGAAGAATCGGGTGATACAGCAACTCAACTCGGGCCGGATCCGCAAAAGCAGCAATTTCCGTTAGTTGGGCAATGCTGAGATTAAGAGCCGAAAGGTCTGCTATTTCTGGGCTGTTTGGACTGTGGGTTCTTGGATTAGGGCTGGCGACTGACAATTCTTTGTTTGAGGGAAGCAAATGGGCATAGGGCGGCTCTGAGGGAAGTCGATCGCTTTTGTTTAGCGCCACTCGGAGGGTTTCGTCAAGCCAGTTGTCGATCGGTTGGAGGGTGAGATCGGTGAGGGCTGCGATTTTTTGTTGGGTAAGGCGTCCGGCTTTTTTGCGGGATTCTGCGATCGAGATGCCGGGATATATCGATTCGTAAGGTTTGCGATCGGCGGGGCGGGCAGGTTTAGCGTTGAGTTTACGCACCAGTTCATCGACTTTGTAGTCTAAGGTGTCGAGGTCGCGATCGCCCCATTCACTCAGAACGGCCATCAGGCGATCGCTGGCTGAGGTGCGCAAGGCTTTTAGCGTTTCGGCGGAGAAAGGGATGGATTCCATAGCAGTTCCTAGCGGTTAACAAGAGAACTAGTCGTTTAATTTAGAATAACTCAAGATCCCAAATGGTCAACATGGGGTGCCAACTTCTTTTCCGACTGCGCCTCAGCCATCCGGCCCTAGCGATTGACTCGGCTGAGTTGGCCGTTGGTCAGTTGTAATATAGGGAGATCTGAGGCGCGGATTAAGGATTCGTCGTGGGTAGACATGACGATCGTGATGCCGATTTTGTTGAGCTGCTTCAAGATGTTTAAAATTTGTCGGGAGTTGTCTGGGTCCAAGTTGCCCGTCGGCTCATCGGCCAGCAAAATAGGCGGCGTTGCGACGATCGCTCTCGCAATACTGACGCGCTGTTGTTCACCGCCTGAGAGTTCTTCGGGGAATGATTCGGCTTTGTGCAGGAGACCGACCATCTTAAGCGCCGGCGGAAGGCGTCGATCGATTTCGCTGCGGCCATAGCCCTGTGCCCAGAGGACGAAGGTAATGTTTTCGGCAACAGTGCGGCGAGGGAGGAGCTTGTAGTCTTGAAACACGATGCCGAGACGACGGCGCAGATGGGCGAGTTTGTTGCCTTTGAGAGGATTGAGATGAATGTTGTCCACCCAGATGTCGCCCTCAGTGGGACGATCTTCGCCATAAAGCAGTTTAAGAAGAGTTGATTTGCCGGAACCAGACGCGCCTGTGAGCAGATAAAAATCACCGGGATAAATATCAAAATTCAGGTTTCGCAACGCCTGGGTGCCGTTGCGATAGGTCTTGGTGACATCTTTGAGCCGGAGAATTGGCGTTTTGGTGCTGGGGTTGGATTGAGAGGGGGTTTGGGTCATGACGGAAGAATCAGAAACTTGGGGCTAGTCCTATGCGGCGCAAAAAAGCTAGCATTAGGATCTTGAACGACTTGCCTAACCCGTCCGCCGATTTTGTGTTTGAATTACGGAAATTTGCTGTGTGGATAGCATATTTTTTCGTAACTCTATAGAAATCATACTCGAAGCGGCCCGTCATTTGACGAAGATCTAAATGGATCTAATTTTATAGGCCATTGCGACTGCGGCTAACCGCTGGGCGCAACAGTTAAGGACGATCGCAGGTGTGTTGGTTTGAGTTAGGGCGTTTTTTCGCGCATGGGCAGTCCTAAATCTGCCCGCCTACGCCTTTAAACTTCTCAACAAACGCCGCGATTTTTTGGAAAACGCTTTGCTTCTTGGTTTTGTACTGTGGATTAAGCGGACTCATTTTAGGCAGTGTTGAATTTAACTCAGTCCCATTTTCACTGGCGAACTCGCGTTTCAGGGAGGCACTGATATAGCGCTTGGCTGCTTCGACCTTCAAGCCTTCTGAACGAATCAACTCATCTGCTTCGCGGGCTTGCTCGGCTTGGGCAAATGCAAAGAACGTATCAATGATGCTGGCTTTATCTGCCATCTCATCGAGATTGGTTTGATTAATGAAATCCACAATCAGGCTTTCTTTGGCTCGATTGCCCAGGCTACCCCGAATCAAGCGGCGCACTTCTTCGATCAATTCACCTTTATTTTTATTCTTTTTATTCTGCTCAAAAATCAGCTCAAGAATGTAATCCAGATTGATCTCTTGGGATTTCAGCAAATCCACTTCAAACACCACATCGTCCCAATCGATGGTGGACTTTTCTTTTTCACTGCCCGCTTTTTCACGGCGCAACCAGTCGCGGATATCGTTGTAGGTGGAGCGGTAATCTTGAATGGTGCGCTCGGCAGGAACCCTGATTGTTTGCAGTGTCGTCAGGTCTTCATCACTTAAATAGTGTTCCGCTTTAAACGCTTCAACCGCCGCCGGGTCATTCATATCGACCTGTTGTAAGGCTTTCAGGCTGGCAAATTCATCGTAGTTTTGCAGCACATTTTCAACGCGCAAATATTCACCAAACAGCTTGGCAAAGTCTTTTTTGTCTTTTTCTAAAACAATCTCGTCGGGGTTGGGAAAACGCTGCTCTAATTCTGTCACCACCTCCACAAAGCCACGCCGCGCTTCACCAGTCACCACATCGGTAAAGCCGCCCATGTATTCCCTGTAGCTTTTTTCCAGCACCACGTTTTTGGTGTTTTTATCGCCAAACAGGGTAATGGCATCAATGGTGGCTTGTTCCAAATCGCGGAAGGTGACGATATTGCCAAAGGTTTTGGTGGCATCATAAATGCGGTTAGTGCGTGAATAGGCTTGCAGCAAACCGTGATAGCGCAGGTTTTTGTCCACAAACAGCGTGTTGAGTGTAGGCGCATCAAATCCCGTTAGGAACATACCCACCACGATCAGCAGATCGATTTCTTTGGCTTTCACTTGCTTGGCAAGATCTCGGTAGTAGTTTTGAAAACCATTGCTATCCACGCTGAAGTTGGCTGTAAACAGGGTATTATAATCGGCGATCGCCACGCCTAAAAATTCTTTAGCACTGCTGTTCATGGCTGATACATCAAAGCTTTCATCCGGGAGATCTCCCTTTGCATTCTGTTCTTCATTGGCTGCAAAGGAGAAAATGGTGGCGATTTTCAGGGGTTTATCGCGGCCTTTTTGCAACTGCTTAAACGCTTCGTAATACAGCTTGGCAGCATCCACACTGCTCACGGCAAACAGGGCATTAAAGCCTTTGCCGCCTGCTTGCAAGCGGTGGGTTTTTTGGCGGAAGTTATTCAAGATGTATTGGGAAATCTTGCGAATGCGATCGGGGTGTAACAGGGCTTGTCTGTTTTCGGCGGCACTGAGTTTTTGCTCGTCTTGCTCGCTTTCAATGGCTTTGAACTGTGGACGGACATCGTTGTAGTCCACCTTGAACTTCAGCACCTTTTCATCACGGATCGCGTCGGTGATCACATAGGAATGTAGCTCACGACCAAATACGCTGGCGGTGGTGTCTGCGCCCAAGGCGTTTTGCGGAAAAATGGGCGTGCCAGTGAATCCAAACTGATAAAACCGCTTAAATTTTTTCCGTAAGTTCTGCTGCGCCTCACCAAACTGGCTGCGGTGGCATTCATCGAAAATAAACACGACCTGCTTGTTGTAGATGGCTAGGTCGCTTTCGGTTTTCATCAGGTTATTGAGCTTCTGGATGGTGGTGACGATGATTTTGTTGTCGTCTTTATCCAGATTACGCTTCAGCCCCGCAGTGCTGTCAGAGCCATTCACGCTATCGGGCGAAAAGCGCTGGTATTCTTTCATGGTTTGGTAGTCGAGGTCTTTGCGATCGACCACAAAAAACACCTTGTCGATAAAATCTAGCTCAGTCGCCAGCCGCGCCGCTTTAAAGCTGGTTAGGGTTTTGCCTGAGCCAGTGGTGTGCCAGATATAGCCGCCGCCCTCAATACAGCTCCAGTGTTTGGCTTGGTAGGTGCTGTTGATTTTCCACAAAATGCGCTCGGTGGCGGCAATCTGGTAGGGGCGCATCACCAGTAAGGTGTCATTCACATCAAACACTGAATACTGCAACAGCACAGTGAGCAGGGTATTTTTCTGGAAAAAGGTGGCGGTAAAGTCTTTCAGGTCTTTGATCAGGTTGTTATCGGCTTTCGCCCAGTTCATGGTGAAGTCAAAGCTATTTTTATTACGCTGGGTGGTGTTGGCAAAGTAGCGGGTATTGGTTCCGTTGGAAATGACAAACAGTTGCAAATACTTATACAGCGAGTGTTCGGCATTAAAGCTCTCTTTGCTGTAGCGATGTACTTGGTTAAAGGCTTCACGAATTGCCACGCCGCGCTTTTTTAGCTCTATTTGCACTAGCGGCAAGCCGTTGACCAAAATGGTTACATCGTAGCGGTTGGCTTGGGTTCCCTTTCGTTCAAACTGCTTGATCACTTGTACTTTGTTGCGGGCAAGGTTCTTTTTATCGAGGAGGTAGATGTTTTGAATGCGACCATCATCAAATACAAAATCATGGATATAGTCGTCATGGATTTTGCGGGTTTTATCGATAATGCCGTCGCTAGGTTTATCTAAAAAGGTTTCTACAAAACGCCGCCATTCGCCTTCGGTAAACTGCACGTTATTCAGTGTCTGCAATTGCTCGCGCACGTTGGCTAACATGGCTTGCGGGTTGGTGACGCTGGGCAGGTATTGATAGCCTTGCTGGGTTAAATCCTGAATAAACTCGCTCTCCAAATCGTATTCGCTTTGGTAGCTTTCGCTAACTTTCGATTGCTTGCTGTATTTATCCAGCACGATAAAGTTATTGGATTCGGCGATCGTGTTGTAGTCGATCATGATTTGGCTTCCTTTTTTTGTAGGCGCTTTTTAGATAAAATTCCGTTTAAATTTTTCGTGGTTTTGAATATTACTTTGAATATCCTCTGCATCCCAAATTTGCAGCTCCCAAGGGAAGTAAAAGTTGCTTTTATTTTTAAAGTAAATATGCAAGCCTCTATAGCCTTCTTTGTTACGCAAGTACCAGTTTTTTAGGCTTAGTTCATCTTGCCAGTCATCGAGCAAATCCATAACGGCTGTTATTTCTTCGGTCGTCAAAATAATGCGCGCGCCAAAAATATCATTGAGCCAGTTATTAACGGGGTATTGATCTTCTCGCGTTGAGAAGCGTTCAATTTTGTCGTCGATACTTTCGCGGGTTTTGACTCGGTAAAAATATTTTATGTCGATGTCTGCCGTCATCAGGTAATCGTTCACGCTCTCGTGCAAAGTTAGGCGATACTTGTAGATATGAGGGGCAGGTACATGGGCGATGGTTCTAGAAAGGTTGATTTTTTCGACCCGCCCTGTCTCAAAATAATCCTTTGAAAAATCACAATGCAAACGATTAATCTCGCTAATAAGCTGTTTTGTTTGGCTAATTTTATTCATGTGATTTCTCCATATTTGCCCAGAATGATAAAGTTATTGGATTCGGCGATCGTATTGTAGTCGGTCATGCTTTACCTCTAAATTCTGTTTCTTTAGCTTTGAGTCTGCTGAAAACGATACTTGGTGTTGATCTCATTCACCAGAAAACGCAAAACACGCTTGTCATCTTCGGTGAGTACGGCAACTTCTTCGCCCGCGTGCTTAGAGTGACTGGAGATATTAATAATCCGAGCCTCATACGGATTGGTTTTGCCATCATCGGTTTGTGGCAGGAGATCGCCCCATTTCTTATAGCCAAGAAACGTTGAGGTTTTTTCCAAAATGTTTCTTAAGAAATTGAAGTGATACTTGCTCAACTGATCACTCTCGATGGCCTTTTCGATCTCTGATTTTAAATAAAGATGATATGAGAATGGCGAGTCATTGGGCTGGGAAACTAACTGATATGTGCCGTCATCTAGCTTGGTCATCCGATGCTTATCAAGCCATTTCTTTTTGTAGTTACCGTCATCACTGTTGAGTTCGTTGTGCAAAACGTTATAAAAAAGTGGATTGTGGGTGGTGATGATGAATTTGACATTAGATTCATTTGATTTGACCAATTGGGCCAAGTCTACGGCCAACTCAATCAAATGGTTTTCGTCCAGCGAACTAACCGGGTCATCAATAAACACATATTCCAACTGGTCAAAATCATTGGTTTCACGATCAGTCGGCTCTGCAACATTGAGAATGTCAATCACCTGTTCAATCAGCGTATAAAAAATACTCCAGATAAAATTGCTTTCTTCGCCCTTGGAGATCTTCAGATTACCGGACCGTTCATCATCGCCGCGCTCTAACGAGAACGTCACCTCCGAAAATGTCTTGACAGTGATCTCTTTGCCATCTTTGTCTTTGGCCTTATATTCTTCATTGAATCGCGGCGTTAACTTCTCATTGGCGTAATGCTGAAAGTTTGTGATGATGTTTCGGTCTTGTCCTTGATCTCCTAGCACCCAATCGGTAAATAAATTGGGCTGGATTTTTAGTCTGGGATCGGCATCCTGTTCCAAATCGTTGTCCCAATAGAACAGATCTTCGGTAAAAGCGTTGTAATACAGAATTTTGTTGCGCGCCAATTCAGGTTGATCGGCTTCGTCATCGCCCTCATTATCATCGGCTCTCGGCGCAATCAGTTGCTTGAATTCCCTGGAAAGGCGCGTTTTACCCGTGCCATTAAAGGCATAGATCAACTGCACCTTTTTATTGGCGGTTCTCAGATCCACGGCGATTTCGGTTAGTGTCTTGCCCATGTTACACCTCTACCTCTTCAGGCTTGGGAAAGGTAAGCAGTAAATCGCGGTAATATTCGTATTGCTTTTGGCGCAAGGCAATTTCACGGGGCAAGCCTTCGCTGATGGAATGGGTGAGGGTGTCGAATTTATCGAGGATCGTGGCGATACGTTCTTGCTCTTCTTCACTGACTAGCGGAATGGGAATTTCTTTAATTGATTTTAAGCTAAGTGTTTTTTGACTCCCACCTCCTACATTTCTTTCAATAAAGCTCTGGGCGGTTTTAGATAATAAAAAATGAAACAAATACTTATTATTTATCTGCGGATGAATGACAACAGTGTTTTGCCCCATACAAACAGAATTATCAGAAGGGACAATTCCAACGTTTCCATATGAACCAACTCTGGACATTACTAAGTCAAATTTTTTAGGAAGATATTTTTTTGTAAACGTTTCAAATACCTCGTTGCTAACTTTCAAGGCTTCATCTAAATTCAACAAGCCGCCCTTAATATCAGTAACTCTTATCATACTTAACCCAATTTCCGAATACCTTGGCGTTTGATGTAATGAGTCGAAAATGTCAGCCACCTCTTCCAATGTCTTCCACTCCACTTCACCTTTTGCAAAAGTCAACAACCGATCGCGGTAGTAGTTATATTGTTTTTTGCGATCGGTCAGCTCGGCGGTCAGCTCGGCGGTCAGTGCTGTAAAAGTGTCCAAAATCCGCACGATTTCGGCTTGAATTTTGAGGGGTGGGATGGGGATTTGGATTTCGACCATTTTCCCCTTAGTAAGTTTCGCTCTACCACCACCAGTTAAAAATGGAATGAATTTAACAGTACGCAAATAGTGAAACAGAAATCTTGTGTTCAAGTTAGATTTTCCTCGCACAACATGAACATGATTGTTTGCCCAGAATTTTCCGCTTACATATTGAATTGAGTAGTTTTCTAGACTTGATGAGCCGTCCTCTGCTATTAGCACAAATTCACCGTAATGCGTGTGTCCTTCTACATAATCTTGGATATTGTTTGCGCCATAGTAAGGCGTTTTTCCAGCTATGCGTAACGATGCTTCTACTGGCTTTCTTCCACTATTCGCTATTTCAATAAAAGCTTCATCCCCCAGAGCTTTCCACTCCACCGCCACCCCATCCAACAGCTTTTCCAGAAAGTTCATACCGCTCATGCGTCACCTCCATCAAATCCCATCAATTCCCGCTCGATCGCCTTGATGCTCGGCAGTTGTGCAAGCACCTCTTGCACAAATTCGATATTCTTCCATGTATAGGCAAGTTCCATCAACCAGATGTTATGGCCATCAGGTGTATCTATCAAAGCAATCGGCTGTTCTGATTTACTCATGCTTCAATCTCCGCCACGATCGCATCAATCTCAGCACGCAAGCGATCGATCTTCGCAACAGTGGTTTTTAATTCAGCATTAAGCGCGGTGATGTCCGTGATTTCGCGGGTGTCCTCGGCTTCCACATAGCTGCTGACCGACAGATTGTAATCATTAGCGGCAATCTCTTCAAAAGGCACCGATCGGGCGAAGTGAGCAACGTTTTCTTTACTATCAAACACCCCCATGATTCCGTCAATATGGTTATCGGTCAGGGTGTTGGTGTTGGTTTCTTTTTTAAACAGTCCACTGGCATCAATAAACTGGATGGCGGTATCGGGCTTGTGTTTAGATAGCACCAAAATCGTCACGGCGATCGTAGTGCCAAAAAACAGATTAGGCGCGAGTGAAATCACAGTTTCAACGTAGTTGTTATCCACCAAATACTTTCTGATTTTGGCTTCCGCACCGCCACGGTAAAAAATACCGGGGAAACACACGATCGCCGCGCGACCCTTGCTAGATAAATAGCTCAAGCAATGCAACACAAAAGCAAAGTCAGCTTTAGATTTGGGGGCGAGTACACCTGCTGGAGCAAAGCGATCGTCATTAATCAGCGTAGGGTCATCACTACCAATCCAGTTCACCGAATAGGGCGGGTTGGAGACGATCGCATCAAAGGGCTTATCATCAGCAAAATGCGGGTCGGTCAGAGTGTTGCCCAACTGCATATTGAACTTGTCGTAGTTGATGTTATGCAAAAACATATTCATCCGCGCCAAGTTGTAAGTGGTGTGGTTAATCTCCTGCCCATAAAAACCGTCTTCAATGATGTGAGCGTCAAAGTGCTTTTTGGCTTGCAATAGCAGCGAACCAGAACCACAGGCGGGGTCATAAATTTTATTGACGCTGGTTTGCTGGTGCATGGCAAGCTGGGCAATCAACCGAGAGACGTGCTGCGGGGTAAAAAACTCACCACCCGATTTACCTGCATTGGCGGCATAGTTGGAAATCAGAAACTCATAGGCATCGCCAAACAGATCGATATGGCTGCCTTCAAAGTCACCAAAATCCAGCCCTGCGACACCTTTTAGTACCGCAGCCAAGCGCAGGTTTTTATCTTTAACCGTGTTGCCGAGGCGGTTGCTGGTCGTGTCAAAGTCGGCAAACAGCCCTTTGATGTCCAGATCGGAGGGGTAGCCATTGGCAGAGCTTTCGATCGCCGCAAAAATCGCAGCTAGGTCAGTGTTCAGGCTTTCGTTGGTGTTGGCGCTGACAACGATCGTGGCAAACAACTGGCTGGGGTAAATAAAGTAGCCTTTGGTTTTAATAGCATCGTCTTTGATGTCGTCGGTAATGACGCGATCGGACAGCTTGGCGTAGTGGATGCTGTCATCGTCGGCTTCGATGTAGCTGGCAAAGTTTTCACTGATAAAGCGGTAAAACAGCGTACCGAGTACATATTGCTTGAAATCCCAGCCATCGACTGAGCCGCGAACATCATTGGCGATTTGCCAGATTTGGCGTTGTAGGGCGGCGCGTTGTTGGGTACTCGTCATTATGAAAATTCTGGTTCAATTGCTTGTGCATAACGGTCTAGTTGAGCCGCCTCGATAAAACCTTTTGCGATTGCAAACGCAGTTGCAGAGCGGCTCAACGCTATATCCTTTTAACAGGTCGGTTCCAACGAGGTTGTTCTACTGTACTTGATAGGATCTAGTGTTCCCAACGCAGAACATTCTGCACGTACAGTGGAACAATTTAATATACAGATTTATTCTGCATATCACCCTCATTTAGTCGGATACCCCGACGTGTTCCCGATATCTTCCAACAACTTCCATAAGTTATTCTAATTTTATGGGTAAAACAAGCTGTTTTCCTTGAAGAATTATTAACTTACATGACCGATCGCCCCACTCACCTGTACTTAAGTAAAGCTAAAAATGACCGATCGGGAGGCGATCGATCGACGAAACCCCTCTGCTAGACGGTTACTACGTCTGGTTCTCACCGATGGATCTTTGTTGGAAATCACTGGGGGTTAAGATTTCGATTGCCTCAAACGGATGCAGTACCAACAAATCAAGGTCTCCCGTAATTAACACTTGAGATTGAGATGCGATCGCCGTGGCCAAAATTTTCACATCATTTTGATCACGAAGGTAAGGGACTTCAATGTCACTAATCTCGACCATTGTTGAAATACTCTGAGCAATACTGCATAAACGTTCAACAGTTTGATTTCGCTTTTGTAACTGCATCTGAAACTTTGGACGGCGAAGCGTTGTTTCAAGTTCTAGAAGAAGCTCAACTGACACTTGACTTGCGATCGTCCCACGCTGAACCAACTGCAAAATCTGTGCAGGAACTCCACCCCAAAGCAACCCCGACACCCAAACATTGACATCAATCACAACCTTCATCACGAAGCCCACAGCTCCTGACGGACCGCGCGTACAACCTCACTAATCTCACTCAGTGACGGTTGCGTCGGGTCAACCGGAAGACTCGTCAGCTCCGCAAAGAAAGAATCGAGATCAGACTCAGACGCCTGAATCTTTCGGTCTAATAAATGCCGTTCCTCTGGACTCAACGCCAGTATAATTTGAGCTAGCGAATCTACTAATTTTAAGTTTGTAGGAGATTGGAGCATTATCGTAAAGGATGACTGTCCAATGCCTATTATAGTGCGCCGTTATCGCTTCATCTCGGGCTTGTCCCCCACTAGGCTCAATCTGCTCCAGGCAACACATTGAAGCCTTCCACCGATCGACGAAACCCTTCCACTTTGTCGTTGTAGCGAATACTCATCACCGCTTCCACAT
>ENA-OFCI01000237-OFCI01000237.1-metagenomes-genome-assembly--contig:-NODE-237-length-36863-cov-5.749973_pt1 | contig 36863 bp, 24 predicted proteins | sample MGYA00153391_OFCI01 | MGnify analysis MGYA00153391
ATCATCGGTGTGCTCCCGAGCGGGTCGACCTTCGCCAGCCTGCTCGGGACCGCCGTCACCGGGTGGGTGCAGCTGCTGACCTCGGTGCTGCCGGTCGACAGCAACGGACCTTGATCGGTCATTAACAACGCTTACCGGCCGGTCAACAACAAAAGCGTGTGCCGCGCATCGATCGTCACGACATTACGCCGATGCCAGGTTTCACTTCGCGCCCATCCGAATAGCGCCGTCAAGACGAATCACTTCGCCATTCAATAGCTCGTTTTCGATAATGTGTTTAACCAGCGCGGCATATTCATCAGGACGACCCAGTCGGGAGGGAAACGGAATCTGCGCACCGAGTGAGGCACGAATCTCGGCGCTCATGCCTTGCAGCATCGGTGTATCGAATATGCCGGGCGCAATCGTCATGACGCGAATACCGAGCTTGGCAAGTTCGCGTGCGATTGGCAGCGTCATGCCATTTACCCCCGCTTTGGAGGCCGCGTAGGCTGCCTGACCAATTTGCCCTTCAAAGGATGCCACTGATGACGTGTTGACAATGATGCCGCGCTCGCCCGACGGGGCTGGCGCACGCATAGACATCGCCTGCGCGGCGAGGCGGATCACGTTAAAGGTGCCGATCAGGTTGATTTCAATTGCGCGGCGGAAATTGGCCAGGGAATGCGGGCCGGTTTTGCCGACCACGCGTTCGCCCGGTGCGACCCCGGCACAATTCAATACGCCATGAATGCCGCCGAATGCGGTGGTACAAAGGGTTACCGCCGCCTGCACGCTGGCTTCGTCAGTCACGTTGGTCTCAATAAATTTTGCCTGGCTGCCGAGCTCGGCCACCATTTTAGTGCCGCCCTCGACATTGATATCAGCGAGAACAACATTGCCGCCATTGGCAACAATCAATCGCGCCGACGCCGCGCCCAAGCCAGAGCCGCCACCGGAAATGAGAAATGTATGATTTTGAATTTGCATGATTTGATCGGGATTGATGATTTGAATAGAGAAGTGTTGCTGAAAAAGTAGGTGACGCATAAATCAAAGCACAATTTTAGTTCAACTGGCCGATGAACTAAACATTAAATTCCGAGCGCTATCCCTTCAGTTTGGCCGTATCTAAAACCTCGCTCACCGCGAAATCATAAAATTAAAGGCATTCACGGCGTGCGCTTCCGTCTTCGCTCAGTAGCGCTTGCTTTGCCAGCGCGTGATTGCCAAGCTGCTAGCCATTCAGTGTTTTCATTCCGCCTTCTACATATCGCGTTCCGCTCGCGGCTCCAAATGGAAAAATCGCGTCCAGTTCAATCAGTTCGAGGGCGCTTAACTTCACGTCAAGTGCAAGCGCATTTTCTTCCAGATAGCTGCGTCGCTTGGTGCCTGGAATCGGCACAATGTCGTCGCCCTGTGCCAGTACCCAGGCAAGTGCAAATTGACCAGGCGTACAGCCTTTTTGCGCGGCGAGCTCTTTTACCTTGACGACTAAAGCCAGATTTTTCGCAAAATTTTCGCCCTGAAAACGTGGACTAGTGCGGCGATAATCATCGTCCGCAAACTGGGATGGCGTGGTGATGGCACCGGTCAAAAACCCCCGTCCCAGCGGGCTATAGGGCACGAAGCCAATGCCCAGCGCTCGGCAAGTTGCCAGCACGGCTTGTTCAGGGTCGCGGGTCCACAAAGAATATTCGCTTTGCAGGGCAGTGATCGGGTGTATTTTGTGCGCGCGTTCGAGTGTTTGCGACGATGCCTCTGATAGCCCGATATAGCGAATCTTGCCTGCTTTGACCAAATCCGACAGCGCACCCACCGTGTCCTCAATAGGCGTTTGCGGGTCAATCCGGTGTTGATAATAGAGATCAATCGTCGCAACCCCCAGCCGTTTCAAGCTGCCTTCCACTGAATGTCGAACATAGTCCGGGCTACCATTGATGCCACGCGCGGCGGGATTGTTCGGATCGCGAACAATGCCGAATTTACTGGCAATAAAAAATTGATTGCGCTTGCCCACAATGGCTTTGGCAATCAGCTCCTCATTGGTATACGGGCCATACATATCTGCCGTGTCAAGAAAGTTGATGCCCAGCTCGAGCGCGCGATGAATCGTCGCAATCGATTCAGCATCATCGCGATTCGCATAAAAGTCGCTCATGCCCATACAGCCAAGGCCGATAGCCGATACCGCAGGGCCATTCGTGCCGAGCTGGCGCGTGGTAATTGGTGTGTTCATTAGAATTCCCTGATGAGAGTTGAATAAAGCGTGTTGGGCGCAAGCGCTGATTAAGGGGCAAGATTTATTTTCTGCTGGTAACGCTTTATGCGTCAGATGCGGTATTAAATTTTGAACAGCCTGCTATCTCTTGGCAAGGAATTTCTTAATTCGTTCCCTTATAGGAAGGCCGTGAGTTTTACACACCAGCGCCTTGACTGAGCTGAGCAAGATTTGTGAGTTATAAAGTTTACCCTCACTCCCGCCGCTGGCCCAAAGCTGCCCATATTGACGGCGAGGGGGCAACACGCAACACACAACACTATTAAATGGCGGAATTAGCAATGCAAAAAAATGAAAAACACTAGCATTGGGTGGCATTGCGGGCCATAAATGCGTGTGAACAACCGTCAATCATAGGGTTTCGTTGTTTAATAGCGGCGATTTTTTTAGCAATTGGATGGTCACCATTTGCCCTGTAGTTTCCGTTAGCGGCCCTCACGACACGCGGGCTTTAGATCGTTAATAAAATAAAAGCTCAAAACGTAATTGCGCGCAAAAATCCGCCACTTAAATTTGCCTATCCCCTGATCGCGGATAACCGCGATGGATAGAGCAAGCGCATGTCAGGTTTTCCATTTGCATCTCGTTCTTAAGATTGCATCGTTAATTTTTGCGTGTTCCGTTAACACTGCAGCGAATCGTGAACTGTCCTCTACTGGTTTTCAGCTCGTTCCCATGCTCAAGAAGCTGCCCGGCTCATACGGACGCGTACCGTTGATCCGCAACGCCATGTTGTGAATCTGCGGAGTGCCGCAGTGCTGTGCCAATCAACTATACGAAAGAGAAATTCATGGCTCAAATCGTAAAAATCTGGGGGTTACGGGCGGTGGTGGCGGGTTCAAAAATTCGCAAATGATGGGAACCACATTTGCCTTGTTTGAGAAGTATCTGCCCGCCACGTTGCAAGCGAGTGCAACACAATTTGGCAGACATCTGCAATTGCAAACTGACCATCTATTAAATTCGGCAATTACCGTGCTTTGCGTATTTAATGGGCAAGGATGCGCTCAGCGCGACCTCCCGCATCAAGCGCAAATTTTTTGACCGTGATACGATCTTGCAGCCACTAAAACTCGGATCGCCAGGGAGGCGTACCAATGGTTTTTAATTCGCTCACGTTTATCGTGTTTTTCGCGCTCGTGCTGGTGCTGCACTCGATGCCCTTTGGATGGACCACCAAAAAAGTTAATCTGCTCATCGCGAGCTACCTTTTCTACGCAGCTTGGAATCCGCCGTTCATTATTTTGTTGTGGGTATCCACGGTCGTGGATTGGATTGCGGCGCAAAAACTGGTAAGGGCCGAACGACCCAGCACACGCCGCGCATGGATGCTCGTATCGGTGGTGGCCAATCTGGGGATGCTGTGTTATTTCAAGTACGGCACGTTCCTGATGAGTAATTTCGTCGCCTTGATGGGGGCGCTGGGTGTGACCTACACGCCGCCTGCGTTCGATATCGTGCTGCCGGTCGGAATATCGTTTTATACGTTTGCCACGATGTCGTACACGCTTGATATTTATTTACGACGTGCTGCGCCAGCGCGTAATTTCCTCGATTACGCGTTGTTTGTTACCTTTTTCCCGCATTTGGTGGCGGGCCCTATCATGCGGCCCACTGAATTGGTTCCGCAATTCGTCACGCCACGTCGTGCGACGCCACAAATGTTACGTTTCGGACTGGCATTAATGACGCTTGGATTGTTCCAAAAAGTGGTGCTGGCAGATAGTTTCCTGGCCGCGGCAAGTGAGATGGTTTTTGACGGCAATCGTATACCCGGTGTGCTCGATTCGTGGGTTGCCACGCTCGCTTTCAGCGGTCAGATTTTTTGCGATTTTGCGGGTTATTCGACTACCGCGATCGGCGCTGCCCTGTGCCTCGGTTTTGCGATGCCCGATAATTTTCGTTTTCCCTATGCGGCCATCGGTTTTTCGGATTTCTGGCGACGATGGCACATCACACTGTCGTCCTGGCTTCGCGATTATCTATACATCCCGCTCGGTGGCAATCGGCATGGTGAAGCTCGTACTTATCTGGCGCTGATGGTGACAATGCTGCTGGGCGGTTTATGGCATGGTGCCAGTTGGACTTTCGTTGTCTGGGGTGGCCTCCATGGGCTGTATTTGTCGCTGGAGCGTTTGCTGCGATCCCGTTTTTCGGGCAATAAGCCGGGGCCTGTGATGCTGGTGTTGTTTGGCTTGTTGACCTATGCGCTGGTCAACGTGACGTGGGTATTTTTCCGTGCCACCAGCTTTGGCAAAGCATGGCAGGTGTTGGGCGGCATGTTTGGCGCAAACAGCGACGCCAAACCAATCTTGCCGACCGTGCATTTGGTCATGGTTACGCTGATTGTCAGTGGCATTGTCTGCGCTCACTGGCTGATGAGAAACCGGACACTGGAATCAGTCGTCAGCCGCACCCCGGCCATGCTGCTCGCGGCCATTTGGGCGCTGATGCTGTTCGCGATTGTGATTGCACAAGGAGAAGGAAATGCCTTCATCTATTTCCAGTTCTGAGGTGGCTATGTCCGACAGTCTCGCCAATGCTGCGGAAAAACTTGATCGCCCCGGCTTCGTGAGACTCACCGCATCCGATCGCCCGGGGGTCGCGCAGCCGGTGCCTGAGCGTGATGTGCCCGCGCGGCCTTGGGATCAAATTTTTCTCGTGGCGATGCTCATGTTTATGGTTTTGCTGGGCGCCTGGGAATTTTATTGGCGCGACTTTGGCGTGGTTCCCGCCTACGCCAACAGCAATGATTCATGGGCGGCACAGCGTCGCCGAATTGTTAATGGTGAAGGCAACAGTACTGTGTTGATCGGCTCCTCACGCATGCTGTTTGATGTGCAGCTTCCCATCTGGGAAAGCGCTACTGGCAAACGCCCAATTCAGCTGGCACTCGAAGGCACCTCGGCGGTTCCGGTATTGGAAGATCTTGCAGATGACACGAACTTTACAGGTCGCTTGTTGATCGGTGTTGCACCGGATTTATTTTTCTCAGGCTTTGCCTACCGCGGCGCAGCAATCCCTTATTTTCACAAACAAAGTTTGTCGCAACGCAGCGGGCACTGGCTATCGCAGCATTTCGTGGAGCCTTATTTTGCGTTCTACGATGGTGATTACGCGTTAAACACCGTAGTCAGGCGACAGGCATGGCCCGCCCGTCCCGGTGTGCCACAGCGCATCAGCGTTCGCAAGCTGGCTCTATCAGACGCCGACCGCAACACACATCTATGGCAGAAGGTGGAAACAGATCCCGCGTATCAGGCACAGGCGCGGCGCATTTGGGCGCAGAATTTCACCGGCCCGCCTCGGCCAAACATGGACACTCCGGAAAAATTGCAAAAATTGATTGATAAACAGATCAGCCGAGCCACTGCTGCTGTTTCCGCTTTGCGCGCACGCGGCGTCCGTCTAACGTTTGTCCGATTGCCGAGCGATGGGGATTATTACGCATTTGAAAAAAAGGTTTTCCCGAGAGCGCAAACGTGGGACGCGCTGTTGCAGCGTACCGGCAGCACGGGCATCCATTTTGAGGATTACCCTCAATTGCAAGGCTACTATTTGCCTGAGTGGTCACACGTTTCTGCAAGCGAAGCCAATCGACTCACGTCAGCGTTGGTGCCGTTGGTCGAACGGGAGTTTAGCCGTCAGGAAGCATCGACAGAACGGCGCTGACCTCTGCATGGGCTGATGTTGATCGTCTGCCGTACCTTTATTTAATGGCGATGATGAATGTCGGGAAAGTGCGGGTGGTCGTGGCTGAGCGCGATATGCGGATGGTCGTGCACATGCGGCTCCTTGCCGTCCCATGCAAAGTCGTGTTCGTGCTGATGGTGCTCGTCGTGCACGTGGCCATGCGCGTGCTGCATCGGCTCATGCAGGTGTTGATGGGCATGATGTTCGGTCAGATGCAGAGCGATGCCTAACGCCATTAACGCCGCCGCGAACCAGAATAGAGTCGTGGGCGCATCGCCCAGAAATAATATGGCAATTACTGCGCCGGCGAACGGTGCGACTGAGAAATAAGCCCCGGTACGGGCGGTGCCCAGATGGCGGAGCGCGATCACAAACAACACCAGACTGAGTCCATAGCCGCAGAAGCCCACTAGCCCTGCGGCAAGTATGCTGGTGGGTTGCGGAAAGGTGTTTCCTATTGCCAGCGCAATGGTAAGGTTGATGCTGCCCGCAACCAAACCCTTGATGCCCGCGATCTGCACGGCATCGCTGGCGGAAATTTTGCGGGTCAGATTATTATCGATTGCCCAACACAGGCAGGCGGCAATGATCGCCAGCGTACCCCATGCGATGCCGGTTTCAATCGATGATGGCCACGATAGCAATGCGCCCGCCACCACGATGCAGCACATCCCCAAGAAAATTCGACGGTCAAAATTTTCCTTGAACACAAACCATGCTAGCGCTGCCGTGAGGACACCTTCGAGGTTTAGCAACAATGACGTAGTGGATGCGGCAGTCGAGCTCAGGCCAAGCATCAGTAAAGCGGGCCCGGCCACACCTCCCGCCAATACCGCCGCCGCGAGCCATGGCCAATCAGCTCTCACCAGACGCGCGGATTGGAACGTTGCCACGGTGTGTGCAGGCATCTGGCGCACCGCAAACCAAAAGAGCAAGCCGATCCCGCTGCCCAGATAGAGCAGTCCTGCCAACATTAGCGGCGCAATCGCACCCACCAGCAGCTTGGCGAATGGGGTACTGATGCCAAATAGCAAAGCCGATAAAAGTGCGCAGAGTACGCCGATATTCATGAAACAACACTCGTTTTGGGGAAGGAAAATGTCCGGATTGGGACACTATGATTATAGGTTCATAAAAGTTTTAACGAACGCACATGCGCAGGGGCTAGACCGGAAGCGCATGAGCCTGCAGTTCGGCGACGCGGTGGTGAGGAGATTAACATCTACGGCCATCTTTCGATGGAGACACCCCACGCGGTGTACGCATATTCTCTGCAACGCAACGCCTCGTCACGCTTGCCGCGATGGCATGCTACGGTTTTTTTGCTGTTTGCTGCCCGCCTGGTTGAGTAAATACGTTTACTTTATGCGGCTATTGATATGAGCCCAATTCAATAAATTGCTCCGTATACTCTGTCGCAGAGTGTAATCTTGTTTTTTAACCAGACACGGAGTGCAGGCAATGAACCGCAGAGAGTTCGTGGGATTGGGGATGGTCATGGCAGGCACTGTGAGCGGAGGACAGGTGATGGCAGCAGTCGGCACTGACAAGAAGGGCGCTTTTAAGATCGAAGACGCAAGCATTGCCGATTTACAAGCCGCGATGCAGTCCGGTAAAACGAGCTCGCAGGCGCTGGTGAAAGCGTATTTGGTCCGAATTAAAAAAATCGATAAATCCGGCCCCTCTATAAATTCAATCATTGAGCTCAACCCCGACGCGCTTTCTATTGCGGCGGCGCTTGACAAGGAGCGCAAATTGAGTGGCCCACGTTCTCCGCTGCATGGCATTCCCGTGTTGATCAAAGACAATATTGCTACTGCGGACAAAATGGAGACCACCGCGGGTTCACTGGCGATGGTGGGCGTCAAGCCGCAGCGCGATGCTTTTGTGGTTGAAAAACTGCGCGCTGCCGGTGCCGTCATTCTCGGCAAAACGAATCTTAGCGAATGGGCTAACTTCCGCTCAACCCGCTCGTCATCTGGCTGGAGCGGTCGCGGCGGGCTGACTAAAAATCCATACGCGCTCGATCGCAGCACCAGTGGTTCCAGTTCCGGCTCAGGCGCGTCCATTGCCGCCAGTCTCGCCGCGGTAGCGGTCGGCACTGAGACCGATGGTTCCATCACCTCGCCGGCGGCGGCCAACAGTCTTGTTGGAATTAAGCCTACGGTTGGTTTAGTCAGCCGCAGCGGCATTATTCCGATTGCGGCGTCGCAAGATACGGCGGGGCCCATGGCGCGTAATGTGGCGGATGCGGTAGCCCTGCTGACCGCACTCTGCGGCTTAGACGCGCGCGACAATGCCACCAAAGAAGCACCCAAACTAGCGGATGCACGCGCGCTTGATTACAGCAAATTTCTGGACACCGATGGACTCAACGGTGCGCGCATCGGTGTGATCCGCGCTAACTTTGGTGGCCGCAATGATCTTGCCTCCGCCGTGGTGGAAGATGCACTAAAAGTGTTGACCGCTAAGGGCGCCGTTCTGATGGACGTTGAATTGCCCAATGCCGGAAAATACGGTGACAGCGAAACCGAAGTGCTCACCTATGAATTGAAAGCTGGACTCAACGCGTACCTCGCAGAATGCATCCCCGGCGCGCCCATTCGCACGCTCAAAGAGCTGATTGAATTCAATGAAAAAAATCGCGATCGCGAACTGAAGTATTTTGGTCAGGAACTTTTTATCCGCGCTGAAGCGAAGGGCGGTCTGGACAGCAAAGAATATCTAGAAGCGCTGGCCAACTGTCGCAAGCTGTCGCGCGAAGAGGGCATTGACAAAATTATGGCCGAACAGAAATTAGATGCCCTCGTGGCACCCTCGAACGGCCCCACCTGGATCACTGATTTCATCAAAGGCGATAACAGTGGCGGCGGATTTTCGCAGGCCGCTGCAGTCGCAGGTTATCCGCACATCACGGTACCCGCCGGCTATGTGGCCGGGCTGCCGATTGGCATTTCTTTCGTGGCAGGCGCATGGGCAGAAGGCACCCTCATTAAACTCGCCTACGCCTTTGAGCAAGCCACCCAACATCGCCGCACGCCGACTTTTCCCGGACGCGTGAGCATGGCGTAGCCGTGCGGGATAAGCAACCGGTAATCACGGGGCAATTATAAAATCGTTAATCAATCTTGCAAGATAGCTCGTGTTACACGCAGCAGGTAGTTGCATAACCTTTTAGCAGAAAATTTTGGGGGCGACGTTGGAAAATCGGGATGCCTTCAGTCTCCCCAGGATCATTTGATTTAGCCGTACGCAGAACCTCAAACTTCCGCTGATGGACTAGTCCTACATTTTCAACAACCATCCGCCGACAACTGTTCCGCATGAGTTTGGGCAATCTTATAGTTTCAACGAAAGGTGACACTATGAATAATGACAATAACCAGCCGCGGGAAATCTTGTGGCGTCTTGTGAAAGATATTCGGTTCGGGATGTTCACCACGCGCCATGAAAATGGCCATCTACATTCGCGACCGATGACGACGCAAAACCGGAGCATTGAAAGCGACGATTCGCTGTGGTTTTTTATGTCACGAAAAGGTGATCCGGTCGCTGATGTGATGGCAGATAGCCGCGTAAATATTGTTTATGCGGATCCTGGCAGTGATGTGTATGTCTCTGTTTCCGGGGAGGCGATGGTGGTTGAAGATATGGCAAAAAAAACGGCGCTGTGGAATACCTTTGCCGGAGCTTGGTTTCCCGGCGGTGTCGACGATCCAGATCTTGCACTCGTGCAAATAAAAGTTATTCACGCTCATTACTGGGATGTGAAGGAAAGCAAGATTGTTCAGCTTTACAAAATGGCCAAAGCCGCATTTACCGGAGAGCCACCAATAAACCTGGGTAAAACCGGCGAAATACGCATGCACGGCAACTGACAGCCCGGGCTTTTAGACGTAAAAAAAGCGAAAAAAACGGCGGACATTTAATGTCCGCCGTTTTTTTGTGGCTATTTGTTCTGTTTCGGCTCCGCGAGCTGTCAATACCCTTGAAATTAAGAGGTGCGAAGTTTTACTTCACACCTCTCGGGTTAAGCCAGCATGTTCTGCGACTAAGGTGCGAACACGATTTCCACACGGCGGTTCAGTTGACGACCGGCGGCAGTATCGTTATTGGCGACCGGATTATCTTCACCGTGCGCGCGGGTGCTCAGGCGGTCAGCAGGAACGCCCAAATTGACGAGCGCGCTCATAACGGAGCTAGCGCGGCGCTCTGATAGCGTGTAGTTGGCATTAGGCGAACCAACGCTGTCGGTATAGCCCTCAATCGTCGCGGTCCGCTTTGGGTTGGATTTAAACACTTCGGCGAGCTTTAACATACTGCTGTTGCCGGTAGCCAGCAGTTTTGAATCACCCGTGTTAAACAACACATCACCCAGCGTCACCACCATTCCGCGATCGGTTTTTTTGGCGTTAAGCTCTTTTAGTTGTATTTCAAGGTTGGCTACCATGGCCGCGCTGTTTGCAGCGTTAGCCTGCTCGCGCGCAGCTAAATTGGTGGCAGCGACAGCATTGGCTTTGGCTTCCACAGCTACAGCAGCGTTCGCGTTGGCAATTTCAGTTGCCCGCATGGCGTCTTGCTGCGCGACTGACAATTGGCGTTTAGCCACTTCAGCTTCCATCGTGCGTGATTCGAGCCGCATTCTGTCGCGCTCTGCCGCAGCGCTATCTACAATCGCCTGCGCAGCCTTGCTGGATGCGGTTTCCCGAGCAACCGTTACACGCTGGCTGGCCATGTATGCCAAGTGATCGACAGTCGTTGTGCCCACACCATCGGTCCATGCTTTGTCGGCAACGCGCAGAGATTCTCCAGCTCGTGACAATTCATTCGGGGCCAATGCTACCACTTGCGAATCGCCTTGTGCCTGATTAAATCGGCTGCGCGCTTGATCCAACGCCGCGTTGCGATCAGGCATTGAACTGCACGCGCCCAAGATGATCGAAAGCGTCGTAAGCGTTAAACCAGTGACTAGCGCGCGGGGCGGTGGGGTGGCGGCCGAAAGAGTATGGTCACGGCTGTGCTGATTCGTGGTTATCTTCGTTACGTTTCTTGTCGCGTTTTTCATATTAAGGCTCCTGATTTCTAGCGGGTAATTTTGCGATTAATCTCTTCGCGCAGTACGCGTGCAGCGTCTTGCGATTCTTGCGCAGCTTTGCGTGAACGCGTCGACTGGGCATGCAGCTCCGCCACTTGCGCATCAATCTCGGCTTCTTCGGCTAGTTGTTTTGCCCGTTCAAAATCCTTGTTGGTCACAGCTTGTTTTGCGCTAGCGAGTTTGGCGACGGCAATTTGCAGTTCACCCGCGGCACTTTCGCTGGTGCTGCTGGTGCTGGCGCGTTGCACAGCAGATTCCGCGACCGCCATTTGTGCCATCGGTGCTGGTGTGGTGGCGCAACCAGCCAAGCCGCCGAAAAGTGTAGCGGCCGCGATGATTAGAGATGCAGGGGCAAGTTTCAGCTTGTCTGCTGAGGTCTTGGTTTGGCCTGAAATTAATATTAAGTCGGACATATGTATTCCTCTGTTGAAGATTCGAGTTAGGTGTGGGACAGGTCAGCAAAAAGGGGTTTGCCTAGCCGGAAACGTGAGCAGCATGGCAAGCGAGACCCCTAATGCAACGGTTCTATCAAAGCTTCTTTTTTAGGTCCGATTTCAAATCGCCGAGTCCAGCTTGTGCTTTGCCGACAGCATTCTCGATCGTGCCTTTGGCCTTCAATCGGTCGTTGCCGACAAGCTTGCCCGCCACTTCTTTTGCCTTGCCCTCGATTTGCTTTGCACGGCCTTTAACTTGATCTTTATTCATTGAAATCTCCTGTGAATTTAAGTTGATGGGTTTTGGTACGGGTTATCAATTGCGAACTGCACTATTCACCGCCAGCAAAAGCATGTTCAGGCATTTTTTGGCCAGACCTGAAATTCGCCGTTTTGGCGCTGAATCGTAAATCTGCGGGCTGTGACTGCTGATCGGTGTATTGTTCGGGCTCGCGAACCGCGTGGAAGGGATCCGATTTATGGTTGTCCGAAAGCAGGCGATTGAATTCGAGCTTGACCACGGCATAACACTCACATACCGCGGCCTCCAGACCCTGACGATCGAGTATTTCTATGCGGCCGCGGCTGTAGCGAATAAGCCCCGCACGCTGTAAATTTCCTGCTGCGGCGGTGACCCCTTCGCGTCGTACGCCAAGCGTATTGGCGAGCAGCTCCTGCGTCATCACCATGGAATCTGTCGGCAGGCGATCCAAACTAAATAACAGCCGACGACATAATTGTTGTTCTAGAGAGTGATGGCGGTTGCAAACTGCCATCTGCGTCATTTGCGACATCAGCGCCTGGGTGTATCGCAACAGCAGGCGGAACAATGGTCCCGCACGATCAAACTCTTGTTTGAGCAACTGCACTTTAAGCCGGTAGCCAAAGCCAGCACTCTGCACCACGGCGCGGCTTGGCGTGGTCTCGCCACCCATAAAAGTTGAAATACCGAGCATTCCTTCATTGCCTACCGCCGCAATTTCGGTGGGTGCACCGTCCGTGAGTACATACAGAATCGAGACTATCGAAGTGGTGGGGAAAAACACGTATTGGAGCCGACCGCCGGACTCATAAAGAACATCGCCCAACGGCATCTCTACCCATTCCAGATGAGGCAGTAGGCGGTTAAAGTCCGCCTGTGGCAATGCTGACAGCATGTGGTTTTGCTTTGGGCTACTTGCTTCGTCCGATTTGGAAAGTGCGTAGTGCGGCATTGTCCGTACAGCATTGCCAACGGATGTAGCGCCCCTTAGTGCGGGTGAAATAGTTGGCGCAGTGTGCCCGCCTGGCTGATGTGAAGCCGCGGCATATTCGGATTGCGTGGCACTTTTCGTCTCACTGATTAGTTCAAGCTGTAATCGTGGTGGCGGCCGCATCTGTAGACGTGATGCCGAGACGGTGCAGCTCGCAGCGAGCGATTTGCAAAATGCGTCTATGAACGACGCTGAGGATGACTCACGATTCTTGACTGCAGTTGAGCGTTTCATGATGGCCTTGAATACGTTTAGACCATCTGATTATTTAGTAAGCTTCCGACCAAAATGAGCGGCAAAGCGCGAGTTTTGTTGTGAGCGAATGCCTACAAAAGCCCACGTCCGCCTACAGCTGCCATCTAGCCTTACGAGCGTCTGATGGTGACCTCTACCAAGTGCTCGTGCCGATCATCGCGCATGACTACCGTTTGATCTCGTTGCGTGACGCCATCAACGCTAATACTCGCCTCTTGTGTATCACCAACCCGTTTGGGGAGAACCCCGATGTTGATGGTGTAGGTGGTTTCGCGATAGCGATAGCGGAGCTTGAAACCTTCCCAGTCGGCGGGCAGACACGGTGCCAAACGCAATTTATTAGCCTCAACCGTAACACCTAGCAACGATTCTAAAATAAGGCGATACATCCAGCCCGCCGAGCCGGTATACCAGGTCCAACCGCCACGACCCGTATGCGGAGCAACGCCGTAGACATCGGCGGCAATCACATAAGGCTCGACTTTATATGTTGCGACGTCTGCCGCCGTCTTTGCGTGATTGATCGGATTAATCATGTTGAATAATTCCCAAGCACGGGCGTTGTCGCCGAGCTTGGCAAATGCCATCGACGCCCAAATTGCAGCATGCGTATATTGTCCGCCGTTCTCTCGCACCCCCGGCACATAGCCCTTGATGTAGCCAGGGTTGAGCGTCGATTTATCAAACGGAGGCGCCAGCAATTGGATCAGCTGATCGTCGCGGCGGACGAGTCGATCATCGAGCGCATCCATGCCCATTCTGGCGCGTGCAGCATCGCCAGCGCCCGATAGCACGGACCAGCTCTGCGCAATCGAATCGATCTGGCATTCGGTATTGCTGGCGGAGCCCAACGGTGTGCCGTCGTCAAAATACGCACGGCGATACCATTTCCCATCCCATCCATGTTGATCAAGATTGCGGCGCAGTTGTTCTGATTCCGTCTGGCAGCGAAGGGCAAAGCGGGTGTCGCCATGCATATTAGCCAACGGAATGAAATGCATCAGCGTGTCGTAGAGGAAAAAGCCCAGCCAGATACTTTCGCCTTTGCCTTGCATGCCGACCAGATTCATACCGTCGTTCCAATCGCCCGAACCCATGAGCGGCAGGCCGTGCTCGCCAAAGTTGAGTCCGCGCTCAATCGCTCGAACGCAATGCTGGTAAAGCGTTGCCTTGGCTTCTGAACGGGAGGGTAGATCGTAGTAAGAATCATCTTCTGGATTGACGATGCGGCCTTCGAGGAAATAAACAGACTCGTTGAGCACGCCCGTATCGCCTGTGCTCAACACATAACGGCAAGTCGATTGCGGCAACCACAGGAAATCATCCGAGCAATGGGTACGCACGCCGCGGCCTGATGGTGGATGCCACCAATGCTGTACATCGCCCTCTGAGAATTGGCGCGAGGCGCTTCGCAGTAAATGCTCGCGAACCAGACGCGGTTCATTGTGAATCAACGCCATCGTGTCTTGTAGCTGATCGCGGAAACCAAACGCGCCGCCGGATTGGTAATAGCCACTTCGCGCCCACAGACGGCAGGCCAGCGTTTGGTAAAGCAGCCAGCCGTTGGCGAGTATATTGAGTGCAATATCCGGTGTTTCTAGCTGCACCGCGCCAAGTGTTTTCAACCAATAATCGTGCACGTTTTGCAGTGATTTTTTTGCTTCGGATTTTCCTCGGGCACCGAATATCAGTTCGCTCGTGTTGCCGCCGCCCTGCCGGCCCGCAGTGCCCAACCTGAAGATTATTTCGCATTCCTCACCGTCGGCTAGCTCTAACGGAATCTGAATCGCAGCACATGGGTCAAGACCTGCGCCCACTCTGTTTGACAGCTTGGTCCGGCCCATCGCTGCTGGGTTTTTTAGCGTGCCGTTACGACCCAAAAATTCGGTTCGATCGCCGCTCACTGACACATTGCTCAGCCGTGTCGACTCGCTGGCGTCGAAGAACGCAATGCGGTCGCCGAATTCAGTGCTGTAAGGATTTCTTGCGCACAGCGCGCCGCTGGCAGGTTCAATTTCAGTGACGATGTGCATGGCGGATTTCGCGTGCAAGTCACCCAACACCCACTCCACATAGCCGGTTGCCGAGAGCTGGCGGGTGCGCCCAGAGTTATTGCGAAGCTTCAGTGCTGAAAATTTAATCGGTAATTCGATATCGACATATACCGTTAGCTCGGAACGAATGCCGCCTTGATCGTGCTCAAAAATGCTATAGCCAAAGCCATGTCGCGTAATAAACGGTGAATCGTTGCCGGCAGGTGACAAAGCGGGAAGCGCGGTGGGTGACCAGAACGCGCCAGTTTCCTCATCGCGAATGTAAAACGCCTCGCCGCTCACATCCGTAACAGGGTCGTCGCCCCAGGGTGTGAGGCGGAACTCATGTGCGTTTTCGCCCCACGTGTAGGCGGAGCCTGCTTCGGAAATAACGGAGCCGAATTGTGCGTTTGCGATGACGTTTGACCACGGTGCAGGTGTGGATTGACCTGATTTTCCCGTTTCGTCGACGGATGTAGAAATGACATATTCCCGTCCATCCGGGCTAAAACCGCCGAAACCATTGAAAAGTAATAAATTGCGGTTTTTAAGTTCTGCTGCATGTCTGGCATGCGCCGTGTCTGAACTGCCGGTGGTGTTCGGGTTCACAGAGCTATCGCGTTTCAAGGGTAATGCTGGAAACGCAGGCTGGGTTAACATCAAGCGCGACGGATACAAGTCGCGCTGCTCCCTTGCTCCGTCCCGGCTGTTGTCTCTAGTACTATCCCTCGTGTTGTCTTTAGTCCTGTCTTTGGATTGTTCTTTTATTTTTTCATTCGCACTGCGACGGTTGATCTGCTCGGCCAAGGTGCCGCGCTTATCGGCGATGATGATCCGCGCCACGGTTTGGAACAGGATGCGATCTTCTGCAGAAATCTGCTCTGCAGCTCGCACAAAAATCCCGCCTGGACGATCCGTAAGGTTAGCTTCAATGCCAGCGGCAATCATGCCCATGATCTGCTCGTGCAGTAGCTGTCGGTATCCCGCGTTGTCCTCGTTCCAGACAACCAAATCTACGGCCAAGCCTTTGAGACGCCAGTAGGCGTGCGCCTGCACGAGCTGCCGCACCAGTTCGATATTGGCCATATCGCTGATCTGCAACAACACGATCGGCAGATCACCAGAAATTGAATAACCCCACAGGCCCGACTGTCCCCGCCGATTGCGAATGAGTACGCCAGCATCCGCACGCAGCCCTGGATTGGCATAAATGATCGAACCCGCCATACGTCCGTAGAGCTGTGCATCGGATTCGGTTGCGTTAATTTGCCTCAGATTTACCCAGCTATGCGTCCAGGCCAGATCAAATACACGGTCTGCCAGATGACGATCCCGATATTTTCCTGCAAGTCCCACGGCCACTTCACGTGTATCAGCAGCGCCTGACACGATATCAATCGTCGCCGTTTGTTCGGCTTCAATCATGATCCGATAGCGGATCGCCACCACCGGGTCAAGCACGGATCCCTGGCTGCCCGATAGTGCACCGGGTGCCAACATCGCCTGCGGCGAATCGATGCTGCGCGAGCGACCGATAAAACGCATACGGTCGGTTTCATACGACACCTCGAGCACCTTGGCATCATGTACCGCCATGAGATGCAGCATCCACGGCACTTGTTCACCCATTGCACGAGGTCGACGCGTGCAAAGAATGGCCTGGCTGTCCGGAAGAATTTCCGTCTGCACAAACAGATTGCTGAATGCGGGATGCAGCGCATCTGCCGCTGCCGAAGCGAGCACCACCTCGGCGTAGCTGGTGATCTCAATGGTTCGACGAGTGCGTGCGCGATTGGTGATGTGAGTGCGGCGCAGCTCGATATCATCTTCCGGCGAAACGACGATTTCAGTATGCGTTTCGATGTCGTTATCGCGGCGTCTGAATTCCGCGCGACCCTCAGAAAAAATCGCCTCATAAGTGTCAGCGGCTTTGAGGGTTGGCTGGTGTGCGGCAGACCAGTATTGACCTGTAGCAACATCCTGGATGTAGCAGAAAGCGCCCCAATTATCGCGGGTACCGTCCTCGCGCCAACGACTCACATCAAAATCTTTCCAACGGCTGTAACCACTCCCTGCGTTAGTGATCATGACGTGATATCGACCGTTCGATAACAATTGCACTTCGGGGTTGAGAGTGTCGGCGCTGCGCAATATTCGCATCGGCATTACCGGGCCAATCGCGGCGGCGCGAACATCCGCTAGTTCTGGAGCATGAACGTGCAATGAAGTCGCGTTGGGAATGCGCTCTTGCAGCAGTAGGGTTGTTGCTTGAAACTGCGGATCGGATGTAAAGCGCTTTTGCATCGGCTGATCGAGCAACAGATAGACCAATGACAGCAGGCTCATACCTTCGTGGTGGGCCATGAATGATCGAACTACCGCATGAGTTTGTCCCCGTGGCAGCCGTGATGGCGTATAGTCCACCGCCTCATACATACCGTATTCGCCTACGAACCCGTCCTTGGCTAGCCGCTGGAGATTATGGCAGGCTGCTTCGGGCATCACCATCAGCGCAAGTGCTGATGCATAGGGCGCGATCACCAAATCGTCTGATAAACCACGTTTAAGGCCCAGCCCAGGTACGCCAAACGCGCGATATTGATAATTCAGCGCGGCATCAACCGTGTTGTAACCTGATTCTGAAATACCCCACGGCACACCGCGCATATTTCCGTAGGCAATTTGGCTTTTTACAGCGGCTATACTGGTTTGTTCCAGCAGCGTATTTTCGTAGGCAGGCATGACCAAGGTCGGCATCAAGTACTCGAACATCGAGCCGCTCCAGGACAACAGAATTGGCTTTCCGCCAGTGGTAGTCAGGTTACGTCCGAGCGCGAACCAGCTTGTCTGCGGAATTTTCCCCTGCGCAATTGCTACAAAACTGGCCAATCGTGATTCGGATGCAAGCAGGTCATAGCGTCCCGCATCACAGCGATGCTGTTCAATGTTATAGCCGACAGTGAATAAATTCTGCGTGGAATCGTACAGAAACTGATAATCCACAGACGCCAGCTCCGCAGCTTGCTGAGCGAGATTTTCGATCCTGCTGATTCTAGCGGCGGCGCGAGTACTTGCTTGTTCCAGAAGCGGAAGAAGCTCTTCAAGAAATGCTTTATCGGTGACGGTTTGTTTATCGGCTCGTGGTGCCGCCATCTGCTGCTCTGCGAGGTGCGCGGTTTGGTGCGCTGTGTCTTCAACCAAGCGCCGCTCCGTAGCGGACAAGACCAAGCCATGAAACCTTGAAAGCTCGCGTAGTGTCGGTATGGCCTCAAGATTAATGCCAAGGCCCGCGTCGAACGCGAGCGTGTTATCGATTGCATTGTTTAAGTTGCCGACTTGTACTGGAAAAGCGCTCCACGGCATCAGAAAAGAAACTTCGCTCAAGGATTCATTGCATTGCCGCAGTAGCGCGTCGGTCCACCAAATAAATTCGCTATCACGAGGACTTGGACTGGTCGCTGAAGCCGGTGCGGGCAACGTGGCGGAAACTGTGGTCTGGGCGGCCGTATCCAGCGGTCTTGAATCAATACGCAGCGCACCGGCAGTGGAGGTAATTTTCTCCAGCCAGTGCTTGACTGAAGCCACGGTGGCCGGCCGGGAATCGCATGCTGATTCTATGTCTCGCTTTAATTGGGCGAGCAACTGGGTGCAGGTCGGCGTGCGCTTTATTATGGCGGTTGTGGCGTAGGCTGCAGATGGCACGAGCGGGGGTCTGGAATCCTCGCTTGCCATTTGCAAATTTTCAAATGTGTCGTAGAGAGCATCGAACAATCGGGCACTGAGAATTTTGTCGTCGGGCAGTGCCAGCAGGCCAGGCCGCAGCGTGAGCAAATGTCCGCACAGGTTGCCGCTGTCCACGGTGGACACATACATCGGAGCCAGCGGTCGCATTGACAGCGTGTCATACCAATTATAAAAATGTCCGTGATATCGATCCAACAACAGCATGCTTTGCAGCGTATTGGCGGTGCGCTCGATTAACCCGCCGACGGTGACGTAGGCGAAATCATAAGCGGCCAAATTTGCGAGCAACGCCAATCCCATGTTGGTGGGCGATGTGCGGTGGGCAATTACGGCAACCGGGTGCTCCTGATAGTTATCGGGCGGCAGCCAGTGCTCCTCGGCGGTAACAAACTTCTCGAAGAATCGCCAGGTTCTGCGCGCCAGCGCTTGCAGAAAAACAATTTGTACGGGCGCGAGCTTCGCAGGTTTGCGCTCTCGTGGGCGGCTGATCCACCATGCCAGCGCTGGCGCAATAAACCATAGACCCAAAACCGGGACCGCAATTAGCAGTGCAAGTGGTCTTTCCGCGCCCAGATACGCAGCAATAATGACCGCTGCAACAGGGCAAATCCACATCGTCGCAAACGTTTGTAAGAGGTCTGAAAAACTGCCATTCACTGCCCCGTTGGTAGCTTCACTCTCAACGCCGCTGGCGGGCGCCCATTCCAATAGACGGTGTTTGGTAAATAACATGCGTGCCGAGGTGCGCAAAATTGCATCGAGGCTAAACGCGGCCTCGTATGGAAGGCAGGCGAGGCTGAGTAGGGCTTGGATACTTTGTCGTCCTGCCGAGCGAGTCACATTCGATAAATGCTGCTGAAATAAAACGTCTTTCGGGGTGTGCAAAAGATCGTAAACCGTGGTGGCAACCATCGGCAAAAACATGAGGCCGATCACGGCAAGAATCCACCAGGACAGTGCGGTAACGGTCACCCATCCTGCGATGAACAGCGCAACCATGGCGGCGGGCACCAAGCTACGGCGCAAGTTGTCAAAAATTTTCCACTGCGACAATTTTGACAACGGATTTTTTGGACGATTATTGTCAGCGCTGGGCACGCGCGATAGCAGCCATGCGGCAATTTGCCAGTCACCGCGAATCCAGCGGTGACGCCGACTCACATCAGCGCTGTAGCGCGAAGGATAGTCTTCGTAGAGCTGAACATCACTCAGCAGTCCGGCCCTTGCGTAACAGCCTTCCAATAAATCATGGCTGAGGATGCGATTTTCGGGGAAGCGATCTTTGAGCACATGTTCGAATGCGTCAACATCGTAAATGCCCTTGCCGATAAAGGAGCCTTCGTGGAAAAGATCTTGATAAACGTCTGAAACAGCGCGGGTATAAGGATCAATTCCGGGCTCGCTGCCGAATAATTGGGCATACCGTGATCGATTGGTGCTCGGCAGGCTGACTGCCATGCGAGGCTGCAAAATGCCATGACCCTCAACCACGCGTCGCATCCTGCTGAGTTTATTTTTCTGATGTTGCCCTCGGCTGTTCGACTCATCTGGCACCATGCTGTGAGCACGATTAAGCGGGTGTGACATGGTTGCCGCTAGCTGTCGTGCAGAGTCTCGCGGCAACTGGGTATCGGTATCGAGCGTAATGACAAATTTCACGTCCCGCAAAATGGCGATGTCGCCGATGATGACTGAAAACGGTTGTGTGACACCCAGGCGAAGCAGATTATTCAGATCGCTGAGCTTACCGCGCTTGCGCTCGTAGCCCATCCAAATGCGCTCCAAAGCATTCCAGCGGCGCGGCCGATGAAAGACGAAAAATGCATCTTCTTTATCAAGGCCATATTTGTTATTGAGTGCCGCAATTCGCTCGCGAACTAACGCTAATAGCGGCTCATCTTGAGGCAAAGCTTCCTGTGGAGCGTCGCGAAAATCTGTTAACAAACCAAAATGAAGGTTGTGGTCTCGATTCGCGAGGAACCGGACCTCAAGTGCTTCAATCAAATTCTCCGCACCGTCAGCGCTGGTAAGCATGGTGGGCACGACTACCAAGGTGCGCGATTCCGGAGGAATGCTTTTTGAGAAATCCATGCGCGGCAGCAACACCGGCGCCGCAAGTAAAGTCGCCAGCCAATTGGTCAGCGAAACCGCCAGCTGGCTTGCGCCGAGTAATGACGCCAGACTAATGATAACCAGCAAGCCTATCTCGGACTCATCCGCGCCAGCAATTCTGATCAAGCCAAAACTAACAATACTCGTCATCAGCAGGATCGAACCCAAATAAAGCGTGAGCGGAATTCGCTCGCTCAAGCGGTCGAAGCGATGCAAGGCCTCACGGGTTGAAATGCGCGCTTTAACGGCATCTTCCAAACTTGGCAAACCCTTATCGATCAGATAAAAGCCTACGTGGGATTCGCGCTCCAATGCCGAATCCTTTAGGGCGTCTGCATGGACGCTCTGTTGCGCCGCGTGGTGTGCACCCTGCCTCAGAAACGCAAGTTGTACAGCTTTACGGGCAACTTCGGTTTCGGTCAAATTAGTATTTTTGGCAACTTTTTCAATCACATGTCGGTAGCGGTCACGAGTCGCAAAATCCATCCTGCCGTATGTACCGTTTGGATCTTCTCGTAATTTTTGCTCAACACTGCTCATCGTCTCGACGAATTCGCGCCAATCCATAGCGCTTAAAAAACGCAAACTGCCGATGCTGTTGCTAATCGAAACCTGATTTGCCGCAAGGCTCTGCGTTTCCGATTGCACCAGTTGTTCTATGGTTAATCCTGTTTCAGAAAGGCGCTGCTCGATCCACGTCAACGGCAACGCCAAGGCAGAGTTGTGGCCCTGTAATCGCCTTGCCAGTTCTGCGACAAACGAGTTCACCATCGGCGGATTAGACCGGGCCATATCTGCAATGACGAGGATAAGACTTTTTGGGTCTTCTTCTGATGTACGGATCATTTCATCCGCCCATGTATCGGCCTCATTGCGGTCGAGCATGCCCGCTGCTACTCGCGCGCTGACACGCCGCAGATTTTCAATCAGCGCCAAACGCAGCATGATCGGAATCGCCCATAGCTCGCCGAGCTTGAGGTCTGCGCCTTTCTGGTATGCCGCAATAAAGCGATTGAGAATTTCCGGATCTACCCGTCCGTCGCCGTGGGCAATGGCCTCAAGCGCGATATCGTAAACCCGCGGAAGTCCTGTCGAAGGGCCGCTTTCCAACACCGGCAATTCCTGGCTATAAGCTTTTGGAAAATGTCGTCTGGCAATGCGAATCTGCTCCTCAATCAGATAAAAGTTATCGAGCAACCATTCGCCTGCAGGGGTGATTCGGCGTCCTTCTTTTACGGCGCTGGTGAGAAGGCCGCACGCCCATACCAGAACACCATAATTTTCAACCAGACGCGCGAGCAGCTGATCCGGGCTGCGCCCGAGCGCAATCTTGTGCGAGTCAGCGAGAATTCTTCCATGCCGCTCCATTTGATCTGCGCTAAACAATTCTGCGCGCAATGGCGCTTCAGCAGAATCGAATGGGCAACTTGGCTCGTCGCGATGCAGCTGTGATGACCACTGCCGCATGCGCCGACTTAGATTCTCAAGATTTGCGCGTAACGCTTTGGTATCCCATTTCAATTTCAAGGTGTCCTTATAAAATACAAATTTTTTAATTTCCGCCATTGCGCTAGCGTGTGCATACATGCCTGCGGGTCTACCGCTCGTTGAGATTCTGTTTGAAATTGGCTAATACATTCGGTATGAGATTAGCTTAAAAGCGCTTCAGCATATGTGCGAGAGCGTACAGGATATTTTTTGAAAACAAGCCGAATTCTTATGGTTAAGAGTTTAGTGCACGCAACGGCGAGATAGCTTACGTACATACACTACTCGCAAATGTTTTTGTTATGTGCGACACCGAACAGAGCTTTAGCTCTGGAACTGGCATTCTCAGGCGAGAAAATATTGAGCAGTAGCCAATTCGGCCTGCCTATTTTGCCTATTTCAGGGAGCGTAACCATGCTTTACACCATTGCTGTAATACTTTTGATTTTGTGGCTTCTAGGTCTCGTGACCTCCTACACCTTGGGTGGATTTATCCACATTTTGCTGGTGGTGGCAATTGTGGTTATCTTGTTACGCGTCATCAGCGGCCGCAAACCGTTGTGAATGCAGTGCATCAGAGATGCTCGGATCATGTAATTCCCTCCTCAAGGGCCCGCTAGGTCCTGGCGTGCATCAGCGTACAGAGTCCGTCATTCTATTGATGCAGGGTAGAGGGTGAGTCCGGTCTAAACGCGAGTTAACTGTAATTAAAACGTTATTTTTTGCAAATGCATATCTGCGACTTATTTCCGTATTTTTGATTAATTTCTTAGGGTATTTATGAACAATTTGAACAAAATCGTAATTGCAGTGGCCTTGGCTTCTGGCGCCACCGCCACCGCCGTCCATGCGCAAACGACGCTTTACAATCCTTCTTGGTACATCGCGCCAAGTATTAACGTCCTTGACCCTGACAAGCGGTTTGGTGTCGACAAGAGTGCTGTGGGCGGTGGCTTGCGTTTTGGCAAACCCATTTCCGAATCGTGGGATCTGCAAATGGGTGGCACTTACGCTAAGACAGATAATAATCATGCAACCTATCGGCAGGCAACGTTGGGCGTAGATGCGCTTTATATGTTTTCACGCAAATCCTTTCGGCCGTTTTTGTTGGCTGGTACCGGCTACGAACGTGACCGTGCGACAACTCAGCTTCTAGGCACACGAACCCGTACATCGCCCTATCTCACCGCAGGTGCCGGATTTCAAGCCGCACTCGGCGATCAGTGGTCCATGCAGGCCGATTATCGCCGCGTATTTGGTTATTTGAGCGGGTTTAATTTTGGTTTTGATCGCGCTAAAACTAACTATGTGACAGTCGGGCTAATTTACGCTTTTGATAAGCCGTCGGCGCCCATTATTCGTACCGCGCAGACACCTGAGCCAGTTCGAGAAGTTGCACCGCCGCCAGCGCCTATGCCTACACCTGCGCCAACGCCTCCACCGCCCATACGGACGGAACGCACTACGGTTTCCGCCACTGAGCTGTTTACATTCGATAGCGCAAAATTACGGTTGCCGCAACCCAAGCTGGATGAAGTTATAAGCGTGCTGAACACCAATACAAACGTTAATAACGTGACGATTACGGGCTATACCGACCGTCTCGGCTCGGATAAATATAACCAAAAATTATCAGAGCGTCGTGCGGTTTCAGTAAAAAACTATATGATTAGCAAGGGCATTGATGCAAGTCGTCTCAAGGCCGAAGGACGGGGCGAAGCAAACCCGATTGTCACCTGTACAGAGAAAAACCGTGTGGCATTGATTAAGTGCTTGGAACCCAACCGCCGCGTGGAAATCGAGCAAATCACGATTGAGCGTCGGGTACAATAAATTTCTGTGAGTCATGCGTGCTCATGCAAGTAACTGTGATGATCATGATTTCAGTTTTTAACCATTAGGTGCATGGTTGGTAGCAGGCTCGTTGTAGCTCGGTGATAGCAAAAAAGGGCGCATTCATTGCGCCCTTTTTGTTTTTTCTTTGTTGTTAAACGGAAGCGCGGCAATTTAATCGTATGCGTGTGATGTGCCATGCGGTAAGGATATCCTCATATAGATTCGCTTCCGGTTGCGAGCCATTTCGACGACAGGCTTTAATGTTTATCGGGTTGGAGGGTGGTCTTTGCCCAAGCAAGTCTATGGCGCTATAATTGCGCGTTGTTCTCAGTGCTTCTTTTGGCCAATAAAGCTTTGGAGTTAAAAATACGTGAGACACGCATATCGTTCCCGGCGATTACTTCATTGGTTTGAGGGCTGATTCAAACTTTTGTTTGCGCGCTTTTGTTTTATTTAAAATCTTAAAAAACACCACTACTATGCTTGAATCTATTCGTACAGCCGCCCAATCGTGGCTCGCCAAAGTTATCCTCGCCGTTATTACGATTCCCTTTGCGTTATGGGGTGTTGAATCTTATGTGCGTTCAGCGCCGGGACAGGATTCGGTCGCGACTGTGGGGGATGAAAAAATTTCTTCTGTTGAATTCAATAATGCAGTGCGCAACCAGCTTGATCAATTCCGTTCGCAGTTCGGCAAAGACATCGATGCATCAATTATGGATAATCCCGAGATGCGCAAGTCGGTACTCAATCAGCTAATTGATCAGCGTCTGCTACTTAAGGCGGTGAAATCAAGCAACCTCACCGTTAGCGACCAATCGTTGCGCGAATGGATCAGTAATGAACCCACCTTTCAGGACAATGGCGTGTTTTCGCCTGTGCGTTATGAAAGTATGTTGCAAGGCCGCGGATCGAGTGCAAAATCGTTTGAAGCTTTGTTACGCAGCGATCTCGCCCGCCAACAATTTGTGGAAAGCGTTGCCCTGACGGGAATCACTGCCAGTGCCAGCGTGCAACAATATTTCCTTGCCGTGGACCAGTCCCGAGAGGTCGCGATTGTCAATATTTCGCCCGAGCCGTTTCAGGCTAAAGTAAAAATCACCAGTGAGCAGGCCAAAGCTTATTACGACAGCAAGCCGCTCGAATTTACGATCCCTGAACAAGTTCGCGCGGAGTATGTTGAGTTTTCAATCGATACCCTGGCGCCCACGATTCAAGTGCCTGTGGAAGACATCAAAAAAGCATACGAAGCCAATAGCACGCGTTACATTCAAAAAGAAGAACGCAAAGCCAGCCATATTCTGATTTCAATCGCAAAAGATGCGAAAGATGCTGATAAAGCGGCGGCCAAAGCGAAGGCGGACGCGTTGTTTGCACAAGTTACCAAATCACCGAAGGATTTCGCAGAGCTGGCCAAGAAAAATTCGCAAGATCCGGGTTCAGCATTGAACGGCGGCGATCTTGGATTTTTTGGCAAAGGGATGATGGTAAAACCGTTTGATGACGCTGCCTTTGCGGCCCAAAAAGATGAAATTATCGGCCCGGTACTGTCTGATTTTGGTTACCACATTATTCGAGTGACCGAGGTTCGTCCAGAAAAGTCAAAATCACTGGCAGAGGTAACGCCGGAGATTGAGGGCGAGCTGAAAAAACAAATGGCGCAGAAAAAATTTGCGGAACTGGCGGAGAAATTCACTAACGCGGCTTACGAGCAATCGACCACGTTAAAAGCCGCTTCAGAGATAGTCGGCATGCCGGTAAAACAATCGGCGTGGATTAGCAAGGGCATGGGCTCGGCACCGCCGTTTACGAATCCGAAATTAATGACGGCACTATTCAGCGATGCCGTGATTAAAGACAAGCGAAATACCGAGGCGGTTGAATTGGCACCGAATTCGCTCATCGTTGCACGCGCGCTTGAGACCAAGCCTTCTGCATTGCGGCCATTGGCTGAGGTGGAGGCAGGCATTATTGCCCGACTATCGCGCGAAGAAGCACTCAAACTTGTCAAGGCGGACGGCGAGGCGAAATTGGCGGGTTTGAAAGCGGGCAAAGCGGAAGTTACCTTCCCGGCGGCGCTGGCGATTAATCGCACCAATCCGGGCGGCCTGGCCCCAAATATTGTTGAAGCCGCGATGAAAGCAGGCACCAAAACCTTGCCAGCGTTTGTGGGTGTTGATAACGCGAATGGCGGTTACACGCTGATCCAGATTTCCAAAGTGATCGAACCGGTGCTTACCGATGACACCAAGCTCAAAGCCGCCAAGGCGCGCGTAGAGCAAGCCATGACACAGCAGAAATTGCAGGCAACCGTGGCCGCTCTGCGCGCGACGTCTGATGTGTCGATTGCAAAAAATGCGCTGGACAAGAAAGTGGATCAATAATCATCGATGTCTTTTTGTGAATTTCGCGCACTAAGTTGTCACCAGCAAATTATTGTTAATTTGAAACCCTAGTATTGGGGCGGTTCTTGAAGAAGTTTTGCTCAAAAAACCCCGTCCTTGCTAGGGTTCTAGTTTTTTGTGTTCGTGAACTTAGAACACACTGCAGTTGGAGTTTTGATACCCGTTGATACCGCAATGTAAGAATGTTCGATATTTATCAAGGTGAGTCGTGACGAGATAAGTCCGCCAGCAGTGCTAAACTTTATCCTCGATGGCATAACTGTATGGATTAAAAACGGCTAATGGCTACAGACTATATTCTTGAAGCGCGTGAGCTCACCAAGCAATTTCGCGGCTTCACCGCTGTGGACAAAGTAAGCATTAACGTCCGGCGTGGCAGCATCCATGCTTTGATCGGCCCCAACGGGGCGGGTAAGACCACGTTTTTTAATTTGCTGACGAAATTCCTGCCGCCGACCTCTGGCAGCATTGTTTATAACGGCCACGACATAACTCGGGAAAGACCCGCGCAAACTGCGCGTAGGGGGGTCATACGCTCATTCCAGATTTCAGCCGTGTTTCCACATCTCACCGTAATGGAAAATGTGCGAGTCGCGCTACAGCGAAAGCTCGGCACTAGCTTTCATTTCTGGAAATCCGACCGTACGTTAAATTATCTCAACGAGCGCGCCATGGAGCTGCTGGCGGAAGTTGACCTTGAAGGCTTTGCGGATATTGAGACCGTTGAGCTGCCGTATGGACGCAAGCGCGCGCTGGAAATCGCCACCACCCTGGCCGTGGACCCTGAATTGATGTTGCTCGATGAGCCCACCCAAGGCATGGGCCATGAAGATGTGGGCCGCGTCGTTGAGCTGATTCGCAAGGTAGCAAAAAATCGGACGGTGTTGATGGTTGAGCACAATATGAGTGTGATTTCGAATCTGTCGGATCAAATTACGGTGCTCGCGCGGGGCACCGTGCTAGCCGAGGGGCCTTACGAAGAGGTGTCAAAAAATCCACTGGTACTCGAAGCCTATGTGGGTAGCACTGAAGCCCAGGCCGCATGAACGCAAGCGCCGCGCCCGAAACAAACGCGCAAGCAGCTACTGCACTGCAAGTGGCGGATCTGCATGCCTATTATGGCGAGTCGCATATTCTGCATGGGGTATCGTTTGAGGTTAAACGCGGTGAACTTATAACGCTGCTCGGCCGCAACGGTGCTGGCCGCACGACCACACTGAAAGCGATCCTCGGCTTGACCGGCAAACGTACCGGTTCAATTAAAATCAACAACGCCGAAGCGATAGGGCTGGCACCGCACAAAATTGCGCGTCTTGGTATTGGTTATTGCCCCGAAGAGCGCGGTATTTTTTCGAGCTTGAGCTGCGAAGAAAATTTATTGCTGCTGCCGATTGTGGGCAAAAATGGAATGAGCGTTGATGAACTTTATACGATGTTTCCAAACCTGAAAGAGCGTCGATCAAGTCAGGGAACAAGGCTGTCTGGCGGCGAACAGCAGATGCTCGCTATGGCCCGAATTTTAAGAACCGGCGCCGATATCCTGCTGTTGGATGAAATCACTGAAGGTCTTGCCCCGGTGATTGTGCAAACTCTTGGACGCGTCATTCGTGCATTGAAAGCGAAGGGTTTTACGATCATCATGGTTGAGCAAAATTTCCGCTTTGCGGCACCCTTGGCGGATAGACATTATGTGATGGAACATGGCAAAGTTGCGGCGGTTGTCGAAAAACATGAACTCGCGGCCAAAACAGAAATGCTTCATGAGTTTTTAGGCGTTTAAGGGTGTAAGCGGATGTAGGCATCCGAGTTTCTATGCAGGGAAATACGGTTTTAATTTTGATTTGAGTCACAAACTTATAACGAGGAGTAATCATAATGAAACGTAAACTTTTGGCCGGTCTAATCGCGGCAACGCTATCCTGCGGCGCAGGGGTCGCTTTCGGTCAAGCCGCAGCCGCAGGTAAGGCATCCGATGATGTGGTAAAAATTGGCGTGTTGACTGACATGTCGGGTGTGTATGCAGATTACGGCGGACAGGGTGCCGTGACCGCGGCAAAAATGGCCATCGAGGATTTCGGCGGCAAGATGTTTGGCAAGAATATTGAGCTTGTCAGCGCAGATCATCAAAACAAGGCAGACATTGCCAAGAACGTTACCCAGCAATGGTTTGACCGCGATAAGGTTGATGCCACATTCGAGAATCTGAATTCGGCGGTCGCGCTTGCGGTCGAAGGTTTGGGTAAAGAAAAAAATAAAATCACCGTGATAACGGGTGCGGCATCATCGCGCATTACCAACGAAGATTGCTCACCTAATACTGCGGTGCATTATTTGATGGACACCATTGCGCTCGGCAATGTGGTTGGCAAAGCGATTGTGAAGGATGGTGGCGATAGCTGGTTCTTTTTGACCGCTGATTATGCGTTTGGTCATTCCTTGGAAAAAGATACTGGCGAGGTCGTGAAAGCGGCGGGCGGCAAAGTGTTAGGTGCGGTGCGCCATCCGCTTTCTACCAGTGACTTCTCGTCTTTCCTGTTGCAGGCGCAGGCCTCAAAAGCTAAAATCATCGGCTTGGCCAATGCCGGTCTCGATACCGTCAACAGTATCAAGGCAGCGTCCGAATTTGGTTTAACAAAAAATCAAAATCTGGCGGCATTGTTGATGCTTATTACCGACGTGCATTCGGTAGGCTTAAATACCGCGCAAGGCCTGTACCTGACCGAGGGCTGGTACTGGGACTTAAACCCAGAAACACGCGCTTGGGCAAAGCGTTATGAGGAGCGGATGAAGAAAAAACCGAACTCCAATCACGCCGCTGTTTATTCTTCCGTTATGCATTATTTGAACGCGGTTAAAGCAGCGGGCACCGATGACACGGCGGCGGTTATGAAGAAAATGAAAGAAATGCCGGTCAACGATATGTTTGCCAAAGGCGGCAAGATTCGCGAAGATGGCCGTATGGTGCATGATATGTATCTATTCCAAGTCAAAAAGCCAGCAGAATCCAAAGCGCCTTGGGATTACTACACGCTCAAGGGCACCGTAAAGGGCGATGATGCGTTCCAGTCGTTGGCGCTTTCTCGTTGTCCTGCGCTGAAAAAGTAGGGCGGTCATAAAATGATGCTGTCAATCTGAGGCGCGCTTGTCGAAGAGTCTGTTTTTTGCCATGCCGTATAAAAGCAGATTCTTCATTGCGTTCAGAATGACAATGTTGGTTGAATGGCAAAGGTTGCTGCCGAATCAACGCACATAGAAATCGCATAACTTGATACGATAAGCGCACAAATTCAATGACAGAAATTTTCGGGGTCCCGACCCAGGCGCTTTGGGGGCAGCTCATGATTGGCCTGGTGAACGGCTCGTTTTATGCAATGCTGTCGCTGGGGCTTGCGGTGATATTCGGTATGCTAAACGTCGTGAATTTCGCCCACGGTGCGTTTTACATGATGGGCGCATTTTTTTCGTGGATGCTGCTGAATTTTCTGGGTATTGGCTATTGGTGGTCGCTGCTGCTGGCACCGATTGGCGTGGCGCTGGTGGGCATCGTCATTGAAAAGACCATGCTGCGCTGGCTTTATCAGTTGGATCATCTTTACGGCTTGCTGCTGACCTTCGGCATCGCGCTCATTATTGAAGGTATTTTCCGCGATCAATATGGCGTCTCCGGTCAGCCGTATGACTTGCCCGAAATTTTCAAGGGTGCATTCGATCTGGGTTTCATGATGCTGCCCAAATATCGCGCCTGGGTGATCGTGGCATGCCTGGCAATATGTTTTGTGACTTGGTTCGTGATTGAGAGAACCCGCCTCGGGTCTTATTTGCGTGCGGGCACTGAAAATCCAAAATTGGTTCAGGCGTTCGGTATAAATGTGCCGTTAATGGTGACGCTGACGTACGCATTCGGCGTCGGCCTCGCGGGGCTTGCAGGGGTGCTTGCCGCGCCTGTATATCAGGTCAATCCGCTGATGGGCTCAAACATCGTGATTGTGGTGTTCGCGGTGGTCGTCATTGGCGGCATGGGTTCCATTTTAGGGGCGATTCTGACCGGAATTGCGCTCGGGCTGATCGAAGGGTTGACCAAGGTTTTTTATCCTGAGGCCTCGGCCACCGTGGTGTTCATCATCATGGCCATCGTGTTATTGATCCGTCCTGCGGGCTTGTTTGGACGCGAAAAATAATGTTCAAATCAAGCAAAATTCTTTACATCGTGTTGCTATTGAGTGCACTGGTTGCGCCGTTCATTGCCTATCCGATTTTTCTGATGAAAGTGTTGAGCTTTGCCCTGTTTGCTTGCGCGTTTAATTTATTGATTGGCTTCACCGGTTTGCTCTCTTTCGGGCACGCCATGTTTTTTGGTGGCGCAGCTTATCTATGTGCATACGCCGCAAAAGCGTGGGGCCTTACGCCCGAGCTGGCAGTTTTATTTGGCACCGTGGGGGCGGCAATTCTGGGTTATTTTGTGGGCTGGCTGGCGGTGCGACGTCAGGGAATTTATTTTGCGATGGTGTCGTTAGCATTGTCGCAAATGGTCTACTTCATCTGTGTGCAAGCCCCGTTTACCGGCGCAGAGGACGGCCTGCAAAATGTGCCGCGTGGCAAGCTGTTTGGGTTATTTAGTCTGGCGGACGACACCACCATGTATTACTTCGTGCTTGCGGTTTTCATCTTTGGGTTTTGGCTGATTTATCGCACCATACATTCACCGTTCGGCCAGGTACTCAAATCGATTCGTGAAAATGAGGCGCGAGCGTTGTCGCTTGGCTACGATGTTGATAAATATAAACTTGTGGCTTTCGTCATTTCGGCAGGACTTGCAGGAATGGCTGGTGCGTTGAAATCGCTCTCTTTGGGACTCGCGACGTTAACCGACGTCACCTGGCAAATGTCCGGAGAGGTTGTGCTAATGACCTTGTTGGGCGGGATGGGGACAATCCTTGGCCCAGTGGTCGGTGCCGCCAGTATTATTGCGATGCAGAACTATCTCGCGAGCTTTGGCTCTTGGGTAACCATCATCATGGGCATTATCTTTGTCGTGTGCGTATTGGTTTTCAGGCGTGGCATTGTGGGCGAGATTGCCCATCGCCTCAAAAAGTAACCAAGTCAGCTGCGTGTATTGGTTTGTAATGGCGTGTAATCGTCTGTCTAGGTCTGGTTCAGCCCCCCCGCACGAGTTGCGCTATCACGCGATACTTACTTGCCAACCCCTGCCGAAGCTCGCTAGACCACAAAACCATAGAATGTTTCGCAAGCAGTCACCTTCACTAAATTGTGGCTCGCGGCAGGATTAATAAGATTAAATTCAACCAGTTTCAAATCGACTTGTCTCGTCTATAATCATTAATTCAAACGCTCGTTTTAATTTGTACGCAAATTCCTTTTTCGGCCCGTTCAAAGCTAACACCTTGCGTACTTTTAGCACCAACCTATCGTTAAACCAGTCTGCAAAAGCGTCTGCCAAGATTCTCCATAATAAGGTTTGCATCCCATGAAAATTCTTGTTCCGGTAAAGCGTGTTATCGATTACAACGTCAAAGTTCGCGTCAAAGCAGATCAATCCGGCGTTGAAACCGCCAACGTCAAAATGTCCATGAACCCCTTCGACGAAATCGCGATTGAAGAGGCGGTGAAGCTCAAAGAAGCGGGCGTGGCGACAGAAATCATCGCGGTTTCGATTGGTGTAACGCAATGTCAGGAAACTCTGCGGACTGCGCTCGCAATGGGTGCAGATCGCGCGATTTTAATTGAGACAGCCGCCGAGATTCAGCCGCTGGCGGTGGCTAAATTACTTAAATCTATAGCAGACAAAGAAGCGCCGCAGCTTGTCATTTTGGGCAAGCAAGCGATTGATGACGACTCAAACCAGACCGGGCAAATGTTGGCAGCGCTGCTCAACTGGCCGCAAGCGACTTTTGCGTCGAAAGTCACGATCGCCAATGGAGAAGCGGAAGTGATGCGCGAGATTGATGGGGGTATGGAAACCGTTGCCATTAAATTGCCTGCAATTATCACCACCGATTTGCGTCTGAATACTCCACGTTATGCGACTCTACCGAACATCATGAAAGCCAAGAAAAAGCAGATGGACATCATCACCCCCGAAGCTTTGGGCGTTGATGTCACGCCTCGCCTCAAGACGCTGAAAGTGGTTGAGCCTGCCAAGCGTAAAAGTGGCGTGATGGTCGCAGATATAGCAGCGTTAATTGACAAACTTAAAAACGAAGCGAAAGTGATTTGATTTTGCGTGCAGGTTTAAATGCGGCGAAATCAAATCTTCTTGGCGTCCCGCGGGACTTCCGTTGGTCGAAACCGGGATCCTCAGTGACTCAAAGGAAATTCTAATCATGGCAACGCTTGTAATTGCAGAACACGACAACGCAGCACTAAGGCCCGGCGTAACCAACGCTATCGCCGCCGCACATCAAATTGGTGGCGACATTCATGTGCTGGTGGCCGGCAGCGGCTGTGCAGGTGCTGCCGCGGCTGCCGCTGCAATATCCGGCGTGACGAAAGTTCTGGTGGTGGATTCACCCAGTTATGCCAATACTGTCGCAGAAAATTTAGCGCCGCTGATTGTCAACCTCGCCCCAGCCTATTCGCATGTGCTGGCCAGTGCGAACGCATATGGCAAAAACGTATTGCCACGCGTTGCTGCGCTGTTGGACGTCATGCAAATTTCAGACATCGTGGCCGTTGAATCACCTGACACGTTTGTGCGCCCGATCTACGCCGGAAATGCATTTGCGACCGTGCAATCCAGCGACAAAATTAAGATCATTACGGTGCGTTCAACCGGCTTTGACGCGGCGCCTGATAGTGGCACGGGCGGACCTGCCGCCATCGAAAGCATTAATGCGGGTGCTGACGCTGGCAATTCACGCGTGGTGAAACAAGAGCTTACCAAGTCGGATCGTCCTGAGTTAGCGGCGGCAAAGCGCATTGTTTCAGGCGGACGTGGCATGGGCGATGGCGACAAATATCGCGCCGTATTGGAGCCGCTGGCAGACAAACTCGGTGCCGCACTCGGTGCCTCAAGAGCCGCCGTGGACGCGGGGTTTGTGCCGAATGACTATCAGGTCGGCCAGACCGGAAAAATTGTTGCGCCAGAGCTGTATATTGCCATCGGTATCTCCGGTGCAATTCAGCATTTGGCGGGCATGAAAGAAAGCAAAGTGATTGTCGCGATTAATAAAGACCCGGAAGCACCGATTTTTCAGGTCGCGGATTACGGATTGGTCGGCGATCTTTTCACGTTGGTTCCCGAATTAACTGCTGCGCTATAAAAAGCCATGCTCATTCCAAGCCCAGCTTCTCGATGGAGACTCCCTTGCGGGGGATTGGGCGAGGAATCTGTATTTAAAAAACGTAACCCGAAATCACCGAAACCCTGTCAGGAAACCCCATGAGCGAATACGTTGCCCCCCTAAAAGACATTACTTTTTTATTGAAACACGTCGTCGGCATTGAGCAAATCGGCAGACTGCCTGGCTGCGAAGAGGTAACTGAGGATTTGGTCAGCGCGATCATGGAGGAGGCGGGCAAACTCGCTACCAATGTGCTGTCGCCAATCAATCGTTCTGGCGATAAAGAAGGTGCCAAATGGAACGACGGCGTGGTGACGACACCCGCAGGGTTCAAGGATGCGTACTGGCAATATGCGGAAGGTGGCTGGAGTGCTTTGTCTGGCCCGGTAGAATTCGGTGGCCAGGGTTTACCGCACAGTGTGGGCATTCCTGTCAGTGAGGTGATTGGCAGCGCGAATATGGCGTTCAAACTATGCCCGTTGCTGACAAACGGCGCGGTTGATGCGCTGATGGAACACGCCTCGCAAGAAATCAAAGAAAAATTTCTGCCGAAAATGGTCGCAGGCGTTTGGTCTGGCACCATGAATCTTACCGAGCCGCAGGCCGGTTCTGATCTCGCGCTGGTGCGCAGCAAAGCTGTCCCGCAAGCCGATGGCACCTATAAAATTTCCGGCCAGAAAATTTTTATCACTTTTGGCGAGCACGATTACACTGAAAATATTATTCACCTGGTGCTGGCCCGCATCGAAGGCGCGCCCGAAGGCGTGAAAGGTATTTCGCTATTTGTGGTGCCAAAAAACATGGTGAATGCGGATGGCTCGGTTGGTGCACGCAACGACGTGAAATGCGTTTCGATTGAACACAAGCTCGGCATCCATGCGAGCCCGACTTGTGTAATGGTTTACGGCGACGCAGGCGGCGCGACCGGTTATGTGGTGGGCGAGCCCAATCGTGGCCTTGAGTATATGTTTGTGATGATGAATGCAGCGCGTTTGGGTGTTGGCCTCGAAGGCGTTTCGATCGCCGAGCGCGCCTATCAGCATGCCCTGGTGTGGGCGCGTGAACGCGTACAGGGCCGTCCAAGCACCCCGGTGCCTGCGTCGTTTGGCGAGCGACCAAAATCCGTACCGATCATTTTTCACCCTGATGTGAAACGCATGCTGCTCACGATGCGCGCCTATGCGGAAGCTTGTCGCGCGTTAATTTACTGGACGGCAAGCTGCCTCGACATCGCCGAGCGCTCGACCAACGAAACCGAAAAACATATGCACCAATCGCTGGTCGATTTGATGATTCCAATTGTGAAAGGTTGGACCACCGAAGTCGGCATTGATGTTGCGTCACTCGGCGTACAAATTCACGGCGGTATGGGCTATGTGGAAGATACCGGGGCGGCTCAGTATTACCGCGATGCCCGAATCTCCACAATTTACGAAGGCACCACTGGTATTCAGGCCAATGATTTAGCGGGTCGCAAAGTAGGCCGCGAAGGAGGTGCAACCGCGTTCGCATTCATCAAAGAAATGGAAAAATTAGTGCCGATGCTGGAAGCCGCGAACGACGTTAACCTCAAAGCGTTCAGTAAACAATTCTCCAATGGTCTAAAAGAATTCAAGCGCGCCACCGAATGGATCGCACTCACGTTTCCCACCAATCAGGGTGCGGTGAATGCGGGCTCAGTTCATTATTTGAAACTTGCGGGCACCGTCAGCGGGGGATGGATGATGGGGCGTGCTGCGTTGATTGCCGCAAAGCAGTTGGCGGCAGGCGAGGGTGATGCTGATTTCTTGAAAGCCAAGATCATTACGACGCGCTTTTATGGGGACCACATCATTACACTGAGCAGCGGTTTTGCGGATGCGATTGTGACGGGGGCGGATAGCGTGTTGCAGATGGAAGAGGCGTATTTTTAAGTCGTGTTGCCCTATAGTCTCGCCGAATATCCAATTGAGTAGGTTGTTTCAAGGGCTTCTAGGCGCTCCGCTAATCAATACAAAAATCGGAAAATGAACCGCCTCGGGCTTGACGGAGGCTCCTGAACTTGAGTAGATGGAGTCTTTATGAAGAAGAGCATGAGACACTTATTAGGAGTTAAAGAACGTACGGCACGGATGTATACGGAGCATCGCTCGGAACACTTTTCGGACTGGGCGCCGCCGCCCTCGATTGCAAGCTAAATCGGCTGCGCCACGCAAACGCTGTTGGACTGGGTGAAACAACGCCAGCGTGATACCGGTAAACGCCAAGGCCCCACCGGTGCCGAGCCAGAGCGTGTTAAAGCGCTCGAACGTGAGAACCGCGAGCAGCGTCGCGCCAACGAAATACTTTTTCATCGATGTCTTCTCGCGCGCCATCGTGCGCTGGCGCGTGAATTTCGAGCATGACCACCGATTTTGTACTCGATGCGCTCGAACAGGCGCTCTGCGCGCGGCATCCAGAGGACGCCCCATCGTTAATCCAACACCGCGACCGAGGATCGCAATACGTCTCGATTTGATACAACGAGCGACTGAAAGAGGCAGACGTTGAGCCTTCAACGGGACTACCGGCGACTCGTATGAGCACGTAGCCTGGCCTCGGGCCACAATGCACTTGCCGAGACCATCAACGGGCGCTACAAGGCTGAGGTGATTCATCGCAACACATCATGGAAAACCAAAGAAGCCATCGAAATCGCCACGCTCACTTGGGTCGCGTGGTTTAACCATCATCGCTTGCTCGAACCCATAGGCCACATCCCGCCCGCTGAATTTGAGGCAAACTACTACCAACAGCTAAACCACAGCGTTGTACAAACCGAGTCAGCTTGACTCAAATGATTCACCCTCCGTCAAACTCGGGGTGCTTCAGGGCTCAACGTAAAGGTTATAGAATCGAGTAGCGTGCTTTTCTAAAAACTATACAAATTTTCACATGAGCATTGATCATGAAATTTAAACCGTAATACTAACGAG